>PJQF01000260.1_pt1 | contig 20817 bp, 20 predicted proteins | sample 1503741 | NCBI WGS metagenome assembly PJQF01 (sample SAMN07775949, study PRJNA414020) | Biofilm metagenome, whole genome shotgun sequencing project. | isolation source: biomolecule (vanillin) treated reverse osmosis membrane biofilm | place: India: Nagpur | collected 2017-03-21 | reverse complement strand
TAAGGCCCCAAGCACCCAGCCATTCGCAGGTTGCTAACTTGGGTAAGTATTTACGTTTTTGATCTTCGGAGGCAAACTGCAAGATGTGACCGGTACATAATGAATTATGTGCCGCCATCGACAAACCAATCGATCCGTCAATTTTGGCCAGTTCTACAATGGCGGTAACGTATTCATGATATCCAAAGCCGGAGCCTCCATATTCTGTAGGAACCAACACACCCATTAATCCAAGCTCTCCCAGTTGCTTAAATAAATCCAAAGGAAAATGCTGCGCCTCATCCCAATCCATCCGGTTGGGCACCATTTCACGTTTACCAAAATCACGAATCATATCGGCAATCATTTTTTGATTTTCCGATTCCGTAAAGTCGATTCCCACTTTCGGCTCTGTCATTACTTCCATCTTTTCTGAATTTTAAGTTAGAATTACAAAATTAGTCTTAGTTACAGAATATCCAAACGAGTGTTAGTTTGTTTTACAAAACCGTTATTTTCAACACCTATTAGCACCAGAAAGGCTATTTTTGCAGCCTGATTCAAAAACCTCTTGGAATGAAAATAGCTGTAATAGGAACGGGTTATGTGGGGCTGGTAACGGGAACTTGCTTTGCCGAAACAGGAAACACAGTAACCTGTGTAGATATAGACCAGGCCAAAGTTGATAAACTGAAAAGTGGCAAAGTGACAATCTATGAACCCGGCCTTGAGGTAATCTTCGAAAGAAACATCAAGCAAGGCAGGCTGTTTTTTACGACTCAACTGGCAGAAGGAATAAAGGATGCCAAAATTATTTTTCTGGCATTGCCAACACCTCCGGGTGAAGATGGTTCTGCAGATTTAAAATACATACTTGGGGTTGCTGAGCAATTAGGAGGTCTTTTGAAAGACTATACAGTGGTTGTCGACAAGAGTACGGTGCCTGTTGGCACGGCTGAAAAAGTACGGGCCCGAATAGCTAAGAATTGTAAAGTTGATTTTGATGTGGTTTCTAATCCCGAGTTTTTACGCGAAGGCGTAGCAGTAGAAGATTTTATGAAGCCGGAACGTGTCGTTATCGGAACTACTTCGGCTGCCGCCCGCAAAGTGATGGAAACACTCTATGCACCTTTTGTGCGCCAGGGAAATCCATTAGTTTTTATGGATGAAAAATCGGCTGAGTTGACCAAGTATGCTGCCAACGCATTCTTAGCTGTTAAAATTTCCTTTATGAATGAAATTGCCAACATGTGTGAGCTGGTAGGTGCGGATGTAGATTCCGTACGGAAGGGAATTGGCACCGATAGTCGTATTGGAAAGCGGTTTTTGTTTCCGGGCATAGGCTATGGAGGAAGTTGCTTTCCGAAAGACGTGCAGGCGTTGGAAAAATCATCGACCGATGTGAATTACGATTTCAAAATTTTGAAGGCTGTAATGGATGTCAATGCCAAGCAAAAAACCAAGCTGATACCGGCCATTCTGAATTACTTCAAAGGAGACTTGAAAGGAAAAACAATTGCCATTTGGGGTTTATCCTTTAAACCGCACACCGATGACATCCGCGAAGCACCTGCTTTATACAACATTGAAGAATTGTTGAAAGCCGGAGCAAACATCAAAGCGCACGATCCAGAATCGATGCCCAATGTGAAAAGCCAATTGGGCGACCGCATTGCGTATTGTGATAATCCGTATACCGCTGCTGAAAATGCTGATGCTATCTTTATTGCAACCGAGTGGCCTGAATTTAGAACCCCAGACTTCGATCGTTTATCGTCCATTGTAAAAAACAAAGTGATCTTTGACGGGCGTAATTTGTATGATCTGACAATGATGAAAGAATTGGGTTACACCTATTACAGCATTGGCCGCGAAGTCATTTATGGTTCATAGTCTTATCTTATTATAATCAATATGAAGAAACGAGTTTTAATTACAGGTGGTGCCGGTTTCTTAGGTTCACATCTCTGCGATCGCTTTATCAAAGAAGGCTATCAGGTAATTGCCATGGATAACCTGATCACAGGAGATTTGCGCAACATTGAACATTTGTTCAAACATCCCGATTTTGAATTTTATCACCACGATGTATCGAAGTTCGTACACGTGCCGGGCGAGTTGCACTACATCTTGCATTTCGCGTCTCCGGCCAGCCCCATCGACTACCTGAAAATTCCCATTCAAACATTGAAAGTGGGATCCCTCGGTACCCACAATCTATTGGGATTGGCACGAGCCAAAAAAGCAAGGATCATCATTGCCTCCACTTCCGAGGTGTATGGCGATCCAACGGTGCATCCACAAACCGAAGAATATTATGGAAACGTAAACACCGTAGGACCGCGTGGTGTGTACGATGAAGCCAAACGCTTTCAGGAAGCCATCACCATGGCGTATCATACTTTCCATGGATTGGAAACTCGTATTGTGCGAATCTTTAATACCTATGGGCCTCGCATGCGCCTAAATGACGGACGTGTACTGCCTGCATTCATTGGTCAGGCGTTGCGCGGAGAAGATCTTACCGTTTTTGGCGATGGATCTCAAACCCGTTCTTTCTGCTATGTGGATGATTTGATTGAAGGTATTTACCGTTTGTTGCTCTCTGATTATGCGCAGCCTGTCAATATTGGAAACCCGCATGAAATTACGATCAAAGATTTTGCAGAAGAGATTATCAAACTCACCGGTACTACACAGAAAGTAATTTATAATCCACTACCGAAAGATGATCCCAAGCAACGTCAGCCTGACATCCGTAAAGCGAAGGAGATTTTAGGCTGGGAACCAAAAGTTTCAAGAGCCGAAGGATTGAAAATTACCTACGAATACTTCAAGTCGTTGCCGAAAGAAGTTTTGTATCAACGCGATCACAAAAGCTTCGACAGCTACATTCGTTAGATTTAAATCTGCGTTGGAAATAAAAAGGCTCGGAAAATTTCCGAGCCTTTTTCGTTATCAGAATTATCTCTATTAATCTCTGTCCATTCCTAAATACATCAGCACATAGTAGATCAATGTTGTTACTGCACCAATAGCAGCTACTACATAGGTCATGGCAGCCCACTTCAACGCATCTTGTGACATATCGTATTCAGCAGGAGTTACGATGTTTCTGGTTTTTACCCATGCCAACGCTCTGCGGCTGGCGTCAAATTCTACCGGCAAAGTTACCAAGGCGAACAAAGCGAATACGGCATAACACACGATGATCAGCAAAAGAGCTGTTTTCATAGGTAAAATGCTGGAAGCGAAAATCGATCCGAAGATCATCGCCATCATCATAAAGTTCAGTACGCTGGCGCTGATGTTTTGAACCGGAACCATTGCTGAACGGAATTGAAGCATACTATAAGCAGTAGCATGTTGTACAGCGTGTCCACATTCGTGAGCAGCTACTGCGGTGGCGGCTGCGTTTCTACCGTGATATACTTCTTGGCTCAAATTCACCGTCTTGTCTGCAGGGTTGTAATGATCCGTTAATTGACCTTCTACGCACGTAACCTGTACATCGCGAATGCCGTGATCGGCCAACATCAATCGCGCGATCTCCGCTCCGGTTAAATCTCTGGTTAAGTGTGTTTGCGAATACTCTTTGAATTTGCTTTTGAGGCGTGAACTAACCATCCAGCCGATCAGCATAAAAAATCCACCAATCAATAATGCACCCATAGTTATTTAATTATTTATTGTTCGTTTTATTTTTTCTACAATTCGGGTGGTAGAGTAGCCAGCAACAAAGTCGATGGTCTCTACTTTCCCTCCATTCTTTTTAACAACTTCTGCGCCAACGATGTTTTCTGCCAAATAGTCACTTCCTTTTACCAAAACATCAGGAATTAGCTCAGAAATCAAATTTAATGGGGTGTCTTCATTAAAAAAAACTACCAAATCCACGAATTGAAGTGCGGCTAATACCCTTGCCCTTGAATTTTGATCTTGTAATGGACGTTCTGGACCTTTAAAACGACTGACAGAATCATCTGTGTTGAGCCCTATTACCAATCGGTTGCCAAGCGCTCTTGCCTTTTCTAGGTAATCTACATGACCTAAGTGCAATAAATCAAAACAGCCGTTGGTGAAAACCACTTTCTCGTGATTGGCCTTCCAGCCTTTAACGATCTCTTTAGCCTCAGCTACACTTTTTATTTTGTGCTCGGTTTTTTCCATTTCAATATCCAATAACTAGCTATTAACGATAGTAACCCCATCACAATCATCAGCAACGTTTGCCATCCGTGAAAAATAAATACGAAGGCAACGGCATCCGGTTGTGGTAAATTGTACAACATCACTAAACCCAGCGGCACCAGTGTGTGGTATGACCCGGCACCTCCCGGAAGGGGTGCAGCCATTGCAATGGATCCCAACGCAAATAACGTTAACACGGCACTAAAGCCCAGATTTTCCGTTTCCGGAAACGCTTTGATCACGCAATAGCTCATCAAAAAATACAACATCCAGATTCCAATGGAGTAAGTCAGGAAGAGGGTTTTATTCTCCAGCCTAAAAACCGCGAGTAGTCCTTCTTTAAAACCGCGAACAATCTTCAGCAGCTTTTCATTCTTTCTTAGTAAATAAAGTGCCACTAAAAAACCTATTCCGGCAACAGCACCTAATATTACCCAAAGAGGAATTTTGAAGCCTTCACCTGGCGAAAAATCAAGAGTGTCAATAAAGCCTTTCAACTTTTTCCATTCCACCACAAAGGAAACTGCAATTAAAATCAGTAAACAAATCACATCTACGATTCGCTCAACCACCACCGTTCCAAACGAAACTTCGACCGGGGTTTTTTCTAACTTGTAAAGATTATAGCATCGGGATACTTCGCCTCCGCGTGGCACACCTAAATTCACTAAATAGCCAATCATCAACGACAAAAAACTATTCGTAAGACCAACCTTGTTTACGGTTGGCGCGAGCAGCATTCGCCAACGCTCCGCACGCAACAGGTGACTGAAAACAGCTATCAATGCCATCAATCCCAAATACACTTTGTTCGATGTCTCCCAGGCCTTCCATAAAAAATCAGTTTTGTTTTCACCCTCACCTACGCGCAAACCACGTAACGAAAGCCATAATAAAAGCACGGTGAGCAAAATCATGCCCACATATTGTAGAATGGATTTTAGATGCTTATTCAAGCCAATTTATTTTCTGGATTCGGGAATACAAGAGAAGGCTTGAATGCCTTGGCTTCTTCCAATTCCATGGATGCATACGAAATGATAATTACCACATCGCCTACCTGCGCTTTGCGGGCGGCCGGGCCGTTCAGACAAATCGTACCGCTATTGCGCGCTCCGGTAATCACATACGTTTCCAAGCGCTCGCCATTGTTAATGTTAACCACTTGCACTTTTTCGCCTTCAATCAACTGAGCCGCTTCCATCAACGCTTCATCAATGGTAATGCTTCCCACGTAATGCAATTCAGCCTGCGTAATCTTTACGCGATGAATCTTCGACTTTAAAACTTCTATTCTCATTCCACTATTAAATTATCAATCAATCTCACTTCACCTACATAGCCGGCAATTAGTAAAATCGTTTGGCTAGAAACGTTTTCGGCAGGTTTTAAGTTTACTGTATCTACCCATTCAAAATATTCCAAGCGAACTGCAGGCTCCGACTCACAAAGTTGTTTTACTTTTTCCCTTACGGGCATTATGGATTCGCCCTTTTTCAAAAGATCTTTTGCCAGAAGCAACGATCGGTAAAAAACCGTTGCGCGTTCTTTTTCTTGCGGATTGAGTCGCTGGTTGCGCGATGACATGGCTAACCCACTTTTTTCGCGTACAATGGGCACCGATCTTAATTCGATATCAAACATCAGTTCCTCTACCAGTTTCGTAATCACTTTTAGCTGCTGAAAATCTTTTTGTCCGAAGTAAGCACGTGTCGGTGCTACGATATTAAAAAGCTTCGAAACCACCAGAGCCACACCGCTAAAATGGCCGGGGCGAAACTCGCCTTCCAAAATTTTATCCAAATGCCCCATGTCGAAATGGAGCTGCGAGGGAATGGAATACATTTCTGAGTTGGCCGGAGCAAAAACTGCATCGCAGCCGGCCGCTTCTAAAAGCGCTGTATCTGAAGCTAAAGTGCGGGGGTATTTTTCCAGGTCACTGGCATTATTAAACTGAGCCGGATTGACATAGATACTGCAGACGGTGAGGTCATTTTCCTGACGGGAAATACGGATTAATTCCAAGTGTCCGTCATGCAAAGCGCCCATGGTAGGCACTAGTCCCACGGACTTGCCTCGTTTTTTTTGAGCAGTCAGAAAAGCCCTTATTGGCTTAATTTCGTTGAAAATCTCCATTTTCAGGCTTTTTTAAGGGGTGGCAAAGATAGGTCTTATAAGTTAAGATTAGTTGAATAAGGGGTGAATTTTGCGTACTTTTGCGGCACGGTATTATATCTTTTTCTAAAAATCCATTAATATGTCCAAGATCCGCATCCTCTATGTAGCCAGTGAGATCAACCCTTTTTTGCAAACCACCGAGGTATCGGATTTTGTAAGAAAGTTGCCGCAAGCCATGCAGGAGAAGGGTATGGAAATCCGGATTTTGGTACCACGCTTTGGTTTGATTAACGAGCGCAAAAACAGACTACATGAAGTGGTTCGTTTGTCCGGTATCAACATTGCAGTAGGTGATGAGGAAAAGCCATTGATTATTAAAGTGGCTTCTATTCCAAATGCGAAGTTGCAAGTTTACTTCATCGACAACGAAGATTATTTCCACCGCAAGTCGGTATTTCACGATAAGGAAAACAAATTCTTTGAAGACAATGACGAGCGCGCCATCTTCTTTTGCAAAGGCGTGATTGAAACCGTGCGTAAATTAGGCTGGTCGCCTGATATCGTTCATTGCAATGACTGGATTACCAGTTTCATTCCATTGTATTTGAAAACCACGTACAAGAAAGATCCGCTCTTCAAGAATACCAAAACGGTATTCACCATCTACAACAATGCCTTCACGCACAAATTCAAAGGTGATTTGATGGGCAAAGTGAGAATGATTGATATTGAAGATAACATGTTGGGCCATTTGAAAACAGCCGACTACGAAGGCTTTATCAAATTAGGAGCTGAGTTTGCTGATGTGGTAAACATTGCAGGCGACAACAAGAAATTGGAAGGTCTGGTAAAAAAATTAGAAAAGAAGAAAATCGAGACCTATACGAAAGACGATGATCATTCAGAGTCGTTCTTCAATTTGTATACCGAATTGGTTGGGTAACCCCCAACTTAATTTGCCCTTTGTGGCGATTTTTTTAACATCCCTGATAAAATCTAAAATCACACACTATGTGCGGAATTGTTGCTTATGTTGGTCACAGAGAAGCAAGTGATATTATTATTAAAGGTTTGAAGCGGCTCGAATACCGCGGCTATGACAGTGCCGGTATTGCCTTGCTGAATGGCAGCCTGAATGTGTACAAAAAGAAAGGCAAAGTAACCGAACTGGAAGCTTTCATCAACGGGCAAAATTTATCGAGCACGATTGGCATGGGCCACACCCGCTGGGCTACCCACGGTGAACCCAACGATGAAAATGCACACCCGCATTATTCCGCTACCAAAAAGCTGGCAATCATTCACAACGGCATTATTGAAAACTACAGTTCGCTGAAGCAAGATTTGCTTCGTAAGGGGCATCGGTTTTTAAGTGAAACCGATACCGAGGTTTTCATTCATTTTATTGAAGACATTCAGGAGAAAGAAAAATGTGAGTTGGACGAAGCAGTGCGTTTGGCACTCACAAAAGTTGTAGGCGCTTACGCGATTGTAGTTATGTCGCTCGAGAACCCACGGCTATTAGTGGCCGCTAGAAAAGGTAGCCCCTTGGTGGTAGGTGTGGGTAAGGGAGAGTTTTTCATGGCCTCAGATGCTACTCCGATTATTGAATACACGAATGAAGTAGTTTACCTGAATGATCAGGAGATTGCGATTGTAAACGATGGAAAGTTGACCATTAAGAACACGGCCAATTTGCCATTGACCCCTTATGTTCAAACGGTTGATCTTGAATTAGAAGCGATAGAAAAAGGTGGCTTCGAGCATTTCATGATGAAGGAAATTTTCGAGCAGCCTCGTTCAATTAAAGATTGCATGCGAGGTCGCTTAGATTCTGATTCCGGTCGGTTGATTCTGGGCGGCTTGCGCGAATATTTGAATAAACTGGTCAATGCCGATCGTATTTTAATTGTCGCCTGCGGAACATCTTGGCATGCGGGCTTAGTAGCAGAATATTTCTTTGAAGAGTTTTGCCGCATTCCAGTGGAGGTAGAGTATGCATCTGAATTCCGTTACCGCAATCCGGTGATCCGCGAAGGCGATGTGTTGATTGCCATTTCACAATCCGGTGAAACAGCCGATACGCTCGCTGCCATTGACTTAGCGAAATCAAAAGGCGCTATCATTTTTGGTGTGTGTAATGTGGTGGGTTCATCTATTCCGCGCGCAACGCATGCCGGTGCTTACACACACGCAGGCCCTGAAATTGGTGTTGCGAGTACAAAAGCATTTACCGCACAGTTGACCGTGCTCAATATGATTGCATTGATCGTAGCGCAAAAGAAAGGCACGATCACCGAGCAGAAGTTTCACGAGCTCTTGGTAGAGATGGAAAACATCCCAGCCAAAGTCGAGAAGGCATTGAAACTGAATAAGCAAATTGAAGCGATTGCCGATGAGTTTAAAGACGCTACGAATTTCCTTTACTTAGGTCGCGGGTATAATTTCCCTGTAGCGTTGGAAGGAGCGCTGAAGTTGAAAGAGATTTCATATATCCACGCAGAAGGTTATCCGGCTGCTGAAATGAAACACGGCCCGATCGCATTGATCGATCAAGAAATGCCGGTGGTATTTATTGCCACAAAAGACAGTTCTTACGAAAAAGTAGTTTCCAACATCCAAGAAGTAAAAGCCAGAAAAGGACGAGTGATTGCCGTAGTAACTGAAGGCGATAACCTGATTTCTAAAATGGCTGAGTTTGTCATTGAAGTACCGGCTACGCTCGAGCCTCTGATGCCTTTGGTTTCCGTGGTGCCTTTACAACTGCTATCCTATCACATTGCTGTGATGCGTGGTTGCAACGTAGATCAACCGAGAAATTTGGCGAAGAGTGTGACGGTGGAGTAATTCCCATTTGAGGTACACCCAAACTCTGACTTAGAGTCATCATTATCTTAAAGGATGTAAATCTTAATTGTTCATGAATTTAGGTATTCAGGCAACCGTGACAACATGGTTGGCCAAAATGAAAAAATATCTATTCACTTACCGTGATGGTTTTTATGAGCTACCTTATATCGCGAATTCGCCCGAGTTGATTGTTGCCAGCTTCAGCAGCTTTATGAGGCATGACCCCAAAAGAAAAATATTTGGCACTAATAATATTTTTATCAATGGAGAAGGGCACTATGAGAAAATAGAAGAAGGGCTTTGGATTATCCTATCTAATTTTGAAGCCAAGAAAAATCTTAGTTTCAAATTGCATTATGAGCCGGGCATTGAATCTAACTATCACTCACTCACGCTTTACATTAACAAAGACATCCGGCAGATCAAATTTCCAAAAGTGATTTATGATGTACCGAGCCAAGACCGCTCTTGGATGTTGGTAAAGGCTGGCGCACAAGTCCTTAATTCTCATTTCAAAGGCCAGAAATCTATATTTTTCACTATTTATTTCAGCAACGACTGGATGCACCAAAATGTCGCTTCCAATGGAATCTTCAAGAATAAAATATTAACTGATTTTTTTAGCTCTGATAGAGATTCTGTTTTTCTATCAAACTTTCTGGAAGGCAAGAAGGAAACCTATTTAAAGTTGGTCAATAGCATTATCGACAAAGATGAAAATGGTGTTAATGACTTGCTTTTGCTACGAAGCCGAACACTCGAGCTTCTATCTGCATTTACGTCTGAGTTAAGCCATAGTTCAATAAAGGATAATAATAGCCGTTTGCCCGAACGCGACAAACGCAGGCTGGCTAAAGCCGAACACCTTATCAACGATGCTATCTTTAAACAATTCCCCAGCCTTCGATCATTAGCAAGTGAATCCGGGATTTCAGAAACGAAGCTTCTAGCCGACTTTAAGAAAATGTATGGATGCACACCCTATCGGTATTATGTAGCCAAACAAATGGCTTACGCCAAAGAAATGATTCAGGCTCGGCAAGTTACGGTGAAGGAAATAGCTCTTAAGCTTGGCTTTCAGCATGCCGGAAAGTTTTCGGCTGCTTACAAGAAAATACACGGTCACTCCCCCACGCAAGTGATATAAATCGTTCTATTTCAAATTGATATCACTATAAAAATGTGGTATTGGAGCATTGAATTGAGGTATTGGAGCACAATACGGCTTGTCGCTAATCTTACTTTTGTGGTAACTATTCAAACATTAAAATGAACCTACTCCTACGAATCAAAACGAGTTATGTGCTCGCCTTATTGTTGGTGAGCTTACCCCTTCTTCAACTGAAGGCTCAAAATGCTACCTGCGAAGATGTTAAAACGATCCTGAATGAGGGGGCTCAAACAGAAACTAATACCGGTCAAAGCGAATATTGGTATAGTTTTCAAACTGCCAATGATGGACAAAACCGCGATTTAACAGTAACTGCCACAGGTACTACCATCAGCATTTTTAATTTCCCTTGCGTAGCGAATAATTTGATTATCGCCTCCGCTCCGGGATTAGGATCAGTAACGGCTAGCAATTTGATTCCCAATACAGCGTATATCATCAAGATAGTAGGTCCAACCCCGGGCGCGCCTTTCGATCTAAACAGCTTTACTGTTACTACTGCTATTTCAAGTGGTGGTGGCGGAGGTGGATCAATAAACAACACTTGCGCCAATGCCATTGTTATTACTTCAAACGGTACTAAAGTCGTTACCAATACAGGAGAGGCTGAATATTGGTACCAATTTGTAATGCCTTCCACTCCGAGCAACCTAGAATTGAGTTCCGATCCTGGCGCTAATATACCTGTGACTGTTTATACCGGTACTGACTGTAATAATCTTAGCATGAAAGCACAAGGCGCTAGTGCCAATGTATTAACTGTAACCACCTTATCTCCTAATTCTGTAGTTTGGATAAAATGGGGTCCTCAACTTGGAACGACCGGAAGCTTTGTTCTAAACGCTCTCCCTACCGGAGGAGGTGGAGGTGGCGGCAGTAACCAAGCCCCCACTAACATAGCTCTTGACAAAACAACTCTCAACAGCAGTGATGGTGCTTTTACCGTTGTAGGAAATTTGAGCACTACCGACCCAGATGCGAATGATACATTTACATACACGTTGGTTTCCGGCACGGGCAGCACGGATAATGCTTCTTTTGATATTATGCCTTTGCCGTTTTCAGGGGGAGCTCAACTGGTGATTACCGTTGCGGCCAATACCCAAGCCAGTTATTCTGTGCGAATTCGTTCTACTGATCTAGGTGGTCTCAGTTTTGAAAAAGTTTTTACTATTACTGTAAATGCAGGTGGTGGTAACAGTGCCCCCACTGACATCACGCTTTCTGCTACTTCTATTAATGAAAATGTAGCGTCCAACTCAACTGTTGGTACACTTAGCACTACTGATCCTGACAATGGCAACACCTTTACTTACAGTTTAGTAACGGGAACCGGAAGTACTGATAATGCTTCTTTCAACATCACCGGCAATAGCTTAAACATTAATAACAGTCCTGATTTTGAAACAAAAAGCAGCTACTCAATCCGCCTTAAAACAACCGACCAAGGCAACCTCTCATTTGAGAAAGAATTCACCATTTCAATCAACAATGTTAGTAACCAACCACAGACTATAACTTTCAATGCTGTTTCAGCAAAAACGTATGGCGATGTAGTTGCACTTTCTTCATTGGGCGCTACCAGTTCATCCGGATTGCCAGTGAGCTATCAGGTAGCATCTGGGCCGGCAACAATTACTTCCGGTAATTTAACTTTCGCATCTGCTGGAACTGTGACCATTGAAGCCAGCCAAGCAGGTGATGGGGACTTTGCGGCAGCAACTCCTGTGCAACGCAGCATTACTGTAAATGCTAAACCTCTCACCATTACGGGCCTATCTGCATCGAACAAAATTTATAATGGTAGCAACGCAGCCACTCTAACGGGTACTGCCACATTAAATGGAGTTATCAATAGTGATGACATTACCTTGATCGGTACACCCGTCTCTAATTTTAGCGATGCCAATGCGGGAAGTAATAAAACTGTTACCGTAACCGGATATACTTTGAGTGGTACAAAAAGTGGCAACTATTCTCTTACCCAGCCAACTGGCTTGACCGCAACCATTAGCAAAGCCGATCAAACCATCACATTCAATGCCATCTCTACTTCAATTGAAGTTGGAGGCTCTGCTTTTGCTTTGGGCGCGACTGCTACATCTACTTTGCCGGTAAGTTATTCGGCTACACCCACTGGCCGAATTACCATTGATGCCAATGGTAATGCTACCCCTGTAGCAGCGGGTAATGTAGAAATTACAGCTAGTCAAGCCGGTAACAATAATTACAACGCAGCAACATCGGTTAAACAAACGCTGTGTATTGCACCGGTTGCACCCGTTGTCATTGTACAAACTCAAAGCGGGAAAGAGGTGCTTACTACTGCCAACGCACAAGTTTTAAGTTGGTTTAAAGAAGGAACAACCAATGCCCTATCCACCGGAGCTACTTTTAATCCTGCCAGTCAGGTAACGGCTGCCGGCATTTATTATGCCAAAGCTGATGCCGGTGGCGGATGTGTAAGCAAAGCATCTAACAAATTTACTGTAAGTGTAATAACGGGTCTTGAAGACCCATCTCAAGTAGCCAGTGTTTGGCCTAATCCAACATCTGATTATCTATTTGTTGATAATGTAAGTGCTGAGGCTACAGGAAAAGTGGTGCAGCTAAATGGTACTGAGTTAGAAATTCCCGGGCAATACACGAATAACCGATTGCAATTGGATGCTCGTGGATTAGCTAACGGCATTTATATCCTTAAACTAGTTGACGGAAAGAATATTCGAACCATACGCATTGTTAAAAATTAGAAAGTTTATAACTATTGTAAATTACTCAGATCATGAAAATCAAAAAAATACTTATTCTTGCCTGGATACCTGCTACCCTATTTGTTTTGAGTTTGGCTAACTGTAAATCGAAACCAAATATTGAACCTTTTTCTCTGAGAGAGAAAATACAAGGCAAGACATACATTTTAGGAACAGTTACAAAAGGCTCAACTGATGTTACGCCTGAGTTTACAGGGTTTAAGATTTCTTTTTCTGCGGACGCTACTGGTGCGAGCATTACTAGTGGTGGCACAAATAGCACAAATTGTACTGCTAGTGCAAGTGTAGCTTCAAATACGATTACGTTAACCAGACCCGATTGTTTCCGCACCTCAACTCTTACAGATGTAAGTACCAATGGGGATGGTACCACCCTTAAATTTACTTGCACTTTACCATCTTCTTCCATTGTTATCACTCCCGGTGGAAGAACTTCTAGCACTAATGATTACACCTTTAATCTTGTTAAGCAATAAACTTGCTTTGATTGATAGCTAATTCGAAAATCGGCAGGCTTTATGGCCTGCCTTTTTTTATCAAAAGAATACGCAGTTTAATCCGAATTATTAATTAGAATTTAAAGAGTTAGTTGATTCGCTTATGAATCCTTCAGATTGTCAGGGTTTAACTTTGACAATGAAAATGACTAAATGAGTCGAAGGCCAAAAAGAAAGAATGAGTTTAAGTAGTATTCGTTATACCACTCGCTTGTGATCAAGTGCTATTAATCGCGCACCAAGCAAAATACAAAGTAGAAATAAGGCCACCCTGCCTATAAAATCGCCATGATGCAAATAAAAAGTGGCCATATTGTTTGCGTGCAAATTTCCCCTTACAGCTACCTGCACTTGAGTGGCTGATAGCTGTTCAAAATCTCCTTTTTGATTAATGAATCCTGAATGCCCATGATGCGAAGCGCGCGCAATACTTCTTCGGTATTCAATAGCGCGCAATCGATCGATCATCAAGTGTTGCCGTGGCTCCGGTGTTCCCTGCCAGTAGGCATCGTTGGTCATCACACAAAGTATCGTGGCACCCTTATTAATATAATCACCTACATATTCTCCAAAGGTAGATTCATAGCAAATGAGGGGCGCAAATGAAATGCTATCCGTTCTCTTAAAAACAACTCGTTCTTTTTGCGGGGTGGTAATGTCCTTAAAATCGTAGAAGAATAAAATCTTTTTGAACAATGGCAATAACGGGAACATCTCACCCCCCGGAACCAAAATAGATTTATGATATATCTGATTCACGGAATCAGTCTGATAAAATAATGCGGAATTATAACTTCGATAAAAGAATTTCCTGCTTTTTGATTGAATAACCGTAGGCTCATCTTTCCTCAATTCATTCACCTTGGTGTAGGTGCTAATGCCTACCAAAATATTTGCTTTTGGAAACGCTTCTAATGAATCTATCAATTGCTTGAAATCGAGCGGCCAATTGTTCTTACTTGTTAAAGGTTCTTCATCCAAAGAAGAACTTATGGCAGATTCGGGGAAAAGAACCAAATCGGTGTTTTCTGAAGTCTGGCTTTTTGCTAATTCTGCTAGCCGCAAATTTTGATGGTAGATAGAAATGTAGCCTGGGTCTTCTTGCGCCTTTTCAGTGTAGGGATCAAAGTCTGGTTGAACCACAACGATTTCAGTTTCTATTCCTTCTTCCACATGAGTAACATACAGGTATATGCTAAAACATGCAGGCAATAGCAACCATATGCTCAGCACCATAACATATGCAAAACGGCTCTTCGTTTGCTGCCACGATTCAAACAGTAAAACCGATGCAATCAAAATCCAAAGACTTCCGCCCAAAACTCCGGTGTATTCATACCACTGCACTAAGTAATGAACCGAAGCCAAAGAGTTACCCAGCGTAAGCCATACCCAAGCCAATTCCCAATGATGTTGAAGAAATTCATAGGCAAGCCAACAGCAAATAAAAATCAGACCCTTGTATATAACCGATAGCTTAAAGCTTAGGAAATGAAACAGTAACACAGGTATCGTCATAATGGCCGGGATAACCACCAATGCAAAAATGCCACCTGTTGTGTTGATTACTAACAGCCAAAACGCGGCCATTGTATTCCAAGTAAAAAAGAATACGTATAGCCTTTTGAAAAGTGAAGTATAATATTTCAGTCGCCCCATTTTTTGAGGGCTGTTATTTTCTCTAAAATTTTTCTCTACCCATAACAAGGGTAACCACATCAACACCACGAAAACAGGATGTATTAGCCAAGCGCAGCCTCCTGCTAGTCCGCCTAAAAAAAGTAGGAAAAAATGATTTGAATAAAGGCGCATGTTCTTCGTAAAGGTATAACCGCAGTTAAATCAAACCGAATAAAAAGTTTACTGATTTCAGTTAGCAGCAATTCCGCCAGAATAACTATTGAATCTTTTGGCTGTAAATTGATCCAAAGTTTTAAGATACCCAAAAGACTCTCTGAAACTCGGCTCAAGAATCTTTATCTTTGCTGCAAATTTTCAGCTATCAAGTATGCGCTCTTTTCGTTTCCCCTTCTATAATTTGCTACTGCTGCTTGGTATAGTTTTAACGAGTTTTGCCAGCGCTCCTTCAGAAACCTCTTATCGGTTAATCATTTTTGAAGGATCGGATTGGTGTGCGGGCTGTCGCAAATTAGAGAAAGTAATAGCCGAGCCTTCAGTTGCTTCCTTTCTTCAAGAAGAGTCCATCGCAATCCTTCGGGTAGATTTTCCACAGCGACTCAAGCAATCCAAGCAAGAAACGCAGCACAACGATTCGCTGGCCATTCACTATGGGTTTGAAGGTGTTTTTCCTACGTTGGTCCTCGAAGGAAAAACCGGATTCAAAAAGTTTTATTACGAAAATGAAAAGGCAATGCAATTTCAAAATAAGCTGCTTGAAGTTCGAAAATTACTCGCACAAAACTAAGTGTCATCCACCTATACGGATTTTAAACCGGCATGAAAGAATATTACATTACTGAGAAACTCATGGGTAGTTCTTTCACGCTGGGTGTGGTGACAGATGATAAGTTGTTTGCTGATCAAATGTTACAGGCTGGAGTTGCTGAGATTAAAAGGCTGGAGTTACTGCTATCAGAATTCGTAGATGGCTCGGCTACTTGCGCGATCAACCGCCTCGCCAGCGAAAGTCCTGTAGTGGTAAATGAAGAGTGTTTTCAGCTTATCGAGAGAGCCGTTGCCATTTCACGGCTTACCCAAGGCGATTTTGATATTACCATTGGGGCTTTAAAAAAAATATATCTATTCAAAAATAAATCATTTCAATTGCCCTCGCATTCCAACATAAAAGCAGCACTTCAGCATGTTGGCTATCAGAAAATGCAATTGAATGCTGCTAAAACTTCTGTTTACTTTCAAGCTAAGGATATGAAGATCAGCTTTGCTGCCATCGGCAAAGGCTATGCCTCCGATCGCGTAAAAAAGCTTTGGATGGCACAGGGAGTTCACTCGGGATATGTGAATGCCAGTGGCGACTTAAACGCATTTGGCAGCAACGCCAACGGAGAGCCTTGGAAAATTGGTATTGCCAATCCCGACAATCGAAATCATATACTTCTTTACCTTCCATTGAACCATGTTTCTATCGCGACTTCTGGCGATTACGAACAGTACTTCCTGCACCATGGCACACGCTATTCACATAACCTCAATCCGCACACAGGCTTGCCCCTTACGGGAATAAAAAGCGTATCGGTTATTTCGCCCAGTGCCGAACTTTCAGATGCTCTCGCTACAGCGGTGTATGTAAAAGGTGAAAAAAAAGGAATTGAATTTATCAACCAAATGCCTCACACCCATTGCATTATTATCAATGATCAAAATCAATTGTTTTTTTCAAAACATCTAAACTATCATTCTTATGAAATGCCCATCAGCAAAACCTATTCAACGGTAAGTAATGTATCGGGCATTCCATGTGACCTTAAAAAATCAAAAATTAACATATGAAGTGGTTAGCTAAATGGAAAATTTTGTATCTGATTCCATTATTGGCAATGAATTCGTGCCAGACTGTAAAACCTTATCAGCGTCAATATGTGAGCGATGTAGAAATGCAAATGACAAATGATGCTGGCAAGAATTTTAATAATTATGTAAACTCCATACGCGAAGGTGCCACGCCTGCCAGTGCCAATGGAAAAGGAAGTGGTGGGTGCGGATGTAATTAAGGTGCAGCTGGCTAATGAGATGAAGAAAAAATATTTAATTGTTGGAACCTTCGCATTTGCACAATTTTTGGCGCAAGCTCAAAGTAAAAAAGATAGTACCTACCAGCGTGTAGACAGACTTGCGATTGAAGCTGTCTATAATCACTATGTGCAAGATGGCAATAATTCTGCTGTAACGGGTGGTAAGGGAACCGAGCAGCTTACCGTATATGGCCCCTCCGTACAGATTCGAAAATACAAAGGAAAAAGCACGCGAAGTTTTCAACTGGGCGTAGATGTGATTAGCTCCGCCTCTACCGACAATATCGATTATGTGAAATCATCCGCCTCCATACTTGACCAGCGGGTGTATGGCAATTTTACGTTGGAGCGTTCCATCCCTCAAAAGAACCTGACATTGATTACGGGGCTGGGGCTTTCCGGAGAAAGTGATTATTTTTCTCTATCTGCCAAGGTTGGCATTTCAAAAGAAGACGAGGAGAAAGGACGTAGTTACAGCATTTTGCTTCAGGCTTACCGCGATGACTTGCGGTGGATTCAAAGTCTGCAGCCTGTAAAATTGATTTACCCGGTAGAGTTACGTTATAAAGAGTGGTACAATACATATTTGCGCAATTCCTACAATCTAAAGCTTGGCTTTTCTCAAATTATCAATAAGCGGAACATTGCCGGAATTTATCCCGAACTCACTTATCAGGAAGGATTGCTGGCAACCCCCTTTCACCGAGTTTACTTTACTGACGGGTCGGTACAAGTTGAGCAGTTTCCCGATCAGCGATGGAAAGGTTCGCTTGCTATCAAATTAAATTCATTTATTGGCGGGAGAGTTATTCTTAAAAACTCTGTAAATCCATATACCGACAGCTTCGGTATTTTGGCGATCTCTTTGGAGCATGAAACGGCTGTCAAACTAAACCCTGAGTTTACACTACTCTCCAATGTCAGATGGTATAAGCAAAGGGCGTCAATGTATTTTAAACCTTATGAAGAACACTTGCCTAGCGAAACTTACTTTACTTCCGACTACGACTTATCTGATTATTATACCTACCAGTTGGGTGTTGGTGCTAAATACAATCCTGTGGGGAAGCCGGAAAAGAAATGGTCTTCGCGGAGCGTTTTGTTTCGTTATAATTTTCTGCATCGCTCGAACGGACTGGATGCACACATGATTTCGGTTGCCTTTCTAATGGAAAGGAATTGATCGGAGCTAATTGAATACTTCTTTGCTTTGCGATCAGCAAATCGTCATCAAATAGAGTTGCTAAATTTGCTTGGACTATTGAGCTATTGGTACATTTAATATCTATGTTTCAAGAGAAAGACATTGCAGAGTATTACGACCAAACAATAAGCCATTACAAGATGTGGTGGAATTTGAATGATAATCTGGCGCTGCACTTTGGGTATTGGGATGAAAATACTAGAAATTTCAATCAAGCACTTCGAAACACAAATCATGTGATGGCTTCTTTGGCCGGCATACAACCTCATCATAAAGTGTTGGATGCCGGATGTGGTGTGGGTGGTGCAGCCTTCTATCTAGCTGGGAAAATTGGCTGTGAAGTAACAGGCATTACACTGAGCGAAAGGCAGTTGATGCTGGCTTTAGAATACCAAAAACAGTTTCAACTGCAAGACAAAACCAGTTTCTGCATTCAAAACTTTTTGAGTACCGATTTTAACAACAATAACTTTGATGTGTATTGGGCTTGCGAGAGTAGTTGCCATGCAAATGATAAGGCGGCTTTCCTGAAAGAAGCAAAACGAATATTAAACCCTTCGGGCAAAGTGATCATTGCAGACTACTTTTTAACGGAAGAAGGTAAAATGGATAAGAATCAATACATAAAACGCTGGGGCGACTTATGGGCGATTCAATCTTTTCACACACAAGAAAATTTTATAGACGAATCCGTGAGGCAGGGATTTAAAGTAGTGGTGAATAAAGATGTGAGTGAGCATGTGTGGCGATCTTCCAAGTACATGTATAGGGCTTACTTGATGGGTAGCATACCATCAAGATTATACAACCTGTTTCACAATACTTCCCGATTTGCCAAGCACCACTACCAGTCGGGTTATTACCAGTATCAAGCACTTAAAGCTAACCTCTGGCAATACAGAATGGTGGTACTTCAATCTACCAAATGCGACTGATTCTCACTTAACCCTAGACCGTTCGCTTCAAAAGCGCACAAATCTTGTATCGCTCATCGTGGGTATCGTGATAAACAGTGTCGAGTAACTGGTAAACATTTTCAACTCCAATTTTATTGCACCACTCAAAGGGACCAAAGGGATAATTGGTGCCGAGCTTCATGGCCAGGTCGATGTCTGCGCGCGAAGCGGTGCCTTCCTGTACGGTGTAATAGGCTTCGTTGATGATCATGCAGATGATGCGCGGTGTTACTAACCCCACACGATCATCGACCACGGCAAAATCAGTTGCTAATAACTGACAGGTTTTTTCAAGATCAGTTCGTTGATTGACTGAAAGTAAACTTACTTCCAACACCTCGCGATTAAAAAATGTAGGCAAGCCACAAAAGCCAAATACGGTGCGCAAGTCCGGATTTTTCTTTTTGATGGACGCGAGTGTGGTAAACACCGAATTCAAAAAAAAGGGCTTCTCTACATTTGCATATCGCTTCAGCGATTCTTCCTCCACCAAAAAATCAAAGATCACCTCGGCACGGCTGATGAAATCGGAGGTTGGCTGCGCAGTCACTTCGTAGTAATGGGTTTCACCTAACTTCTGCCTGCACTCTGCCGCCTGCAATTCATGGCCAACCACTAAAATATTCATAAGTAAAACAGAAGTTTTTCGGATATTTGAAATCAAAACTAATAAACCTACCGCGATGGCCAAAGAAGTAATTTATTCAGCGCAAGCACCAGAGCCTATTGGTCCTTACAGTCAGGCGATAAAAGTGGGCAATATGCTTTTTCTATCGGGACAAGTTGCCATTGACCGCACTACCGGACAAATGGTGACGGGAAACATTACCGATGAAACAACGCAGGTGATGAAAAACCTGAATGAAGTGCTACAGGCTGCGGGCATGAACTTCAGCCACGTGGTGAAGAGCACGATCTTTATGAAAGACATGAATCAGTTTTCGCTGGTGAATGAAGTGTACGGCAAAAGCTTCAGTTCACAACCACCCGCCCGGGAAACAGTAGAAGTGAGTCGCTTACCCAAAGATGTGAACGTAGAAATCTCGTGCATCGCTGTGAAAGAGTAATGTCAGTGGAGTGACGATGCGCTACTTCCGTGCGCGGGCAAAGGATTGAAGCGGAAAACCCGAAGTGGGCTAGCTAGCGCGTGGACGGATTTGAAGCGAAAAGCCTGGTGGCGCGCCTCGCGCCATGCCCCCCAAAAAATCACATTTCTTCTTTTGAAAAATCAGTGTTTTGAGGTGCTGCATTAGCCGTAGCTTCTCCTGCTTTTGCATCAATTTTTGGCTTAACTTTGACACTCACTTTTTATAAATGGATAACGTACGAGTTCGATTTGCACCTAGCCCTACCGGGGCATTACATAT
>PJQF01000259.1_pt1 | contig 20942 bp, 22 predicted proteins | sample 1503741 | NCBI WGS metagenome assembly PJQF01 (sample SAMN07775949, study PRJNA414020) | Biofilm metagenome, whole genome shotgun sequencing project. | isolation source: biomolecule (vanillin) treated reverse osmosis membrane biofilm | place: India: Nagpur | collected 2017-03-21 | reverse complement strand
GTCACTGATGCGCCGCCTTCGCGAGCAAGCCCGCTCCCACAATGTTGACCGAGTTCAGCTGCCAGCACCGCAGTGCTCTGCTTTTCTGTGGGAGCTGGCTTGCCTGCGATGCAGACACCTCGGTACATCAGGCAAACCCAGCAGCAGACCCCATACCAGCTCCCAGATTGACCCAATACAGTCTGAAGACCAGCCCACCCTCTGCCTGATGTACCCAGTTCCAAATGTGGGAGCGGGCTTGCTCGCGAATGCGGTGTGCCAGTCACCCACTCCATCAACTGACACACCACTTCGCTTGTGCTTTTGATCTAACCACTCAGGTCGGCTGTCAGGCCGCCGTGCTTTGCTTTTGACTGTGATCTGTTTTTGATTTTGATCTTAGGCGCCCCGTTAACCACGCTGGCCGAACGCAGGCTTTGGAGCGTGGGTAACCCGGCAGGACGCCGGGTTAGCCGCGATTGGCCAAGGATGGCCCATCGCGGCGGCCCACGGTCCAAAGCCTTCGTTCTGGCACACCGAGCCTAGGCGAGGTGCCGAGTGGTGGGGTGTACGGGACAACCACAGCACTCAACCCGTAAAAAATGTGTAGATACCAATGGCCACCGCAGGCAAGCCAGCTCCCACCGTTTGATTGTATTCGGCCGTTAGAAAATCAGCTGCTCTCGCGCACCTGCAACTCAAACCCCATGTCCACCACCGGCTTGGCAATTTTGTTGCCCGCCATGATCGTCAACAAATGCTCCGCCGCGCGCCGCCCAATCGCTTCACGCGGTGTGCTGATGCTGCTCAAGCGCGGCACCATGAAGGATGACGCCGGCAAATCGTTAAAGCCCAGCACCGCCACGCGCTCCGGTACTTTGATGCCGTGGCGCATGGCTTCCAGCAGCGCGCCCTGGGCCAGGTCGTCGTTGCCAAAGAAAATCGCATCCACGTCCGGGTGCGCCGCCAGCAGTTGCAAAAACAGCTCGCCACCCAGGCCGACGGAGGAGGGGCGTGGCGTCAGCAGTTCCAGCGCCGGGTCGTACAGGCCAGCCTGTTGCAGGGCGCGGCGGAAGCCTTCACCGCGCAGTAACGTGCGTTGGTCCAGCTGCGCGCCGATATAGGCCAGGCGCTTGCGCCCTCGGGACAGCAAATGCGCCGCTGCCGTTTCGCCAGCACTCAGTTGCGAAAACCCCACGCAGTTCACGCCGGCGTTAGGGTCCAGGTCCATCATGTACACACACGGCACATTGCTGGCCTCGACCATCCGTCGCGCGCTTTCGGTGCGGTCAAAGCCGGTCAGCAGCAAACCCCGTGGCTGGTAGGCCATGTAGTTGCGCAGCAGGTTTTCTTCTTCATCGCGCGAATAGTGCGAGTTGCCGATCAGCACTTCGAAGCCCTTGGGCCGCAGCACTTGGTGGATGGCTTCGAGGGTTTCGATAAACAGCAGGTTCGACAACGACGGCACCAGCACCACCACCGAGTGGCTTTGCGCCGACGCCAGGGCGCGGGCAGCCGGGTTGACCACGTAGTTGAGTTCGGCGGCGGCCAGTTGCACTTTTTCCACCAGTTCGGTGGCCACCGTGCTGATGCCGCGCAGGGCTCGGGAGGCGGTAATCGGGCTGACGCCAGCCAGGCGCGCCACTTCATTGAGGGTCGGGCGACCGGTTGTGCGGGTATTTTTATCGTTCTTGGAGGTCATCAGGCGGTTGCCAAACAAAAATCGAGGCACTAAGGTAGCGCTGTCTCCAAACGGCTGCAAATGCTTGAACATTGGGTTGCCTGATCCGCTCTGTTCTTGTGTAGGTCGTTTGGCGAGGATGCACGCGTCACTCCATAAAAAAAGACAAGTCGGCGCGGGAATAGCCTGTTTTTGCACTAGCCTTACAGCGTGCGAAGGTAGCGCTATCTGCGTCCTGAGGTGTTTCATGAGTCAACCTGTTACCGCCCTGGTCATCATGGGTGTTTCCGGCTGTGGCAAGTCCAGCGTCAGCGAAGCCTTGTGCCACCTGAACGGCGCCACCGCCATTGAAGGCGACAGCTTTCACCCTGCCGCGAACATCGAAAAGATGAGCGCCGGCCACCCCCTCAACGACGACGACCGTGCCGGCTGGCTCGACATCCTCTGCGATGAACTGCGCCGCGCACTGAAGGCCGGCGAACACCCCGTGCTCACCTGTTCAGCCCTCAAGAAAAAATACCGCGACCACCTGCGCGAAGCCGCGCCGGGCCTGGGCTTTGTATTTCTGGAGCTGACCCGTGAAGTCGCCGCCGACCGCGTGTCCCATCGCCCCGGCCATTTCATGCCGGCAAGCCTCATCGACAGCCAGTTCGCCACCCTTGAATCGCCCGTGGGCGAGCCGCTGACCCTGGCGCTCAACGCCAGCGAAGACAGCATCCAGGACCTGGCCGAGCAAACCAATGCCTGGTGGCTGCAACACGGCTTTGAACCAACTCACTGATTTTTTGCCGGAAAGGTAGCGCTATCCCCGGCGAGAAATTCAATACCCGCTTTAATAACAACAACAAACAGGAGAGACCCCCCATGTTTGGCATGTCCCACGAGTCGTACCTGCTGCTAGACGCAGTCGTCACTATCATCGGGTTGATCGTTCTGATCACCAAGTTCAAGGTCCACCCGTTCATTGCACTGATCATCGCGGCCGGCTTCCTCGGCCTGACCTCGGGCATGCCCGTGGACAAGATCATCAAGGCGTTCCAGGACGGTTTCGGCGGAGTGCTCGGCTTTGTCGGCATCATCCTCGCGCTGGGCACCATGCTCGGCAAGATGATGGCCGAATCTGGCGGTGCCGATCAGATCGCCCAGACCCTGATCCGCGCCTTCGGCAAAGAGAAGGTCCAGTGGGCCATGATGTTCGCCGCGTTCCTGGTGGGCATCCCGCTGTTCTTCGAGATCGGCTTTGTGCTGCTGATCCCGCTGGTGTTTATCGTCGCGCGCCGCACGGGCGTGTCGTTGATCAAAATCGGCATCCCGTTGCTCGCCGGCCTGTCGGCAGTGCACGGCCTGGTGCCACCGCACCCGGGCCCGCTGCTGGCCATCGGCGTGTTCGGCGCGGACATCGGCAAGACCATCCTGTACGGCCTGATCGTTGCCCTGCCGACCGCCATCATTGCCGGTCCGATCTTCGGCACGTTTATCGCCAAGTACATCCCGGGCAACCCGTCCCAGGAACTGGTCGACCAACTGGCCCGCGAGCCTGCGTCCAAAGACTTGCCGAGCTTCAGCATCACCTTGATCACCGTGCTGCTGCCGGTGTTCCTGATGCTGCTCAAAACCTTCGCTGACGTCGCACTGCCGGACGGCCACGCGATCCGTAACTGGATGGACATGATCGGTCACCCGATCACCGCGTTGCTGCTGGCGCTGCTGCTGTCGCTGTACACCTTTGGCCATCGCCAGGGCATTCATTCCAAGCAAATCCTCAAGCTGCTCGACGCCAGCCTGGCACCGACTGCGGCGATCATCCTGATCATTGGTGCCGGCGGTGGTTTCAAGCAAATGCTGGTCACCAGCGGCGTGGGTGATGTGATTGGCCATATGGCCGTGAATGCGCAGATCAACCCGATCCTGCTGGCGTGGCTGGTGGCGGCGGTGATTCGGGTGGCCACCGGTTCTGCGACCGTGGCGACCATTACCGGTGCGGGGATTGTGGTGCCGGTGGTGGGCATGATTCCAGGCGTGAACCGTGAGCTGCTGGTGTTGGCGACGGGGGCGGGGTCGTTGGTGTTGTCTCACGTCAACGATGCAGGGTTCTGGCTGGTGAAGCAGTACTTCAACATGACCGTGGCCGAGACCTTCAAGACCTGGACGGCGATGGAAACCATCCTGTCGGTGGTGGCGCTGATCTTTATCATGTTGCTGTCGTTGGTGGTCTGACAGGCACACCCTTAAACTGGGGTGAAAACCCAATCCAAATGTGGGAGGGGGCTTGCTCCCGATAGCAGTGGGTCAGTCACCAGACGCGGTGACTGACACTCAGCAATCGGGAGCAAGCCCCCTCCCACATTTTTTTAGCGTATGTCTACTGCTGGCTCGGGTCAGGCTTTAGTCACCAGGCCATCCGCCCGGAACATCCCGCGAATACCGCGCACCGCCTGGCGAATCCGGTCCTGGTTCTCGATCAGCGCAAAGCGCACATGGTCGTCGCCGTACTCACCAAACCCGATCCCCGGCGACACACACACCTTCGCCTCCAGCAGCAGTTTCTTGGCAAATTCCAGCGAGCCCATGGCGGCATATGCCTCGGGAATCTTCGCCCAGACGTACATCGATGCCTTCGGATTCTCGACCATCCAGCCCAGCTCATGCAGGCCTTTGACCAGCACATTACGGCGTTGGCGGTACTGCTCGGCGATGTCTTTCACGCACTGCTGATCGCCTTCCAGCGCCGCAATCGCCGCCACTTGCAGCGGGGTAAAGGTGCCGTAGTCGTGGTAGCTCTTGATCCGCGCCAGGGCGTTGACCAGCTCCGGGTTGCCGACCATGAAACCAATGCGCCAGCCGGCCATGTTGTAGCTCTTGGACAGGGTGAAAAACTCCACGGCAATGTCCTTGGCGCCGGGCACTTGCATGATCGACGGGGCTTTCCAGCCGTCGTAGACGATGTCGGCGTAGGCCAGGTCATGCACCACCAGCACGTCGTACTGCTTGGCGAGGGCGATGACCCGTTCGAAGAAATCCAGCTCCACGCACTGCGCGGTGGGGTTGGACGGGAAGCCCAGAATCATCATCTTCGGTTTGGGGATCGAGCCACGAATCGCTCGCTCCAGCTCGGCGAAGAAGTCCACGCCGGGCACCAGCGGCACCGAGCGCACCTGGGCGCCGGCAATCACGGCACCGTAGATGTGAATCGGGTAGCTCGGGTTGGGCACCAGCACGGTATCGCCCTGGTCCAGGGTGGCCAGCATCAAATGCGCGAGGCCTTCCTTGGAGCCAATGGTGACGATGGCTTCGGTTTCCGGGTCGATGTCCACCGCATAGCGGTCTTTGTACCAGCGCGAAATCGCCCGGCGCAGACGCGGAATGCCTTTGGAGGTGGAGTAGCCGTGGGTGTCTTCACGCTGGGCGACGGTGACCATTTTCTCCACGATGTGTGGTGGAGTGGCGCCGTCAGGGTTACCCATGCTCAAGTCGATGATGTCTTCGCCGCGCCGACGCGCAGCCATCTTCAGCTCGGCAGTGATATTGAAAACGTAAGGGGGGAGTCGATCTATGCGCGCAAAGCGGCGCGGCGAACCTTGGTCGGCCATTGTTGCCTCGAGAGTACGTAAGCGCCCGGAACCGTCCGAGCGACGTCGGCCACTGCGGTGGCCTGCGGGGCAGACAATACGGTCGATGATGGCCAATTGTCCAGATGCCGCTGGAAAAATTTCTGTAGGCCGCACAGCGCGGATATGCCCCTATACTCGATACGGGTTTGTTCCCTTATAAGAAGGAGACTGTTCAGATGGATCAGCAAACAACACAACCGTTGCAGCCACGTATGGAAGACGGCAAGGCCCTGGTGATCGCGGGCGTGCAAGGGCGGTATTCGAAGGCCACCGTGGGTGATATTCCCAAATTGTGGGAGTTGTTTGACACCTGCTTCAAAGAGATCAAGCGTCGTGTCGGCGGCGTGACTTATGGTGTTTGTCATAACCCCAATCACGGCGAATTCGATTACATGGCCGGGGTTGAAGTGCCGAGTAAAGACGAGGTGCCGAGTAACTTTGAGTGCATCGAAATTCCTGCGCATCACTACGCCGTGTTCCCGCACTACGGGCCGGTGCAGGCGCTGGAGCAGACGTACGAGCGGATCATGTTCGAGTGGTTGCCGCACTCGGGCTACAAGGTCGCCGGGGCGGATTTCGAGCGCTACAGCGCAGGTTTTGACGCGCGCAAGGGCATCGGCAGTGTGGAGATCTGGTTGCCGGTCGAAGCCAAGTAAACCCTCGATCCTGTGGCAAGCCCGCTCGCCACAGGTGTCACGTCACTCGGCGATTACCAGCGTCAGCCTGCGCTCGTACCCTATCCGGCCCCTATAGGCCTCCCCGCTGTCCACCCATCCGGCGGCCAGGTACAAGCCCATTGCCGCCACATTGTCCGCGTCCACCGACAACTCCAACCCCTTGATCTGCGGCCATGCCTGCCTCGCCACCGCCGGCAGCGCCTGTAAACACGCTTTGCCGAACCCGCGCCCTTGCTGCTGTCGATCCACCTGCAACGCATGCAGGGTCGCGCTGTGTTCACTCGCCCAATGGGGCAGGCAAGGCGGGCGTTTAAGCAGCAGGAATGCCACCGGAAGGTCGTCGGCGAGCAGGGCGAACCCTTTGATGGCCGCAGGGTTGGGGTTAACCAGCAGGCTGTTCAGCGCGCAGTAGATATCGCCGCAGAACGCCAGTTGCTCGGGATGCACTTGCAGCGTGTCGAGTTGCTGTTTTTGCACAAGGCTCAGCGTCTCATAGGGGACGAGGCGAGTTTCCATCGGGGGGGCGTATCCGAAATCCTACAAAGAAGCGCGGATTCTAGCGGCTTTGCCGGCGGCGAAAGTATTTTTCAACGGACTGTCGATTGGCCGATGAGTCATTCGACTAAGGGTGTCCCTTGTGATTTCCCCCGCCCCAGGAGTATCGCCATGAGCACCGCCATCAACCGCCTGATCGATCAATGGAAGCAAGCCGTGCTTGCCCGGGATATCGACAAGATTGTCAGCTTTTATGCCGACGATATCGTCTCGTTCGACGCTGTTACTGCTCTGCAATTCAAAGGTAAGGCCGCCTACCGTGCGCATTGGGACGAATGCATGAAGCATTGCCCCGGCCCGGGTATTTTCGAGTTTCATGAGCTGCATATCGTGCAAGCGCCTGACAGCGCGTTTGCGCACTGGCTGGCCCACTGCGGCGGCGCCGGGCCGGATGGCGTCGTGAAGGCGTGCTGGATGCGCGTGACCGCCGGTTACCAGCGAATCGACGGCCAATGGCGTGTGGTGCATGAGCATTGGTCGGCCCCTTTCGATATGCACAGCGGCACCGCGCTGTTCGGGCTGGAACCCTGATCGCCGGGAACTATAGTGGATAGGCCGAAAACGGAGAGCGCCATGAAATACCTCTGCCTGATTTACAGCAACGAACAGGTGCTGCACACCTCGCCGGACAGCCCCGAAGACCCGGAATGTTTCGCCTATGCCCAGGCTATCCAGGCCAGCGGGCGGATGCTTGCCGCCGAACCGCTGGAGTCGGTGAGCACCGCCACCACCGTGCGCAAGCGCAATGGCAAGCTGTCGATCACCGACGGGCCGTTTGCCGAAACCAAGGAACAGCTCGCCGGGTTTTACCTGATCGAAGCCAAGGACTTGAATGAAGCGATCCAGGTGGCCGGTGGCATTCCGGCGGCCCGGGTCGGCAGTGTGGAAGTGCGCCCCGTGCGCGAATTGAATCTCTGAAGACAACCACCACAAGACTCAAGGAGGTTTACCCATGAACACCCAGCCGGCTGAATTTGAACTGTCCATCCGCCGTTTGATCGATGCGCCCCGCAGCAAAGTGTTTCGCGCCTGGACCACCCCCGCGCTGTTGCAGCAATGGTGGGGGCCGCACGGCATGACCACCCCCGAGTGCGAAATGAACCTGTGGGTCGGCGGCGTGTTCCGCACGCTGATGCGCGCGCCGGATGGCGCCGAATACCCGACCCAAGGCGTGTTCCTGGAGATCGAAGCGCCGAGCCGGCTGGTGTTCACCGACGCGTATGCGCCGGGGTGGGTGCCGTCGGGCAAGCCCTTCATGACCGCCGAAGTCACCTTCGAAGAGGTCGACGGCAAAACCCTCTATACCGCCCGCGCCATGCACTGGAGCGAAGCCGACAAACAGGCCCACGAAGCCATGGGCTTTCATGACGGCTGGGGCCAGAGCCTGGATCGCCTGGTGACGTTGGTGACCCAAGGTATGCCCGATTGACGCCTCAGCTGGAGGCGATTTACCGCAGCGAATCACGGCGCGTGCTGGCCACGCTGATTCGCCTGCTCGGTGATTTCGACCTCGCCGAAGAAGCCTTGCACGAGGCGTTCTTCGTCGCGGTCGAGCGCTGGCAGCAAGACGGGGTGCCGAGCAATCCGCGGGCGTGGTTGGTGTCGACCGGCCGTTTCAAAGCCATCGACCGCCTGCGCCGTCAGGCGCGCTTTACCCCGTTGCTGCAGGCGCAGGCCGACGCACTGGAAGCGGCGCACTGGAGTGAGGAAGACGTGGAAGACGACCGCCTGCGCCTGATCTTCACCTGCTGCCACCCGGCACTGGCGCCCGACGCCCAGACGGCGCTGACCTTGCGTGAGATCTGTGACCTCACCACCGAGGAAATCGCCCGCGCCTTTCTCACCACGCCCACCACCATTGCCCAACGCATCGTGCGCGCCAAAGGCAAGATCCGCGAGGCGAAGATTCCCTACCAAGTCCCGTCCCTCGACGCGTTGCCCGAGCGTTTAGAGAGTGTGCTGCGCGTGGTTTACCTGGTGTTCAATGAAGGGTATTCGGCGTCCATGGGCGCCGACCTCACCCGTGAGGAACTGACGCGTGAAGCCATCCGCCTTGGCCGCTTGCTGCTGGAGTTGCTGCCCGAGCCTGAAGTCATGGGCTTGCTGGCGCTGATGCTGCTGCACGAATCCCGCCGAGCGGCGCGCACTTCGGCGGGCGGTGAGTTGGTGTTGCTGGATGAACAGGACCGCGCCTTGTGGGATGCGTCCTTGATCGCGGAAGGCTGCGCGTTGGTGGAACAAGCACTGACAACGGGGCGCTTTGGACCGTATTGCCTGCAAGCGGCGATTGCGGCGGTACACGCCGAAGCCCCGAGCGCCGGCGAGACGGATTGGCCGCAGATCGTCGGGCTTTACGATGTGTTGCTCAGGGCCGTGCCCTCTCCGGTGATCGATTTGAACCGCGCCGTGGCGTTTGCCATGTGGCAAGGGCCATTGGCCGGTTTGGAGCAGGTGGAAGGCATTTTGCGGCGCGGGGAGTTGCTGGATTACCACTTGGCGCATTCGGCACGCGGGGAGTTTTGTCGGCAACTGGGGCGAACCGAAGACGCCCGTGAAGCGTACGAAAAAGCCCTGTCACTGACCCTGCAAACCCCAGAAAAACGCTTCATAGAGCGGCGTCTGGCCGAACTCAAATCACCCAGGCAATGACGAACAACGGTGGGCGCTGGCAAGCCAGCTCCCCCATCGGTTTACGGCTGCTGGCGCGTTGCGGCCAGCACGATCTCACGAATGCACACATGCTGCGGCTGCTGATAGGCATAGGCAATGGCCGATGCCACATCATCGGCACTCAACACGGTGCCGCCCATCGCCTGTTTCCAGGCCTGATATCCGCTTTTGATCGCCGCATCGGTGGTATGGCCGAGCAACTCGGTTTCCACTGCGCCAGGGGCGATGGTGATGACGCGCACATTGCTTGGCGATAATTCTTCGCGCAGGTTTTCCGAAATCCCATGCACGGCGAACTTGGTGCCGACATAAGCGACGTGGTTCGGGAAGGTCTTGCGCCCGGCCACGGAACTCACGTTGATGATCGTGCCGCTTTTGCGCGCAACCATGCTGCCGGCTACCGCGTGGATACCGTTGAGCAGGCCCTTCACGTTGACGTCGAACATCTGCTCCCACTGCGCCGGGTCTTGCTCACTGACTGCGCCCAGCAGCATCACGCCAGCATTGTTGATGAGGGCATCGGCCGGGCCGAATTGGGCTTCGGCTTCGTTCACCGCGGCGACCAGGGCCGCGCGGTCGGTGATGTCGACGCCACGGCTCAAGGTGTTGGGCAGTGCCAGATCGTTTAGACGGTCAATGCGCCGCGCCAACAGCAACAACGGGTGACCGGCGGCCGACAACCGCCGGGCGGTGGCTTCGCCAATACCGGAACTGGCGCCGGTGATGATGATCAGTGGCTTGCTCATGAATGCACTCCTGGAATAAGAAAAGTCGATAACTGAGTCGTGCTCGCAGTATATTTACCGACGTAAAGGCTGAAAAATGCCTTATTTCTCTGTCTGCCATCGGATAAAGCTATGGATGTGCGTCACCTCAAAGCCTTTCTCGCGGTGTTCGAAGAACGCAACATCACCGCCGCCGCCCAGCGTTTGTTTATCAGCCAGCCGACCCTGTCGGTGACCATCAAGCAACTGGAAGACGAGCTTGGCGTAGCGCTGTTTGTGCGCCAGCCACGCGGCGTGGACGTCAGTGAGCAAGCGCGGGTGCTGTACCCGCAAGCGCGGCGCATGGTCGCCGACGCGGAGGCCTTGAGCCGATTGTTTCGCGGGCGTGAAAACCGTATCGCGCTGGAGTTGGGCGTGGAAGGCGATATCGCCGACAGCCAGATCGAAACGTTCCTGCGCATGGCGCACCAAGGGCTGCCGGGTTTGTTGCTGACGCTGCAGGAAGGCTGCGAAGGCGACGGGCGTTTGGCCGCGGAGGAAATGTGCTGCGAGGACGAATTGTTCCTGCCGCTCTGGGAAGAGTCCTACGTGATGGCATTACCGGCGTTGCACCCGATGGCTCTGGCCGGCACAGAACAGGCATGGGTCCCGATTGAAGACTGGATCACGTGCCCGCAGCACGACTCCCACCAACGGTTGATGGCGCTCTACGGCCGCTCGCCGCAAGCGGTGGCTGGGCATGCCGGTTCGCTGACCCAGGCGTTGCACATGGTGGCTGCTGGCGTGGGCGTGGCGATGTTGCCGCAGTCGATGGCGGCCGAGCGGGCCGGGGTGGTGATTCGCGAATGGCACCTGCCGGCGCCGACGCGTCGAGTCGGTTTGTGTTTTTCGGCGCAAGCCCTGGAGTTGCCGGCACTGCGCGACGTGCATGAATACTTCCAGAACCACCGCCCACCGCAATGCGCTGCGGCCTGACACATATCTAAAATCCAACACCCTTCCACTGTGGGAGCGGGCTTGCTCGCGAAGGCGGCCGGCCAGCCAGTACATTTGTGACTGACCCGCGACCATCGCGAGCAAGCCCGCTCCCACAGTTAGTCCTCTAGGGTGCCTGGAAGAATCATTCCAGCATCTGCCGCAACATCCAGCTCCCCGCCGGCCCCGGCGGGTGTTGCCGCGACCACAGCGCATCCACCGCCACCGACCGCGGCCAACTGCGCACATCGAGTTCAACCAGCCCGGCATTGCCGAAGCGCTCCACCAGCCAGCGCGGCAGCGCCGCCCAGCCGAAGCCCAGTTGGGCCATTTCCATCAGCATGAGAAAACTCGGTGCCGACCACACACGGCCCGCTGGCCTGGTTTCATTGGGGCTGATGATGCTCGCCAGGCGCAGTTCACGGTGTTGCTGCAAGGCGTGCTGGTCGATGTTTTGCAGGCTGGCCAAGGGATGGGCGGGGGCGACGAACAGGGCGATTTCCGTGCGCTCCGCCACGGGCGCGCGGGTCAGGTCGGGCGGGTAAACCTCTTGGGCTTCGATCAGCGCAATCTGGGCGCGGCCGCTTTGCACCAGGGCGATCAGGTCTTCGCACTCGGCGATCAGCCATTCCAGCTCCAGGTCCGGGTAGCGTTGTTCGAAGGCTTTGAGGGCGAGTTCAAAGCGTTCCGACTGGTACGTATCGGACATGGCGATACTCAACTTCGGCTCCAGGCCCTGAGCCAATTGGCTGGCCGCCAACTCCAGGCGACTGCTGGCCTCCAGCACCTGTTCGGCGCGTTGTAACAACACGTGGCCGGCCGGGGTGAGCGTCGGTTTGCGGCTGCTGCGATCAAACAACACCACATCCAGGTCAATTTCCAGGCTCGCCACCGCCGCACTGACCGTGGACTGGCTCTTGCCCAGTTTACGCGCCGCGGCCGAAAACGAACCTTGGGTGGCCGCCTGCACAAACGCCTGCAGCACTTCATTTGAGGCCATGACTATCGCCCTGATCGATGGTTATTGGTTATGAAGTATCGGTTCGCAGGGTAATGATGGCAACCCTAGTCATTCACGGAGCCGGGTTATGAACCCTACCAAATCGATTACTGAACGTGTTTGCCAGGCCCTGGGCTTTGAAGGGTTGGCCTTGTTGATCTGTACGCCGCTGCTGGTCTGGATCACCGGCAGGCCGGCCCTGGAAATGGGCGCAGTCACCTTGGGTGTCAGCGTGTTGGCGCTGACCTGGAACATCATTTTTAACAGCCTGTTCGATCGCCTCAAAGCGCGGCTGCAACTGGCCAACGGCGGCTGGACCCGGGTGCTGCATGCGCTGTTGTTTGAAGGTGGCCTGATCATCCTGGCGGTGCCGCTGATTGCCGGTGTGTTGAAGATCAGCCTGTTGGAGGCGTTTATCCTCGACATCGGCGTACTGCTGTTCTTCCTGCCGTACACCTATGTGTACCACTGGGGCTATGACGTGATTCGGGAAAAAATCGTCCAGCAACGGCTGCCTAGCCAAGCTTGAGCGACGCGACAAAATCCAGAAATGCCCGCACCTTCGCGGCGGGCAAATGCCGCGACGGGTAGTAGGCGTACAACGGAAAACGCTCGTCCGGCCAGTCGGGAAACAACTCCACCAGGCTGCCGGCCTTGAGCGCCGGCGCCAGGCCCAAATCGAGCATTTGCGCCACCGCGTGGCCGTGCTCACACACGCTGTACAACGTGCTGGCGTCGTTGACCACCAGGCGGCCATCGGTGCGTACGATGACCTGCTCGCCAGCGCGGTGGAATTCCCAGGCAAACGGACGCCCGGTTTGCGAGTCGCGAAAATCCAGACACATATGCCCGTGTTCCAGGTCTTGGGGAATGGCCGGTCGGCCGTAGTGTTCAAGGTAGGAGGGGGAGGCCACGGTGAGCACGCGCACTTCCATCAGTTTGCGTGCGATCAGCGAGGAGGATTGCGGGATGCCGAAGCGAATGGCCAGGTCAAAGCCATCGGCGACCAGGTCACCGAGTTGGTCACGGGTGTGCAGGTCCAGTTGCAGTTGCGGATAACTGCGCATGAAGTTGCCCAACACCGGGCCCAACACCAATCGCGAGAAGTACGGGTCGATATTCACCCGCAAACGCCCACGTACGGTGAGCGCACTGTCGGCCGCCGCGTTGGCGGCCTCTTCGAGACCGGCCAGCAACGGGGCGATTTGCTGGTAGAAGCGACGCCCCTCATCGGTCAATTGCACCGAGCGCGTGGTGCGGTCGAACAGGCGAATCCCCAAGCGCTTTTCCAGGCGGGAAATCGCCCGGCTGACCCCCGAAGGCGTCATCTCCAGGCTGTCGGCGGCGCGGGCAAAACTGCCACTATCGACCACCGCGGCCAATACGCCCATGCCACCGGCCAAGCCTGGATCAAAACTCATCGGTGATTGCCTGTCAGTGATCTGAAGGCATTGATGCTAGCGCAGAATGCTTACAGAAACATGCCGCCCGAGGCTTCGATGCGCTGCCCGGTGATCCAGTTGCTGCCCTCGGCCAACAGGGTCGAAATCGCCCCGCCAATATCGTCGGGCAAACCGGCTCGGCCCAGCGCGGTGTTGTTGGCGACCATTGCATTCAGCGCCGGGTTATCGCGCACGGCGCCGCCGCTGAAGTCAGTGGCAATCGCGCCGGGTGCCAGGGTGTTGACGGTGATACCGCGCGGCCCCAGCTCCTTGGCCTGGTAGCGCGACAGCACTTCCACCGCGCCTTTCATCGACGCATACGCCGCATACCCAGGCAGGCTGAAACGCGCCAGGCCGCTGGAAATATTGATGATGCGCCCGCCATCGCTGATCAGCGGCAGCAGTTTCTGGGTCAGGAAAAACGGCGCCTTGAAGTGGATAGCCACCAGGCGGTCGAACTGTTCCTCGGTGGTCTCGGCAAAGCTGGCGTGGGCGCCGATCCCGGCGTTGTTGATCAGAAAGTTGAAGTGGTCCCGTGCGAACACATCCTTGAGCACCGTGGCGATCTCGCCGACGAAGTCATTGAACGTGCCGCTCTGGCTCACATCCAGTTGCAGCATGGCGGCGCGGCCACCGAGGGTTTCGATCTGTGCCTTCACCGCTTGGGCTTCGCCCGAAGCGCTGTGGTAAGTGCCGATGATGTCGACGCCTTGTGCCGCCAAATGCAGCGCAGCGCTTTTGCCCAAGCCGCGGCTGGCGCCGGTGATCAGTGCGATTTTACGGGTCATGGTGAGTGCCTCTGAGTGTGATGGTGCGAGCCAGTGTATTTGTCCGCCCATAACGTGATAAACACAGGTAAATCGGAATCACTGGCCGGATAAGGCGAACAATCCCATGAACAAACTTGAGCTTTTGCGGACCTTCGTGCGAGTCACCGAATTGTCGAGTTTCACCCAGGCGGGCGAGAGCCTCGGCCTGCCGCGCTCCACCGTGTCCGAGCATGTGCAGGCGCTGGAAGAACTGCTCGGCGCGCGCCTGTTGCAGCGCACCACGCGCAAGGTGCAAGCGACTCAGGACGGGCGCGTGTTGTATGCGCGCAGCAAAGACCTGTTGTCACACATGGAGGAACTCGAAGGCCTGTTTCGCCAGGATGAGGCGCAATTGAGCGGGCGTATTCGCGTGGACATGCCCAACGTCATGGCGCGGGATTTGATCCTGCCGCGCCTGCCCGACTTTATGCACGCACACCCGTTGATCGAGCTGGAAATCAGCACCACCGACCGCCAGGTCGACCTGCTCGCGGAAGGTTTCGATTGTGTGTTGCGGGTGGGCGCGCAGCCGGATCAGTCGGTGGTGGCGCGCTGGTTGTGCAGCATGCCGATGATCAACTGCGTCAGTGCCGGGTACGTTCAGCGCTATGGCATGCCCGAAACCCTGGCCGACCTGGCGCATCACCAGTTGGTGCATTACGTGCGGCCATTGGGTTCACGTTCGGCGGGCTTCGAATACCTGCAGGGCAACAAAGTGCAGCGTGTTCCGATGGCGGGGCGGGTCACGGTCAACAGCACCGATGCGTACAAGGCGGCATGCCTGGGCGGCTTTGGCATTACCCAGGTGCCCGTGCTGGGCATTCGCGATTTACTCGACAGTGGCGAGCTGGTGGCCATCTTGCCGGACTACCCGGCGCCGGCGCTGGACGTGTCGTTGCTGTACGCCGGGCAGCGGCATGTGCCGCAGCGGGTGCGGGTTTTTATGGATTGGCTGGCCGCCCTGTTGCAGTCGCGGCTCTAGCGCCGTGCCGAGAGTTGTTGCGGCGCGAGGAAGGCGTCGTGGAAGTAATCCCGGAAGGCCTGCATGGCGGGGGTAAATGCCCGTTCGCGGTGCCAGGCCAGGCCGACGCTCATGGGCGCTACCGGGTCGGTCACGGTCAGGGTTTCGATGCGTTTGCCTTCCAGCGACCAGGGCCTGTGCACCAGGTCCGACAGAATCGCCACGCCGCTGCCGTTGGCAACCATGCTGCGCACGGCCTCGACCGAACTGGTGCGCAGCCGCACCTTGGGCGTTTGCCCGGCCTGTTCCCAGTAGCGCATGGCGCTGTGTTCGGCTTCATCGACGGTCAGCAGAATGTACGGTTCTTGCGCCACGTCGGCCAGGCTGACGGCGCCGCGCTCGCACAAGGGATGGTGGCTGGGCAGCCACAGCCGGCGTTCCGAATTGAACAGGATTTCGGAAACGATATCCGGGTGCGTGAGGTTGGCGGTGAGCACCACGGCCATGTCGAACTGGCCGTCGAGCAGGCCGTGTTCGATGGCCTGCCGCTCCTGTTCGAACACCTCGATGGTCACGTCCGGGTGCCAGTGTTCCATGCGCTGCAGGTGGTGGGGCAGGAAGTAGCCGAGCACGGTGTAGCTGGCGGCGACACGCAGCACGCCACTGGCGCGGTAGTCCGGCAGCGGGCTGTTCAGTGCGTCATCCACGCTGCGCACGATCACGTAGGCGCGGTTCAGAAAGTGCCGCCCGGCGTCGGTCAGGTTCATGCCCTGGGCCGAGCGCACGAACAACTGCACGCCGAGCATCGCCTCCAGCTCCTTGATCGCGGTGGTCACGGCCGACTGGGAGATGTTCAGATGAATCGCCGCCTGGGAAATCTGGCCGATTTCGGCGGTGGCGATAAAGTAGCGAACTTGGCGCAACGTCAGGGACATGGCTTTATCTGTTTTTCAGAAGATAGGTCATCTGATAATAGATCTTCCCAAGGGGTCAAGCCCCAGCCTACTTTCCTCGCATCACCTTTGGCGGAGCAATTCCCGATGCAGGCAGTGGATTTCAATTCAGACATGGGCGAAGGCTTCGGCCCCTGGACCATCGGCGATGGCGTTGACGCGGAGCTGATGGCTTATATCAGCTCGGCCAACATCGCCACCGGTTTCCACGCCGGCGACCCCGGCACCATGCGCCGTACCGTCGAGCGCGCCAAGCAACTGGGTGTCGCCATCGGCGCGCATCCGGGCTTTCGCGACCTGGTCGGGTTTGGCCGCCGGCATATCAATGCACCGGCCCAGGAGCTGGTGGACGACATGCTCTACCAACTCGGCGCCCTGCGCGAAATCGCCCGCGCCCAAGGCCTCACGCTGCAACACATCAAGCCCCACGGCGCGCTCTATATGCACCTGGCCCGCGATGAAGAAGCCGCGCGGCTGCTGGTGCAAAACCTGCAAATCATTGAGCCGACACTCTTGCTGTACTGCATGCCCAACTCGGTGATCTGGCGCGTCGCCAAGGAGCTCGGGCAACCGGTGGTGCGCGAGTTTTACGCCGACCGTGAGTACGATCTAAGTGGCTCCATCGTATTTACGCGCACAGTGCGCGCGCTGGATCCTTCCACCGTTGCGGCGCGGGTCCTGCGTGCCTGTCAGACCGGGCGCGTGCGCACGGTGGAAGGCGAAGACCTGTTGATCGAATTCGATTCCATCTGCCTGCACAGCGACACCCCCGGCGCCCTCGAATTGGTCGAGGCCACCCGTGAAGCCTTGGACCAGGCGGGCATTGTCGTCAGAACGCCTCAATAAGAAGGTCCAACCTGTACTTTTTGCCTGCCTTTCTACAATGATTCCAAGAGGAACAGACATGGCTCAAACGTCCCCCATCCGCTACAGCTTCGGCGGTGATGAACACCTGTTTGCCGAGGTCAGCGACAGCATGTCCCTGGAGGCCTTTTTCAAAGGCATGGCCGTGACCCGCGCCGTGGAGCGCCTGGCGCTGGAAGGTGTGCTGGACGTGTGCCTGGCCAATGCGTCGTTCCAGATTCGCTTCGACCCTGACCGCATCGCGCCACACGTGCTGCTCGACGCCGTGCAGAGCGCTGAAGCCCAAGCGGTGGCCGAACGCACCTTGCACACGCGCATCATCGAAATCCCGGTGCTCTATAACGACCCATGGACCCATGAAACCCTGATGCGTTTTCGCGACCGGCATCAAGACCCCACGGGTACCGATTTGGAATACGCCGCGCGCATCAATGGTTTGGCTGACGTCGACGCGTTTATCGCCGCCCACAGTGGCGCGCCGTGGTTTGTGTCGATGGTCGGCTTTGTCGCGGGCCTGCCGTTCATGTTCCAGATGGTCGAGCGCGAACGGCAATTACAGGTGCCCAAGTACCTGCGCCCGCGCACCGACACGCCCAAATTGACCCTCGGCCATGGCGGCTGTTTTGGCTGCATCTACTCGGTACGCGGCGCGGGCGGTTACCAGATGTTTGGGGTGACCCCGGCACCGATCTACGACCCGGCCCAGCAGTTGGCGTACCTCAAGGAACACATGGTGTTCTTTCGGCCCGGTGACATCGTGCAGTTCAAACCCATGGACCGCGATGCGTATGACCTGGCGGTTGCTGAGGTGGACGCAGGACGTTTCGACTTGCGCATCCGCCCGGTGGAATTTTCCCTCGACGCGTTTCTCGCCGACCCCGTCGGCTATCCGAAAACCCTGCAGGAGGCGTTGGCATGATCAAAGTCCGCAAACCCGGCCTCGCCACGTCCGTGCAGGATCTTGGCCGTGAAGGCTATTACCACTTGGGCATTCCACCGTCGGGCGCGCTGGACCAATACGCGTTGAGTGCGGCCAACCATCTGGTGGGCAATCCGAGTGGTGCGGCGGGCCTGGAGTGCACCTTGATCGGCCCCGAACTTGAGTTCCGACAGGACGCGCTGGTGGCACTCAGCGGTGCGCTCATGTCGCCGCGTCTGGACGGTGAAGTGGTGCACCAGGACACCGCGTTTCAGGTGCGTGCCGGGCAGGTGTTGCGCTTTGAATTTCCCAAGGCCGGCGCGCGGACTTACCTGGCGGTGGCAGGCGGTATTGAGGTGCCGCTGGTGCTCGGCAGTCGCTCGACGTACACCCTGGGTGCACTCGGTGGGTTCCAGGGGCGGCGCTTGCAGGAAGGCGATGAACTGCCGATCGGTGAGCCGAGCGGCGAGGGCCGTGCGGGCAATAGTTTGCCAATGGCGCTGCGGCGTTCAGTCGGTGGCGACGTGACCTTGCGCGTGGTGCCAGGCCTGTATTACGAGCGCCTGACAGACGCGGCCAAAAGCAGTTTTTTTGCCGAGCCATGGACTGTGGGTTCCGAGGCGGACCGCATCGGCTATCGCTTCAAAGGCGGCAGCGCGTTGAGCTTTCAGCCACGGGAGCAACCGTTTGGCGCGGGGTCCGACCCGTCGAATATCGTCGACAGTTGTTACCCGATTGGCTCGATCCAGGTGCCGGCGGGGTTGGAGCCGATTGTGTTGCACAGGGATGCGGTGTCGGGCGGTGGCTACGCGATGATCGGCACGGTGATCAGTGCGGACCTGGACTTGATCGGGCAGATGCAGCCGAACCAGCGGGCGGGGTTTGTGGCGGTGACGTTGGAAGAAGCGCTGGAGGCGCGGCGGGTGTACAAAAAACGGCTGAAGGCAATGGCTGGACTGTTCACCTCCTGACACACCATAAACTCTTGTGGGAGCTGGCTTGCCTGCGATAGCGGCGGGTCAGCTCCCACATTTTTAAGCGGGGTTGTGTCAGAACAGTTTGGTGAACAGCCAGTACAAACTGCCCGACAACAAGATCGCCGCCGGCAAGGTCAGTACCCAAGCCATCAGCAGGTTGCGGATGGTCTTCATCTGCAACCCGCCGCCATTTGCGACCATGGTCCCGGCCACACCCGACGACAATACGTGAGTGGTCGACACCGGTAGCCCGAACATATCCGCTGCGCCAATCGTCAGCATCGCCACCGTCTCGGCCGAGGCACCTTGCGCGTAAGTCATGTGGGTTTTGCCGATTTTCTCACCCACGGTCACCACGATGCGCTTCCAGCCCACCATGGTGCCCAGGCCGAGGGCGATGGCCACGGCGATCTTCACCCACAGCGGAATAAAGCGTGTGGAATTGTCGATCTGTTGCTTGAACAGTTGCAGCTTGCCTTGGGTATCAGCGTCGAAATTGCCGACCTTGTCCTTGTCCATCAGGCGAATGGTTTCGCTGGTCAGGTACATGTCGTTACGCACGTTGCCTACGGCTTCGGCGGGGACTTTGGCCAGGGAGCCGTAGCCTTTTACTTCATCACCGATCTGGCCGGCGAGGGCCGCGAGGGCCGGCACCAGTTCTGGCGTGGCTTCCTTGGTACGCACGTAGGTCGAGAGGATCGGGCGCGGGTCACCCGGCAATGCTTGCGGCGCGTTTTTTACCAGGGCGACCTGGGTCACTTCGGCCACCGCCGCAAACTGCAATGACTGCTCGGCGGGCATGGTGCGGTTCAGCGCATAGGCCATCGGCAGGGTGCCGACCAGGATCAGCATGATCAAGCCCATGCCTTTCTGGCCATCGTTGGAACCGTGGGCGAAGGACACACCGGTGCAGGTGACGATCAACATGCCACGAATCCACCACGGCGGCGGGATGTCGCCCTTTGGCGCTTTGTACAGCGCGCGGTTTTTCACAAAGGCGCGCAGGGCCAGCAACAGCAAGGCGGCAAAGGCGAAGCCGATCAGCGGCGACAGCAGCAGGGCATACCCGATCTTGATCGCTTGGCTCCAGTCCACGCCGCTGGTGCCGTCACGCCCGTGCATCAAGGCATTCGCCACGCCGACGCCGATGATCGAACCGATCAGCGTGTGCGACGACGAGGCCGGCAAGCCCAGCCACCAAGTGCCCAGGTTCCACAGGATGGCGGCAATCAGCAGGGCAAAGATCATTGCGAAACCGGCGGATGAGCCGACCTGCAAAATCAGCTCCACGGGCAGCAGCGCGATGATGCCGAACGCCACGGCGCCGCTGGAGAGCAACACGCCGAGGAAGTTGAAAAAGCCCGACCACACCACCGCAAATTGCGGCGGCAGCGAGTTGGTGTAGATCACCGTTGCCACCGCGTTGGCGGTGTCGTGGAAGCCGTTGACGAACTCAAAGCCCAGCGCGATCAACAGCGCTACGCCGAGCAGCAGGAATGGCGTCCAGGTGGTGACCACCGTGCCCAGTTCGTGCATGTCGTGCATCAGGCTGTAGGCTGTGAACAATAGGCCCATGGCCAGTACGGCAAAGAACACGATCACCGTCAACAGGCCGGGTTTCTTGTCTAGCCTGGGTTTGGGGTCTGCGTGTGAGGCGGTGGAGGAGGCAGTCAGGGAAGGGGTGGCCATGCCGGAGCATCCAGTGTGAGGAGGATGGCATTCATGATCATTGCAGAATGTTACAGAGATGCTGCGGTAGGTCAGTGTTTAAAGGATTGAGGCTGCCGCTGGTCTACAAAGCCCGGCAAAAATGATGTCATAGTGAGATTGATTGGGGCGCCTGTTTGCTTGGGGATGGGCATTGGTATCTGCGCAACGCTTTGGGTTGTTCTGAGGCGTTTCGGTGGATTGGGTACATATCCGTTGCTGCGGTAACGGCGGCTATGGGTTCCGCTCTTACAGCGGGTCACTTTTGGCAAACGCCCCAAAAGTAACCAAAAGGTCTTTGCCCCACCACTCGGTGCCTCGCTTAGGCTCGGCATGCCCGCACTCCGGCTTGAATCCGTGGGCCGCCGCAATGGGCCATCCCTGGCCCAGTGCGGCTAACCCGGCGTCCTGCCGGGTTACCCACGGATTCAAGCCTG
>PJQF01000258.1_pt1 | contig 21100 bp, 14 predicted proteins | sample 1503741 | NCBI WGS metagenome assembly PJQF01 (sample SAMN07775949, study PRJNA414020) | Biofilm metagenome, whole genome shotgun sequencing project. | isolation source: biomolecule (vanillin) treated reverse osmosis membrane biofilm | place: India: Nagpur | collected 2017-03-21 | reverse complement strand
AACTTAAGTGAACGGGATACCGAGTACACAACACATACCTTGCACCTGTAAAGAAGAAATTTTTGAAAGGTATCTAATCCGATAAGCAAAGTGAAAACGAAAGCCATTATACTCTTAACAATCCTTTGTATTTTATTGTCATGCAACAGTGATGAGACGAAACCCAAGAACACATCGCGCACACTTCGCTACGAGTTGACCGGTAACTTCGCAGGAAGTAATATGACGGCCGCCTACACTACAGCAAGTGGGGGAACGACATCCGAGCAAATTACTGCACTCCCTTGGTCGAAAGAAATTACGTATGATGCAACGGTAGGTGGAGCTAGCTTGGCGGTGACCGGAGGTGGAGGGACAGCAGGGCAACGAGCCACATTAGTAGTGAAGAGAGGAGGTATTCAAGTGGGAACTTCCATCACCGCCACGGCCGATGCCTTCGGCACGTTCTCGATTGCTTCACAGCCGATTATTTTTTGATGTCATACAACTATTGTTTCTTCGCTAGTCGTCACACAAGGTTCGAGATTGATGCTTCAAGCCACAAGCTACATGCTTCAAGCAACCAGCAACCTGCAGCTTGCAACCAGTAACCAGCAACCATTCCGACTTCTGACTTCTTTAACCCCCGCGTGTCTAAACACGAACAACATGCAACCAGTAACCTGTAACCAGCAACCATTCTGACTTCCGACTTCTATCTTCTTTACACCCCACGTCTCGCAACCCGCACCCCCAAGTCCCAAGTCCTAACCCCCACTGACCATTGACCAATGACCAATGACCATTGACTATTGACCATTGACCAAAGCGTCTCGCAACTCACGCAAAACAAAACTAATTCCCCTCCGTTTGTGTTAACTCAGCGAATTAGTCCCATTTTTACCTATTAAACACGTCATTTTTGAAACGCAACGAGATAGTTTTAGTCGCCTTAATGGCCCTTCTGAACTTTACCTACATTTTAGACTTTATGATCATGATGCCGCTGGGCAATATTTTAATGCCACAGTGGAATTTGAACAGCTCACAGTTCTCCATCATCGTGTCGAGTTATTCGCTGGCAGCCTTCGTCAGCAGCTTTGCCGCCATTTTTTTTGCCGATAAATTCGATCGCAAAAATCTATTGCTCGTAGCCTACTTCGGATTTCTAGCCGGCACGTTAGGCTGTGCCTTTGCCACCAATGCCGCGACTATGATCATCGCCCGATCCGTCACCGGCATCTTTGGTGGACTGATCAGCGCGCAGGTGTTGAGCATCATTGCCGATATTATTCCCTACGAGCGCAGAGGTCAGGCCATGGGCATGCTGATGGGCGGCTTCGCGCTAGCATCGGTAGTAGGCGTTCCGTTTGGATTGTATTTGGCCAACCAATTTAATTGGTACTTCCCGTTTTTAGTAGTAGCCGGAGTGGGCCTATTGTTATTTCCGCTGTTGATGCGTTACGTACCCGCTGTACGAGCACACTTGGCCAATCCCATTCCGCTGAAAGGCAGAATAGAAAGTTTCGTGCACATCTTTTCCGACCGCACACAAATGACAGCGCTGGCATTCAGCTTCATTTTGATCATGGGCCATTTTCTGATCATCCCGCTTTTTAATCCTTATATGGTGTACAATGTAGGCGTGCCACAAAAAGATACTCCGTTGATTTATTTGTTTGGTGGCATCAGCTCGTTGATCACCGCGCAGTTTGTCGGCAAGCTGTCAGATAAATACGGTAAGCGACAAGTGTTTGTGGTTGCAGCCGCGGCATCACTCGTTTTGATATTGATGCTCACCAACATGCCGCGAATTCCGGTGTATCTCGTGTTGATTATTTTTTCCATTTGGTTCAGTGCGGCCACCGGCAGAACCGTGCCCGGACAAGCCATGACCACACAAGCCGTGTCGGCCAAAACACGCGGCAGCTTCATGAGTTTAAATTCATGTATGCAGTCGTTGGGTACAGGCTTTGCGGGATTGATCAGCGGGTGGCTGACATTCAGTGACGCCAACTTTGCCATTCATCATTACGATTACCTCGGCTACCTGAGCGCCATCTTGATTTTAGTTTGCATCGCCCTCGCCATCCGCCTCGACAAGCTGTTGGTGTTGAATGGGCTGAAGTAGTTCTACAAGCCGCAAGCCACATGCTTCAAGCCCTAAGCCCTAAGCGTAGAGAATTAAGCACTAGCCAGGTAAGTTGACAAAAATGCAATTGACAATTGACAACGCGAAGTGTTTCGAAACCCAAACTAACAGCAACCAGCAAATATGTAACCGATAATAACTCCCTTAAGGTTATTAAGCTAACTATCCCTTGCACCGCTGTGGCAAGTAATAGAAATATATAGGTAACAGTTAGATATTTTTTTGAACCTTGAGGGCAATAATATTGTAAATTTACATATCACAAACAGACACTGATGCTCGGTAATGTATATCTATTATAAAAGTAAAAGTCATCCATCGGGGTCAATTGTCAACTCTAAGCTGATATCGCCAGAGAATGTAAGCAAGCTTTTTGATTCTGATTATCTCGGTTTTAATTGGCCTGGCGGCAAGCGGCTTCCGATAAATACCTTTGCTTGGGATAGCTCACCCCGGTTTAGTGGGAAGTTTAAAGTTCATCCTGTATTCGGAAAGGTGTTTGTGCCTAATGCAATTTTGGCGACCAATGGAAAGGTTTATTACTTTATCGTATTAATCGCTGGAAAAGTTGGAATCAGACGATGGCCCAGTTTTGCAGCTAAAAATAATTTTAAACTCGACCATGTAAATGTTACCGACAGTGAAGTAACAATGCTCGAGCACTGTTTTTCACGTTTGCTGGCCGAGGCACTGCCAGAAGAACCGATCGAGCAAAGATTTAAAAAGGTTAAAGGCACTCCTTTGAAATATGAATCCCTGTTCGAATTTGTAAATATTGTTCTTGAGAAACCTTCGTTGGCAAAAGCTGTAGCAAAGGAATTATCGGAGGTCGCTGAAAACCCGGTGACGTATTTCAGCAACAATCAGCATGCACTCAATAAGTTGGATATTGACGAGCCGGATGATAAGCTGTATCGAACGATTCTGATTGTGCGACTTAACCACCATCGTAAACTTGCGTATCTTGATTGGCGATCAAGCGCGGACGAAGTGTCGAGCGCTCTCAAACCTCTTGTCGGGAAACATACAAAAACGATCATCGACCCAAAGGGCACCTATTGCGATACATACGCCATGCTAAAGACTGCTGGGAAGGCATTGCGCAATCTTGGATTGGTTGGATTCAGCATTGCTACGGATGCCGATGCTTAAGCAATCATTATAGTAAACGCCAGTCATACTAAGCGCCTGCAAACTTTAGCCAAGGCGTGCAAGCTCAAGATGGAAGCACTCTAAGTGTTTCAGACGACAAGACTTTTTTTGGTGGAGTGGGAGGGATAGGCGAGATTTGATTACAGGTAAGAACAAGTGGTTGAGAAAAGTACATGATTCAATCTAAAGGTAACTACACAAAACTATATGGACTACAAGATAATAAACAACTTATCCAGCTCTGCCAATCACTCTACCCGATTAAAAGAATTATTCGGAGAAAGTGACACTGTGATTCTTACAAGTCCATTTCTGATGACTGACTTTGCAGATTTTTTTGGAGAGGTTGACTTTTCGAAGTTAAAAAAGCTACACCTAATTACTACTCTTTCACCAAATTCATTTGACCAAATAAAGAAAATTAGTTCACTTATTTCTTTTATTGAGTTTCCTGACATAAAGGAGAAAAAAGTGATTAGTCAGATTTCACTTAACAATAAGCTGCACGGTAAAATATACATTTTTAAAAAGGATGATAATTATATTTCTGCAATTATTTCATCTGCAAACTTTACCGATAGCGGTCTTTCTAGAAACCATGAATGGGGAATAGAAATTCTGAATAGAGATGAAATTATAAAGCTTGAATCTTCAATTCTTGGTAGCATTGAATTTTTAAATCTAAGTTTCGATGAAATACACCGATTGCAAAAGGTAACGACCGAATTCCTAGCGAAGCAACCGCAAACAGAAACAAGAGATATTAACTTAAAACTTATTGACCATCTATCTTCTACAGATTGGACAACTCAATTAGCCGATACTATTGATGTTTGGCTTAAACCAATTGGGGTAACGGACTATCCAGTTGCCGAGGATAGGCCATTTAACAAGTTGGAAGATAAATTACACTTCTCAAGATTGAGACCGAATGGTGTAAAACCAAACGACATACTAATTGCATATGGAGTAGGAACAACAAAAATATTATCAATTTATAAAGTAACCTCATTTCCGATCAGTTCAACACCGGCAGAGATTGAAGAAGATGACTGGTTGGAAAGATGGCCTTGGTATGTTCACGCAGATAATTTAACTCCCAACTTTGGTTCAACCTGGGCAGCACATAATCTTTGGATAAACTCTCTAAAAGACGAATATTTGACAACTCATCCTGACGGAGCTATTACAGCAGTTGGCGGACAAACTCTTGGCGCATTAAATTATGGCAAAGACAAATTGAAATTATCACCGGATTTTGCGAAATTCATAATTGACAAAGTTGCCACTATCAATGAAAGGCAATGAGCACCTACTAGTTACAATTCATTTACTGTTCAGCATTCTTCTTCATCTTTATTTTTTGGTAATACAACAACTCTTCCAATTTTCGGAGGGTCATTGGTTTACCACACTGCGATTTCCATTCGATAAGCATTTCTCGATACATCATGTAGTTCTTTATCTGCCGGGTCTTGTTGGTGTCTAACAACAAAGTCTTTTTCAGGGTGAGCTCTTTGTTCTGTTTAAAGATCCTATTCCATGTGGCCAACACTCGGCTATCGATAATGGGTACGCTCTCTGGCGAAATGAAATGGAGTACTTTTGAAGTGCCAACCAATGAGTTATTAATAATTGGTATTAGAATTAACAGCAGCTTTTCAACCGCCTCCTGGTTTTTAGCAATTGTAGGCAAAAGCCTTTTTATTTCCCTCCATTGATTGTTATCAATCTCTTTTACGTTGGGAATAGTTGGCATCCAAGAATAGGCGTATGCAATCACTTTATAGAACTCATTCTTTGTTTGTGGAGCCTTCCCATCAGCAAACAAAGGGTATGAAGTTTTAAACCAAGTTTCATCCAGAGGTTTGTAAAGCCTTTTGCTTGAAAGCCATCGATAGGTATCTTTGTTTAGCCCGACAATTTTCGGCTTTTTCATCCCCTCTTATGAAAATTGTATGACTGCTTCACCAAACTCATTAAATAATCGATGTCGATTTCCTCATCAAATTTTGTTTCGTAGTCTCCTACGCCTTAATGAACTTTCCCGGCTTAAAGGATAATTCCCCAATCAATGAAAGAGATTCACATGATCCACCATTTAATAACATATCCCTTGTATTTATATTGCTCGTGGCCTACCATATGGAAACATATTAACAAAATCAGCCGATGCCGCTCTAATTTCATTTTGACTAAGTTTAAAGGGTTTGAAATTATTAGCCTTAAACTTTGAAAAGTAACTTTGTAGAGTGTCCTTATGTTCATATTGGGTAACGCTACCCAAGAACTCTTCGAATTTATCAAAAGAATCAAACGTCTGTTTCAAGAATGGTTCGAAAACGAATAGATTTCCCTCCTCTAAATCCGGATTTGGCCTAATCAAAAGGTTTAAGTAGTCCTTTACCCGCTTCTTATCTGTAACATAACTAACCATAAGTTTGCTTGCTTCAGCATTCAAGATGACATGATTAGATGAATCATTTAATGAGTATTGCTTATAATATATACTCAGTAAATCATTGTTTACAATTGGTTGTTGTGCCAAATAGTCTGTGAAAATCCATAGGTTTAGCGCAATCAAATCTTCTAATGAAAGAATGAAAATAGAAAATGAAGGTTTAAGGTATTTCAGAATGAGCCCATTAATGATGTTACATCGAGCATGATGTGTAAATTTTCTCTCTTTGAATAATCTATGGAAATCCAAACTAAGCTGATCCTGATTATAGAAGTTTCTGAGAGAATCGTTTGTCAAACTATAGAATTCAGAAAATAAATCGATAGGCACTGCTATGCCTTTTCCCTCTATTAGCAAAAGAAGACTCACCAAATTTTCGTGCGAAAAGGTCGTAGTTAAATTCTTAACGTATTCCTTTCTCAATAAGTCAAATAATTGAATTGGCTTAACGCCAAGTGGGCTTGTTAAAAGCTTAGTGTCTGCATATTGCAGAAAATCATCATTTGGGAGATTTATATTTTCAATAAACTCATTGAATTTAATCGCCCCATCATGAAAAATTAAGCTAAAATAGATATCCAAATAATTTTTCTTTCGAATCGAATTTCTAGCAACCTGATCATCCATTTTCTCTGGATTTAGAATTGAGCCCTTTCGGTCACCAAACAGAAACTCAAATGTAGAGCCTATGTCGGCAATCGAATCCTCCGACAAGAAGAAACGATTTGTGTTACTTTTTTCATTCTCCTTTAAAGCACCAAGAATCACTGGCAAATAATCGACCGTTTTTAATGTATAGACTTTATCAATTGGCATTATATCTTCCCAATCTAAATATACTTTGATGTCTCTGTAGAAATATGTCAGTACCTGAGGATATTTATGTCGAAGAATTTCCAAAATTAGGATTTCATCAAAGTTCAATTCAAAAGCGATATCAACCCAATTGATTTTAAGTGAGTGTTTTAACCGCCTCAGCTCTCTTTTATTAACAATTAGTTGTTTAATGATTTTCTCAGACTCTGTATTCTTCAAAATCACTTTTGGGGCTTTAATTTCATTTGAAAGAAATACATTAAGATCTTCAATAACGAATTCTTCACCGATTTCTGGAAGAACGTATTCCAAATCGAATATCTTATCAATGAATCTGTGTGGATTGTAGTTGCTCAATTTTCTTATTGCATGAACAACATAGGTCCGATCAAAGGCCGTAATATAAACGGTGTTATGGAAATTTGCTGTATTTCTTATTAGCTTAAACACCTCAACAATTTCCCTCGGATCAAGACGATCTAAGTCATCTATTATAATCACGATTTGCTTACCTATCCCTTTTAATGCGCCATTTATCTCGAAGTACTCTGCGCTCTGAGTTTTAGATTCTTGAAGTGGATTTAACGTACTTAGCACTTTTGAAAAAGCACCACTATCAAATGATGAAATTGATTGATAATACTGATTCAATAATCCACTGAGATTCTTATCATAAGTACTCAGCTCAGACTTCATCAATTCAAAGAAGGTTTTAACAGTAGAGCCACGATCATAATTTAGCCATGGTTTGAAGTCAAGGATAATCCTGTCCTTTGGATTTAGATTAGACCTTATTAGGTTTAAGAAAGAAGATTTGCCACTGGACCATTCTCCTACAATTCCAATTGAAAAGGATTCTTTGAAATGACTGTTATTAAGTTCGTCAACGATCCTTCTTGCGAATATATTTCGTTTGAAATCATCATCTTCTGGATTTTCGATTGGACGTTCAAGTTCAAAGATGGAGACATTAATTTTGTCCATACCAGATAGTGCAATAATCATCGAGTTAAGTAGTTCACAAGTCGAAACAATTAGAATCAAATCAAAATATTTGAATTCCCATTCGTGCGGATAATAAGACCAAAATCTAAAAATGAACCGATCTAAATAGTAAATAAAAAAGACGCAGCCGATCAACCACAGCCACCGGTTATCTGACTTTACTTTCGACCTTATCTTGCCTATATAGAAAATGCTGACAATAATTGTGAGTAGTATATAAATGGTTTTTCCGATAGCATCGAGCTCGATTTTATTTAGCCAGAGGTACAAATCACTCTTTAGTATAGCGTTGTTAATTTGGAAGCGGAGGGCTATGTACAAACCAGCTACGGTAATGGAAAGAATGAGGTATCTATTGATCTTCATACTAATACGCTAGTTGACAAGAATATCCTCATCTACTTTGCTCTTCACCAACTCCCCCCGAAAAGCCTTAGCCAAAATAGCCTGCGGCAAGCAATCAATTTTTTCTTGTAGTTTGCCATGGCTAGCTTCGATTCGATCAGCTATTTCAAAAAGTGCAACAACTCGATTAATAATTTCTTTTTGCTCTTCTAAATCTGGGAGCAAAATTTTAGTGTTTCTTATGTTCTCAAGGCTAATATTCGCTCGAGCTACATCTACAACATCGCTAAATAGTGATTGCAGACCGATATCGCTATTCAGAAAGAAAGCAAGATATTCGGGCAAATATTGTTTCCTATCAGGACGAATAACACATACAGCTTGATTTATATTTGCTCGCATATCAATATTCCAAACTGCAGTTCTACCAATAGAACCACCAACTATATTAGTCAAAACGTCACCTTGCTGTAAAATCGATCTCTTCTGAAGTTCATTAAAACCAATTTCCAAGTACTTGAATTTGTTCTCCAATATTCTGAATCTATCGACATTTTCACTTGTAATGAAAAGTATGGACTCTTTAGTATAATTTTCAACGTAATTTATTCCCTGCCATTTTGGTGAAGCGCCCTTTGTTATCAATAGAGATATTCCACCAATGGTAGTTTCATGCCAAGCAAATTCATTCTTATCCCTCCACTCCTCCGTCAACTTACCAGTAACAGCTTGCGTAAGCACCGTCTGGCGGAATTGTTTGAGAAGAACAGGAATAGTTGAGAGGCGCGCTTTGAGTTGATCGAGGTGTCCAAACAATGAATCTAACTTGGCTACGATACGTTTTTGTTCTGGCCTTGGTGCTAACGGTATTTCAAGATCCGAAAGTTTAGTAGCATTGATATTTTGAACTGCAATACCAGCAGAGACGTCAGAAATTTGTTGCCAATACTCAGCTGATTTAAGAAAATACTCTAAATATTTATGTTCTACTGCGGTCGCACGCATCCTAATTAAATAGGATGCAAAAACTGACTTTGGTGGAGGGTTTTCAATTCTATAACTGAGTCCTACTGACCCTGCTCGTGAAATCACAATGTCATTATCTTCGACTTGATACTTTTGGATATCATCTGGCTCATCTAGACAATATGGAACCGAATCCCAATCAACAACTCCGCTTGAAAGATCTGTTGTTCTTAAGTATTTTATGCCTCCTTCTAGAGCAGCTTTGCTTGTCCAACCATATTGGGGCTTTGCGCATACCTTGCCCAATGTTGTGAATACCCAATTTTTAGGCAAATTGCTCATTAACTTAACTCTTTAATTATTAGCTCTAATTCCTTTATGATAAAAGTTGTTTCTTCTTGAGCAGCTCGCGCAATTTTTAAGGGATCTGCTTCGCTTGCACTATTGCTATAACTTTCATCAGCTATCAATCCAACATCCAACGAATCATTTTTTGCTGCCAATGTTTCGCGTGTAAAGGAATGCCATCTTGGGTCTTCAATCTTTTCACGCTTTTTTGGATTTATCGTACCATCAAACTTGTCCTTCACCTTATCTATAGAAATGCCTCCGGTGTAAGCCAGTACAAAATCCGCAAAATGATTTCGAGCTAAGGGATTACGTTTGCCCAAACTTTCCATGTTGGTCCTCATGTCGTAATACCAGATTTTTTTGGTGTTTCCGGTTTCGGTAATGCCGCGCTCAAAGAACAGCACATTGGTCTTCACCCCCTGTGCATAGAATATGCCGGTAGGCAAACGTAAAATGGTGTGCAGGTTACACTTGTCCATTAAGTCTTTGCGTATGCGCTGTCCATCACCATCTTCAAACAAAACATTATCGGGTAACACTACTGCAGCCCTTGCTCCGCCTCGCTTGTGCAATGAACGGTAAATGTGTTGCAGAAAGTTGAGTTGTTTGTTAGAAGTAGGGTAGGTGAAGTCATCGCGGCTGGGGCGCTCGCCTCCTTGCTTGGTGCCAAAAGGCGGGTTGGCTAATACACCATCATAGTTCTTCATGCCCTTACCCGCTTCGCTTAGGGTATCGTCCATGCTTATTTCGCTTTCAAGGCCATGGAGCTTAGCGTTCATAATTGCCAGTCGGTGGGCATCTTGCACTAGCTCACAGCCGCTAAACGCTTTCTCTATCTGAAATTTTCTATCCTTCGCGCTAAGCGTAAAGTAGTTGTCCGTTTTCTCACGAAGATATTCATTTGCGGCAATCATAAACCCAAAGGTACCGGCTGCAGGGTCGTTCCATCGCTCGCCAACTTTCGGGGCAAGTAAATCCACCATTACATTAATCAAAGGCCGTGGCGTAAAATATTGCCCCGCTCCACTCTTCTTTTCCCCGGCATTTCGTTCCAGCAGGTTTTCGTAGATGGTGGCAATTTGATCGCGCTCGGTATCTTCAAACCAATCTATCCCATCAATAGCGGTAACCAACGTGCGCAAGTTTACCGGCTTGCGTAGCGTAGTGCTGGCGTTGGTATAAATCTCTGATATCGCAGGGTTCTTTGATTTCGTGGATATGTTGGCCAACAAGTCGCGGTAAATGTCAAACAGTTCTTTGTTATCCTTGGTGTCCACTAGCTTGCGCCAGCGGTATTCCTTGGGGATATCGTTTTCAAATTCTTTTACTTCTGAGAGTTTTAGGAACAAGATGAAGGTGAGTTCATTCAAATACTGGTGATAGGTAACTCCGTCATCGCGAAGGATGTTACAAAGTCCCCAGAGTTTATTGGCAATCGCTTCTGCGCTCATGAAATGGTTTAAAAAATTACAAACAAAAATATAAATACAAATGCAACCCCCTCCGCCCTAGCGGGCTCGTCCCCCTTTTCCGGGGGACAGCAGTGCAGGTTTAGTCCAAACTGCTCCCCTCCTGAAAAGGAGGGGTGTCCGTAGGACGGGGTGGTTGCATTTTAAAATTCTTTTTTATCTCTTCTATTACTCCTTGCGGATCATCAAATACTAACTTATTTTCAAACCGCACCACATGAATATTTACGCTGTTTAAATATGCAGTACGCTCGTCATCGTACTTCATTCCTTCTTCCGTGAAATGGTGGGCCCCATCCAATTCTACACAGAGCCTTTCATAAGGGCAATAAAAATCTAGAATGTAATTACCCACACTGTGTTGCCGTCTGAATTTGCGCCCATCCAACTGCTTACTTTTAAGCAACCTCCACAAGGTGGCTTCGGCCGCTGTGAGTTTTTTTCTTAGTTCCTTGCGGTACGGTTCTAAGTGTTTTAAGTTATTGATTTGATTACCCAACATCCTGATAAAGGTTTGTATTGATATCACTCAATATGCTTTCTAACTGCAGCTCAAATATTTTATTCAATCGCACAAACCCACCCTCTTCATTAAACGGAGGTCTGTCCAAATCCTCTCTTCTTAAAATCGTTTCATGGATCAACTGTGCTTCAAAACGATCCAGCCATTTTGCCTGCACTCTGTTCCAAGTACGCGAGTTACGTATTTTATTCATCGCATTTTTAATCCGCGTTTCGTGATCGATTAAATCGCTGCCTAACGAAAGAGTGCGGATAAAAGAAATGATATCCGCAGCAATGTCCTGATTCTTGGTAGCCTTCCAAGCGTGTCGTAAGTTCAAGTTGGTGTATCCTGCCGCATCGAGGGACAGATAAAGCTCTTTCAATGATTTACGGTCTAGTTCGGCCGGCTTAGTGCAAATGATATTGATAGCTGTAATCTTATTGGCGTTCTCTTGTATAAACTTCTTAAAGTTTTCAATGTAGTCTTCGGGCTTCTTCGCATTTCCATATCCACGTTCAGATTCAAGCGCTTTGTCGGCATGCTCAGATAATAATTGGTAAGCCGGAGCCGGTTTGAACTCATCTAAAAACTTCCACAGATCATCATGCTTTACTATCTCGCGAATGGCCTCGTTCACGGGCAAATCTTTTAACATGCTAATGTATGCATTCACATCTTGCCCATCGGCAGAAAAAGCAAATCGTTCCTCAGCTATATCTGATAGCTTTCTTTTTTTGCGTTGCAGCTTGGCGATGATCTGTTCAATCTGTTGCTTGAGCCGATCTTCGCTTTTTATGTGCTTGATCTCATCCACTAATTCAGTAAAAGAAACAGTTGGACTGGGAACGACCGGCTTCATGTTCGTGAAATCTTCGAGCGCTTCGTAAATACGCACGGCATCAAATATTTTGAATGACTCTTTGTTGATATGATCACATAAACGGGTAGCCCTGCCCATCATTTGTTCATACAGAATGCGGGATTTCACCCTGCGCAAGAATACAATATTACAGATAGCGGGCACATCAATACCCGTTGTCAATAGATCAACCGTTACAGCGATGCTAGGGAACTTTTCATTTTTGAATAGCTTGATTAGTTCCAGCGGGTCATATGATTTACCGGTAATCTTTGCAATGGCATTGTCACTTGGTTCAATGCCAATTTGCCTGAATTCTTCTTTGAAAATCTGAACCACCAAGTCACCATGGGTGTCGGATGCCGCGAATACCAATGTTTTTTCTTCACCTTCTGGATCCAGATACCCCACGAGTTGTTTTACAACCGCTCGGTTAAATGGCTCCGTGATCACTAATTTGTTGAACTGATCTACTTCTATTCTCAATTCATCTTCGAGCGCATCCAGTTCTTTAATGGTGTTAGTTTCCTTATCATATACCTTGGGTCTTTCACCTTTCTCCCACACAATACCCTCTTCGCTTAGTTTGGTTTTGATCAAATACGGTGGTTCGTGATCAATGAGGAAACCATCAATCACTGCCTCTCTATATGAGTAGTTATAAACAGGTCGGCCAAAAATCTCTGTTGTGTGCAGTGCAGGCGTGGCCGTAAGCCCAATAGCAAAAGCATCAAAATAATCAAGCACCATACGGTACTTGCTCACGTAATCCTGCTGGTTTTTGAACTCTAAATCTTCTTCGCCTATTTCTCTATCCATGAGATAGCCACGGTGCGCCTCATCAATGATGATACAATCGTACGTATCAATAGTTGGTATTTCTCCCGGCTCCTCTGTGTCTTTATAGAATAAGCGTTTCACTAAACTTTGCACAGTGGCAAAGTGAAGCCGGGTATCTACATCAGGTATAGCTTTCTTCAACTCTTCCACCTGATAGATGCCCGCGAATGTATTTAAGTCTTCTACTTTGTTGTCCTTAAAAGCATTGATTGCCTGAATACCTAGGGCGGTACGATCCACCAAAAACAAAATTCGTTTAAATCGATTGGATTTAATCAATCGGTAACACAAACCCATAATGGTGCGCGTCTTTCCTGTGCCGGTAGCCATAGCCAATAAAGCACGTCTCCGGCTATTATCCGCAACGGCCTCTTCTACCTTTTCAATAGCTGTAATCTGGTAATCACGCAAACCAAGACCATTTTTGCTTTGCAAGAAGTCTCGACTATCAGTTGCCAGTCTTTTATTTGCCGTATCCACATCGCGCTCAAGAATTTCCTGCAAACCTTTCGGAGAATACCAAGCCTGCAATGAGCGGGCAGAATTTTCTTTCTTACGGGCATCCAGAAACCAGATGCCTGATTTGGTTTTTATTTGTTCCAGGTAAGGGCGGCCGTTGGTTGAGAAGAGAAATGGAACTTTGTAACCTTGCCACTCGCCTAATAGTTGAGCATCATTTTCGGCAGCGGCTAAACCGGCATAAATTTTAGATTGACGTAAGTCCGTTGAAATATCTTGTCCCCATTTTTTAGCTTCAACAATGCCGTATAATTCGGTGCCAATAAATAACGCGTAGTCTGCCCACTTATCGCCCACTTTCCATTCTGCAATGGCGAGGTTCCTTCCACGTTTGGGAGTTGTTCGCTTTATCTTAAAATTGATTTCATGGGTATTCACCTCCCAACCTGCCAAACGCAATTGGTTATCGACAAGTTCACGCGTTTCGGCTTCATCCAAATCGATATTTCGGGCTGAACTTTCAGAGCGATCAATAATTTCCTTTTGTTTCTCTTGAGATAAGATGATGGCTTCTTTTTCAATGAGGAGAGCATTAAACTTTTTCTCCAAATCGGCAAAGTTTTTCTCCAACTCATGCAAGGCGTGCCGGGTATCTTGAACAGGTGGAATGCTGAATTTAACGTCAGCAATGTTTTTATTCTCCGCAGAGTAGGTTTGATAAAACCATTTAGCCACTTTGAAGGCAGAAAACAAGATAGTCTTCGCATCGTCTAAAGAACCTTTCGATTCGTGAGCGGCAATGTTGCCTTTGTGCTTGATGTTATGGATTAGGCTGGCAATATTGGGTTGAAGAATTCTTTCATCCTCAAGCACCCTGATTCGATTATGAAGCGTGTTTTCCCTTGGCTTCTCCAAAGTATGTTCTTCAAACAAATATTCAATTAACTTCTCCTCAAATACCCTCAGTTTCCATAAGGTTGTAACAGGGTCAGAATGAAGGTTGTATTCGGCAGCGCATCCAATATTGAAAAGGATGGGGAATTCTTTTTCAAGGAAGAGAAAATTAGATCCTAACATGCGTAAACCATCAGATGCCTTCTGCTGGTAGGTAGCAGAATAGATTGTTTAAAAATACTTGAAATCTTCAATAATTAAAACTCACCCGAGACCTAATTGTATTTATTTCCAACTTTGTCTTGCTAGAGAGGATGTATAGCATGCGCAAGGGACAACACAACTCCTGCCAAATCTAATACATGCGATTAACCCGCGCCAATATAAAAGAATTCCGGACTTTCTTGTCATGAAATCTCTACACGATCTTGTAGAGATTTTACGACAAGACTTTTTTTGGAGGTGTAGGGGAGAAAGGCGAAATTTAGGTCACTTCTTCCACTGTCAATGGCAACAAACTTTTGAAACCCTACTCAGTAAATGCAGACAAGATCCTTTCTAGAAAAAGAGAGCATTCTCAAAAATCAATCCCAACGATTGGTCCAGAGAAGCCAGCAACGACCGTTATATTTTAGATTTACTCCCAAGCATTATAAACGTAAGCGTACAGACGGTAGAGATTGTGGAGGGTTTGCCGAAGGTGAGGTTTTAATAAATAGTTTCCCATGAAAAAGTTTTTAAGAAACATTATAGGTTATTTTCGTAACCTAAACCAAACACTAACACCTAGTGATAGGATTTCCCTTTTAGCCTTGTTATCATCCTTATTTTCAATTTGGTTCAGCATCATCCAGTATAATGACCAGAATCAAGAGAGCGCGGTCAATAGAACGATAGACTCATTGAAATTCAATACTCAAATTCAACTCCAGGAAACACAATTTAATAAGCAGATAGAGTTAGTAAGAAGAAATGCAGAATTGCAGGATTCCCTTTTGAGAGTGAATATTAATAATTCTGTAAGGCCTTTTTTAACAATCAGAAATCATTTTTCTGACACGGAATATCAGCAAGGGTTGATACTTGTTAACAGTGGTATAGGCCCAGCAATTATCAACAAAATAGAATGGTTTTACGAAGGTAAGAAGTTAAACTCGGTGCGTGAGGTCTCACCGAAAATCAAGAAAGATAGGTTAACTTTCTGGTCTTCCGCAATTAAAGAACCAAGTTACTTTGAATTACTCGGTTTTGATGCTTTGAAAAGTGGATCATCGTTAGGGATCTACTACACAACACGCAACGATGGAATCAATTTGTCTAATCTTGAATATATATTACGGTATAAGTTGGGCGTGCGTGTTTACTATAGTTCAATAACTGAGCAAGAATGGGTCGTTGAAGATATACCTTGAATATTTGTTTATAATGAGGTTTTGTTAATTAGATTGCTAAGCATTATGTTGAAAGTTCTCTCACTTTTACCAGCTATTTTAAGTTTACATGTTGTCCAATTAACTCTTTCTTCTTCACTGAATGTTTATCGAAGCCTTTCTCATTGTTTTACTTCCCCGCAGCATCTCACCCCGCACGCTGCGGCAAACTTTAGCACTGACACAATCGTTTCAGAGAGTACCCAATAAATCACCCTTCATACTTTTATTTTAAAGAACACAGAAGTAACTTCCACACCAGAGAGACAACAATTATAAAACAACAGACAAATGAGTAAAAGAGATTTTCTAATTCTGATGATCAAGTTATTCGGATTATATTCCGCAGTGACGACCTTATTCTCTGTTCTACCAAATAATATAATGTTTGCACTCGGCCATATTGATACCGCAATGGTAGTTTGGGTATTAGCGGTAGTAACTATTACAGTTGGACTCTTTTGGTTATTAGTTTTTAAAGCCGACAAACTCGTAGACTTGTTAAAACTTGAAAAGGGATTTACAGATGACAGAATCGATTTTGGCAACATTCAATCACAAGACATACTAAAAACAGGAACTTTTGTAATCGGTGGACTTCTGATTATAAAAAGCATTCCCGCTCTACTTACCCGTCTTTTCTGGGCGTTCAAAGATGATATTGCCGGATTGGAGTTTAGTGATAAAGATAAACTGAACTTAACAATGAGTTTTCTAAATGTGCTGCTGGGCTATTTTCTATTCTCAAATTATGACTTGGTTGCAAAACGACTGGCAAAGAAGAAGAAAGAATCGGACTAGTAACCACTACTTCCCCGCAGCATCTTACCCCACACGCTGCGGCTAACTTTAGCGTGTTGATACGATTATAGATTGGCACGCAGTGAGCCAGTCCCTTGCAGGAGACTCTGCGGAGAAATAAGATAACCAGTGCCCTGCCACTCTGCGGAGGGAAATTAGTGGTACACCAAATTGATGAGATATTGAATGAAGATAACTTTAAAGACATTACTAGTACTATCGGTTCTAACTGCAATAGTGATTTTGTATAGGTTATCGGTTTTCCCATTTCTATTGAAAAGAGAATTGGTGGAAATTGCTAATGCATGCTATTTTAAAACCCATACGAATGCGAGGTATTGTTTTTCCGACAGACGACACGATGGTTCTGAAATAGTCATTAATCAGATTGATGACATCGAACTAAAGGAACATTTGCAGACAACAATCAATTTAATTAGATATCATGTTGGCGCAGCAAGTAGAGTATGGATTTATGTGGATTCAACTAACTTAAAAGACATCACGTTAGAAATTCAAACCTCACGTGAATGGAAAGAATCTCTCTTCTATTTTGGAGACTATACCATTAAGTTTACTAACAAGGAAATACTAGATGACGGTAAATAAAACTCGATGAACACATAACTGTTCAAATATAAAAGGCGTGTGAAGACACAGGTCTTGGGTTGGGATGAGGTTCCCTTTCTACTTCCCCGCAGCATCTCGTTTCCTACTCTGCAGCAAACTTTAGCGTGTTGATATAGTTATTGGCATGCAGGGCTCTGGTCCCTTGTAAGAGACTTTCCTCTAGCACAGAAATTATTTCAAAGCCACTTACCTCGATCCACACAATCCCCAATAACTAGCTCGCGCTAACCAACAACTATGGCATAGTTGCCAATTACTAACTTAGACACCATTAGCTGTTTGATAATCCTATCTTGTACTAGCATAACCGATTTCCTTAGTTCTTGTCATAAAATGGCCGAATACTATAGAAAGTTGGTTGGCACAACTTTTAAGGAAGCGCAGAATAGCAGAATATGGAAAGAAGTTAAAAGTTTAATCGGTGAGCCGCAGGTCTTATAAACACGGGAGGCACTTTGAAAAAAATTAATTGGAACAATACACTTATAAATAGCTTACTAACTTGGTAACAACAATGAAAACTAAAGCCATCTTTTCTCTACTCATTTTATCTTATCTCATTTTGCTGAGTTCGTGTAAGCATAAATTAGACAAGCCTCCATTGATCAGTAATCCTGCCAACTACCCTGCTTTAGATAGCTCCACAATACATATACCGGTTCGTATTACTGCGTATTCTGTAAAGCGTGCTATTTTAAATAGCTTAAATAATCCGGTAGCATCCGGAAATACAGGCGACATTGGTATTAAGCTATTGGCAACCGAGCAAATATCAGAGGAAGAACTGGTGCAAGAACTGGTGAAACCGTATACACCGGGTTATTGGAAGGATGTGCATGTTGAAAGCTTTGAAACAGTAAAAGAGGCAGCTAAGTGTTGGACAAAACCGTGGAAATGGCATAAGTGTTGGAAAGACGTAACGAAAAAAGTAATCAAAACAGTCAAAGTTTGGGTAGAACCTACGGAAGCGGTTTATCGATATGTATCCAAGCCGGTTACAAAACTCATCGACAAAGTCTATCCGGCCAATGCAAAGATTAACTATATAGTTCATGTGACTGATGTGGATTTACGATTCAGCGGTAATCAAATACACACCACCACCTATTTCAACGTAAAACTGAGTCTGGATTACGAGCAAGCAGCTGTTCCGTTAGGACCAAAAATAAAATTGAAAGGTGCCTTAACCTGCGAATTAGAAGCGAAACTTGAACTGAAAACTTCTGTTTCTATCAACGAAAATAAAGAAATTAAAGCTTCGCTGGATGAAGACGCTACCAATTTAACTTTCACGAAAATTTGTGTGCCTGGAGCTGTGGAGACGTTTGATATTGTTCAATATTTATATCCGTCTATTTTAGGTTCGCAAATGATATTAGATAAAGTTATTGACAAAACCGTCAATGATAAAATCATTGAAGCAATTGATAAAAACCAATCTAAATTAACTTTTAGAGAACAATACGAAAACATATCTGCGCAAATAAGAAAGCCAATGAGTATCGGTGAGAACCTTTGGTTATGTCCCAACATCGCACAAGCTTATGTATCACCATTTAATGGACAAGGCGAAGGTTTACAAAACGAGATGAAAGTAACACTGGGCTTTAAGGCGTATCCTACCGTCTATTATACACTCGACACACCGGCTGTTACAGGTCCTAAAATCATTCCGTTTTCAATTCAATCAATTGCAGATACGGATGTGAGTTTAGTGGTTTCCAATCGTCTGGATTATGGAATAGCTGCACAAAAAATAGATGTAGCATTAAATGATGCCATTGCTTCCTTGCGTTCAAATAATGACATTTTAGATAAGTGGTTACAAAAAAGAAATTACTATGCGGGCAATGTGCAAATTTATCCAAGTGGAAAAAAGTTGGTGGTGGGAGTTGATATCATAAAAAGAAAAAATTCTAAAAAGCTCGTCACGTTATATCTGTGGGCGATACCGGCCTATCACGAAGACAAATCATACTTTTATTTGGATGATATAGAGTTCACACTCGAAACAAAAAACTATCTTCTCAAGGCACTGAAAAATGTGATTTCCATAGACGTGGTGGAAAAGGCCATCAAGAAAGAAATTGCTAAAAACACCGTGTTTGATGTTTCCAAAGAATATAAAATGATTACAGATTCATTAAAGAACATCCAGTATGCAGCAAGTAGTATTGAGGTGACCGGTTCTTTTGCACCCATTCGGATAAGCCAGCTATTTCCTACCACAAAAGATTTAGTGGTGTACGCCACGCTGAAAGGTGCTTTGAATGTTTCAATCAACCCGGTTCAACAACTGACGAATGATAAGCTGGAACCCTATAATCCCCAATGGATTGGAATGAATGAAGAACTAAAGATTTCTGCAGAAGTAATTTCTGCGCCCGACCAATCAAAAATATTCAATGCGACTAAAGCTTTTCACGAAGGACCCATTCAACAACCAAAGAGAGGAGATCTGTTTACAGTAAAAAGTCGCACGAAATTAAATGCAAAACAAAATACAATCAAAGTGCCAAGCGAAGCAACATTTATACCCGCTGTAAACATAGGCGACACGATTTACTTTCAGCAAGGCAATACGTATTCCTTTCGAATAGCTGAGCTCAAAGACAAAACGATTCCGGGCGACACCATTTTGATTCGCGATAACGCAGGAAACCTCAGTATGTATATTGTGAAACAATAAAGATCGCCACAACTATCATTTTCCCGCAGAGTCTCGCCTCGGACTCTGTGGAGAAATAGGCTAGCTCTAGAGTATGGATTTATGTTGATTCAACTAACTTTCTTCCCCGCAGAGTCTCGTTTCGGACTCTGCGGAGAAATAGGCTAGTCCTAATGTTGGTGAAGAACACCAACATTGGCTGCGGAGAAATAAGCTAGCTCTAATGTTGGTGAAGAACACCAACATTGGCTGCGGAGAAATAAGCTAGCTCTAATGTTGGTGAAGAACACCAACATTGGCTGGTGAAGAAACCACCACAGCATAGAGATTCTGCTCTGGTTTATTTCGCCCTGTAAGATCCCCTGGCAGCTAAAGTTATCCGATTTGCCAGAGAATTATTATTACTCCAGCGTAAGATTTTATATACTTAATGAAGATCAATTTGGATTTATAACACATAGTCAGGCAAGAGGATTCTGTCAGGTGATAACACCTGACAGGGCAAACTAAAAATAACTTCCGTGTTCGCGCAAGACTGGTTAACTTTGTAATATCATGGCGTAGCGCAAAAAGAAAAACAATCAATGAAATTTAAATTGCCCATCATTGCCGTCAGTCTCTCTTTCATTGCCATCATTCCAAAGTTCCTCAAAAACCCAATCGTATCGTGGCATATCTTGCCGGTTTACTTTATCTATATAGCCCTTAGCTTTCTGGCATTGTATGCTATCAATGCGTTTCTATGGAGTTCAAAACCTCATTTTTCGTATGGCACAAAATTCGGCATCGCATATGCTTGCGGATTTCTTCTGTTGACCTTTGTTCATATACTTCTTTTCCATATTCAACCCGAATGGCTCATCTATTTTCTCAATTTGAAAGACACCGGTTTATACAGCCTGTTGATGATTACAGCCTTTCGTACGTTCATTTTTCAAATCATCGCCTACGCCTGCCTTTTCTTCTTCAAAAATCAAGAAGAGAAAATGGCGTTTCAACAAGAAATTGATCGGTTAAACCATTATCTGAACGATTTGCGAAACAACCTGACAACACGAAAGGAATATAAAAATTCCATTCTCACACGCTTTCAGGATAAAATCATTCCGGTCGATGTTTCAGAGATTGCCTTCTTTCATCTTTCCAATGGCATTGTTTTTCAATACTTGTTTTCTAGGCAAAAATATATTCAAAACGAAACCTTAGAGAGTTTTGAAAATGACCTGGACCCCGCCATTTTTTACCGTGCCAACAGGCAATTTTTAATCCACAGAAAGGCGGTTGAAAAAGTGGAGCAGATTGAAAACCGCCTTTCTGT
>PJQF01000257.1_pt1 | contig 21119 bp, 20 predicted proteins | sample 1503741 | NCBI WGS metagenome assembly PJQF01 (sample SAMN07775949, study PRJNA414020) | Biofilm metagenome, whole genome shotgun sequencing project. | isolation source: biomolecule (vanillin) treated reverse osmosis membrane biofilm | place: India: Nagpur | collected 2017-03-21 | reverse complement strand
CGACCTGATCGAGATCGACGCCGCGAGCCGCACCAAGGTCGAAGACACCCGCGAGCTGCTGGACAACGTGCAGTACGCGCCGAGCCGTGGCCGCTTCAAGGTCTACCTGATCGACGAAGTGCACATGCTGTCCAGTCATTCCTTCAACGCATTGTTGAAAACCCTGGAAGAGCCGCCGCCCTACGTCAAATTCATTCTGGCCACCACCGACCCGCAGAAGCTTCCTGCAACGATTCTGTCGCGGTGCCTGCAGTTCTCCCTGAAAAACATGACCCCCGAGCGTGTGGTCGAGCATTTGACCCACGTGCTGGGTGTCGAGAACGTACCGTTCGAAGACGACGCACTGTGGCTGCTCGGCCGTGCTGCCGATGGTTCGATGCGTGATGCCATGAGCCTCACCGACCAGGCCATCGCCTTCGGTGAAGGCAAGGTCATGGCCGCCGATGTGCGCGCCATGCTCGGCACCCTCGACCACGGCCAGGTATTCGACGTGCTGCACGCGCTGATCGAAGGTGATGCCAAGGCATTGCTTGAAGCCGTGCGCCACTTGTCGGAGCAAGGGCCGGACTGGAACGGTGTGCTCTCGGAAATCCTCAACGTGCTGCACCGTGTCGCCATCGCCCAGGCGTTGCCGGAAGGTGTCGACAACGGCCATGGCGACCGCGACCGCGTGTTGGCGCTGGCCCAGGCGTTGCCGGCCGAAGACGTACAGTTTTACTACCAGATGGGCCTGATCGGCCGCAGGGATTTGCCCCTGGCGCCGGACCCGCGTGGTGGCTTTGAAATGGTCCTGCTGCGGATGCTGGCCTTCCGGCCCGCTGACTCGGCAGATGCACCGAGACAGCCGCTAAAGCCAGTGGGAATCAGCCAGGCCACAGTTGATTCCGCCAAACCAGTGGCTGGCGCAGCGGTGGCCGCGCCAGTGGTTGCTGCACCTGCGCCGGTTGCTCCGGCACCGGAGCCTGTGGTTGCCGCGCCCGTGGCCGAGCCAGCGCCGCAGCCGGCGCCGCAGCCGGCGCCGGTGATCGAGCCCGAGCCCGAGCCCGAACCGGCCCCGGTGGTCGACCTGCCCTGGAACGATCCGATAGACGCCGAGCCTGACGTCGAGCTGCAGCCTGCCGTGGAGCCCGTACTGGAAACCATCGGCGAGCAGCCCGAGCTGACGCCGATGCCCGCACCGACACCGGACAGTGTTGTGCCGGCCGCGCCCGAGTGGGTGTCTGCGCCGGTGCCCGAGCCGACGGTCGCCCAAGTCGACGCTGCGACGCCGGGCATCGACCTCGACGACGAACCGCCACTGGACGAAGACTACATCGAGCCGGACATGGATTCGGCCTACAGCTACCTGGATGACCTGGCCAGCGAGCACACCGCCGAACCGGCGCCCGAGCCCGAAGCGGAACCGGCGGCGGCCCCGGCCACCGGCCTGGCCTTGCAGTGGCTGGAGCTGTTCCCGAAATTGCCGATCTCCGGCATGACCGGCAGCATCGCGGCCAACTGCACCTTGATCGCCATCGATGGTGACCATTGGCTGTTGCACCTGGACCCGGCCCACAGCGCGCTGTTCAACGCGACCCAGCAACGCCGGCTCAACGATGCGCTGAACCAGTACCATGAGCGCACGCTGACCATCACCATCGAGCTGATCAAGCCCGAGCAGGAAACCCCGGCCCAGGCCGCGACCCGCCGGCGTATCAACCGTCAGCGCGAGGCTGAGGATTCGATCCATGCAGACCCGCTCATCCAGCAAATGATGCAACAGTTTGGTGCGGTCGTTCGTCACGATACTATTGAACCTGTCGAAGCCCCGGTGACCCAAGCGTCATGACACCGGGCTATTAATTGATCCACGTACTTTTGAGGTGATTCCCATGATGAAAGGTGGCATGGCCGGCCTGATGAAGCAGGCGCAGCAGATGCAGGAAAAGATGGCCAAGATGCAGGAAGAACTGGCCAACGCCGAAGTCACCGGTAAAGCCGGTGGCGATATGGTCAGCGTGGTGATGACCGGTCGTCACGACATCAAGCGCGTGAGCATTGACCCAAGCGTGTTGCCCGGTGCCAGTGAAGATGACCTGGAAATGCTTGAAGCGCTGTTCGCGGCGGCCGTCAACGACGCCGTGCGCAAGATCGAAGCCAACAGCCAGGACAAAATGTCTGGCGTGACCGCCGGCATGCAACTGCCGCCGGGCATGAAGCTGCCGTTCTGATCGGTGAGCTTTTGCTTTAATAAAAATGCCAGGCATCGCGCCTGGCATTTTTGTTTGTGCGGTAATCGTCCGCTGGGCAGTCACGTCATGCCACGAGGACGCACTGCGTTCAATCTGAACCCTGAAGCGCCTTACAGGGTCTGCACCCTATACCGATGAATTCGATAAAGGAGTTCCCTGATGTCTGAAGAACCGATTCTGAACCAGCGCGTCGTGCTGGTCTCGCGCCCTCAAGGCGCACCGACCCCGGAAAATTTCCGCTTGGAACGCGTGACCTTGCCCGAGTTGGCGGACGGCCAGGTGCTATTGAAAACCCTGTACCTGTCCCTCGATCCCTATATGCGCGGCCGCATGAGTGACGCACCTTCCTACGCGGCTCCGGTTGAAATCGACGAGGTTATGACCGGTGGCGCTGTCAGCCGTATCGAGCAATCGCGTAACCCTAAATTCGAAGTGGGTGACCTGGTCGTCGGCTCCACCGGCTGGCAGAGCCACAGCGTTTCCGACGGACGTAACCTGATCCCGGTGCCCAAGGGCCTGGCGAGCCCGTCGATGGCGCTGGGTGTGCTGGGCATGCCGGGGATGACTGCGTACATGGGGCTGATGGATATCGGGCAGCCCAAGGCGGGGGAAACCCTGGTGGTGGCGGCTGCCTCCGGCGCCGTCGGTTCGGTGGTGGGCCAGGTGGCCAAGCTCAAGGGCTTGCGAGTGGTGGGCATCGCCGGTGGCGCGGACAAATGCCGCTATGTGGTGGACGAGCTGGGTTTTGACGCGTGCATCGATCACAAGAGCGCCGATTTTGCCAACGAGCTGGCCCTGGCCTGCGCCAACGGCGTGGACATTTACTTTGAAAACGTCGGCGGCAAGGTGTTCGATGCGGTGCTGCCGTTGCTCAACCCCAAAGCGCGGATTCCCCTGTGCGGCTTGATCGCCGGCTACAACGCCCATGAAGCGCCGAGCGGTCCCGACCGTCTGCCGGCGCTGCAACGCACCTTGCTGACCAAGCGCGTGCGCATCCAGGGCTTTATCGTGTTCGACGACTACGGTGATCGCCAGCCTGAATTCCTCAGCGCCATGGCGCCGTGGGTGCGCGATGGCAAGATCAAGTTCCGCGAAGACGTGGTCGAGGGCCTGGAGCAGGCGCCTGAAGCCTTTATCGGTTTGCTTGAGGGGCGCAACTTCGGCAAGTTGGTGGTGCGCGTCGCACAGGATTGACCATTTGACGCTAATCCGGGGCGCGGGTATAAACCGCGTCTCGTTGTTTTGTCGGACCATTGCCCCATGAGCTTCAGCCCTCTGATTCGCCAACTGATCGACGCCCTGCGTACCTTGCCGGGTGTGGGTCAGAAAACCGCCCAGCGTATGGCGCTGCAACTGCTGGAGCGGGATCGCAGCGGCGGCACGCGCTTGGCCCAGGCCTTGAGCCAGGCCATGACCGGCGTGGGCCACTGCCGCCAGTGCCGCACCCTCACCGAAGAAGAACTCTGCCCGCAATGTGCCGACCCGCGCCGCGACGACACGTTGCTGTGCGTGGTAGAGGGGCCGATGGATGTGTATGCGGTAGAGCAGACCGGCTATCGCGGGCGCTACTTTGTGCTTAAAGGGCACCTCTCGCCGTTGGACGGCCTGGGGCCGGAAGCCATCGGCATTCCGCAACTGGTGGCACGCATTCAAGAGCAGGGCACCTTTACCGAGGTGATCCTGGCGACCAACCCAACGGTGGAAGGTGAGGCGACCGCGCATTACATCGCCCAGCTGTTGAGCAACAAAGGGCTGGTGACGTCGCGTATCGCCCACGGCGTGCCGCTGGGGGGTGAGCTGGAATTGGTCGATGGCGGCACGTTGGCGCATTCGTTTGCAGGTCGCAAACCGATCGCCCTTTAACGCTCGTCACCGTTCAAAATGTGGGAGCGGGCTTGCTCGCGAATGTGAGTGTCAGTCAGCAGATGTATTGACTGAACCCGCGCATTCGCGAGCAAGCCCGCTCCCACACTGTTTTGTGTGAGCTTGATCGCTTGATAACCAAGCAAGCGCTTGGTAAGTTCTTTCCACCTCAGCGTGGAGCTTGCCGATGTCTGACTATCAGGACTACTTCGACCCCAGCCACCAATTGGTCCGCGACAGCGTGCGCCGTTTTGTCGAGCGCGAGATGTTGCCGGGCATCGAACAATGGGAGGAGGCGGAAAGCTTTCCTCGCGAGCTGTACCGCAAGGCCGGCGCTGCGGGGATTCTGGGTATCGGTTACGCGGAGAGTCTGGGCGGCAGTCACGAAGGTGATCTGTTTGCCAAGGTCGCTGCCAGCGAAGAGTTGATGCGCTGTGGTTCCGGTGGGGTCGTTGCAGGGCTGGGTTCGCTGGATATCGGCCTGCCGCCCGTCGTCAAATGGGCGCGGCCCGAGGTGCGTGACCGCGTCGCGCCCCAGGTGTTGGCCGGCGAAAAGATCATCGCCCTGGCCGTTACCGAGCCTGGCGGTGGCTCCGATGTGGCCAACCTGCAAACCCGCGCGATCCGTGATGGCGAGCATTACCGGGTGAGCGGCAGTAAAACCTTTATCACCAGCGGCAACCGTGCCGACTTCTACACCGTGGCCGTCCGCACAGGCGGGCCGGGCTTTGGCGGTATCAGCTTAGTGCTCATCGAAAAAGGTACGCCGGGCTTCACGGTCGGTCAGCCGTTGAAGAAAATGGGTTGGTGGGCGTCGGACACGGCGGAGTTGTTCTTTGACGATTGCCACGTGCCTGTGGGCAACCTGATCGGCGTCGAGAACGTGGGCTTTGCCTGCATCATGGGCAACTTCCAAAGCGAGCGCCTGGCCCTGGCGTTGATGGCCAATATGACCGCGCAACTGGCGCTGGAGGAAAGCCTCAAATGGGCCGCCCAGCGCGAAGCCTTTGGCAAACCCATCGGCAAATTCCAGGTGCTCAAGCATCGGCTGGCCGAGATGGCGACGGCGGTGGAAGTGTCGCGGGAATTCACGTATCGCCAGGCAGCAAAAATGGCCGCAGGCATGAGTGTGATCAAGGAAATCTCCATGGCCAAGAACCTGGCCACCGACACTGCCGATCGCGTCACTTACGACGCCGTGCAGATCCTTGGCGGCCAAGGCTACATGCGCGGCAGCCTGGTGGAGCGGCTGTATCGCGACAACCGCATCCTGTCCATCGGTGGCGGCACCCGCGAAGTGATGAATGAAATCATCAGCAAGCAGATGGGGTTGTGACGGGGTTCACGGGCTCCATCGTGGGCAGGCCCGGCCCCCACAGGTGAGCGCATTCGGATGGGGGCGCGGGCTTGCCAGCGATGCGGCCGGTTCCGGCAATGCTTAACGTTCGGTCAATGCAAACTGGGTCAGGCAAAACGTCGGAATGCCCATGTCTTGCAAACGCTGCGAGCCACCCAGCTCGGGCAAATCAATGATCGCCGCCGCTTCAAAAATCTTCGCGCCCATGCGCCGCACCAGGTTGGCGGCAGCGATCAAGGTTCCGCCGGTGGCGATCAGGTCATCGAACATCAGCACCGAGTCGCCTTCACACAGGCTGTCGGCGTGCACTTCGAGGAAGGCTTCGCCGTATTCGGTCTGGTAACCCTCGGCCAGCACGTCGGCCGGCAGCTTGCCCTGCTTGCGGAACAGGATCAGCGGTTTGTTCAGTTGGTAGGCGATGATCGAACCGATCAGAAAGCCGCGCGCATCCATCGCGCCGATGTGGGTAAAGTCGGCCTCGACATAACGCTGGGCAAAGCTGTCCGCCACCAGGCGCAGGGCCCTGGGCGATTGGAACAGGGGCGTGATGTCACGAAATATCACCCCAGGCTTGGGGAAATCGATGACAGGGCGAATCAGGGATTTGATGTCGAACGAATCGAAGGTCATCGTCGAAGAGTCCTGAGGGCTGAAAACGGACTCGAAGTATACCTGCGGCCTCGCCGATTGGCGCGGCCGCAAGCCTTTGCATCAACCGTCCAGCGAACCACCGGCCAGCGCGCACAACTGGATGGGGTCGAGAATGTGCACTTCCTTGCCTTCGGCGGCAATCAATTCGTTCTGCTGAAAACGTGTGAACACTCGGGACACGGTTTCCACCGCGAGGCCCAGGTAGTTGCCGATTTCATTGCGCGACATGCTCAGGCGGAACTGATTGGCCGAGAACCCACGGGCGCGGAAACGTGCCGACAAGTTGACCAGGAAGGTGGCGATACGCTCGTCGGCGGTTTTTTTCGACAGCAGCAACATCATCTGTTGATCGTCACGAATCTCTCGGCTCATCACACGCATCAACTGGCGACGCAACTGCGGCAGTTGCAGGGCCAATTCATCCAGGCGTTCGAAGGGGATTTCGCACACCGACGTCGTCTCCAGGGCCTGGGCCGACACGGGGTGAATCTCGGTGTCCATGCCGGACAGCCCGACCAGTTCGCTGGGCAGGTGGAAACCGGTGATCTGCTCTTCGCCGCCGTCGCTCAGGCTGAACGTCTTCAACGCTCCCGAACGTACTGCATAAACGGAATCGAATTTGTCGCCTTGGCGAAACAGGAACTCGCCTTTTTTCAGCGGGCGACCACGTTTAACGATTTCGTCCAGCGCTTCCATGTCTTCCAAATTCAATGAAAGTGGCAGGCAGAGGGGCGCCAGGCTGCAATCCTTGCAGTGAGCCTGACTGTGAGCGCGCAGCTTGACTGGCTCGGACATTTCTTAAATCCTTGTGAGAAAACACACATAAGACGTAAGGGTAACGCACTGAGGGGAGTGAGGCCAGTCTGTACAAAAAAGCAGCAACGGTATAAAGGATTATGTATCAGTGCCGATACATGAAGTTATCTCCATGAGCCGGAGCTCAGATCATGTCAGTCAGTTCGATCCAGAACCCGAATATCAACGTGGCAGCGGTATCGGTATGGAAGGCCGCCGATACGGCAAAAGATAAAGACGCCACCACCAAGGCGCCAACCGAAGCCAAGAATGTTCAACCCACGCCCACCGAAGGTGTGAAGGTGGTCATTTCCGGTGCGGGGATGGGCGCATCGAAGGCCGAGCAATCGCCCAACAGCGATATCGACAACAGCAGCTTGAGCGATAGCGTCAAGCAGTTGTTGAAAATGCTCCGCGAGCTGAAAAAGCAGCTCGCCGAAAAAATGGCTGAACTCTCGGCTGCCATGTCTGACACCGCCCTGAGCCCCGAGGCACAGCAGGCCAAGGTGGCCAGATTGCAGGGCGATGTGGCGACCCTACAAGCCGCCTTGGTAACGACCCAGACGCAGTTGGGCAAAACCCTGAAGAACGAGCCGCCAGCCGCTCAGTTGGAAGCCATGAGCCTGGCGATGAAGTAGCGGCGCTTAGATCACCCGCGAAAACCGTTGCCTGTTCTGGTGCTCCAGGTAGGCATCGAACACCATGCACACCGAGCGTACTAACAAACGCCCGGCGGGCAGTACGCGAATGCCCTGGGCATCGAGTTCAATCAGGCCGTCTGCGGCCATCGTCTCCAACTGCGGCCAGAGCTCGTCGAAATAACCGCGAAAGTCGATGTTGAACGCTTGTTCGATCCGCTCGAAGCCCAGGCTGAAATTGCAGATCAACTGCTGAATCACCTCCCGCCGCAAGCGATCATCCGTGGTGCAGACCAGGCCACGGCTGGTCGCCAGCTGCCCGCCGGCCAGCGCGCTCTGGTAGTGGTTGAGGTCGCTGCTGTTCTGGCAGTACAGGTCACCGATCTGGCTGATTGCCGAGACACCCAACCCAATTAAGTCGCAATGCCCGTGGGTGGTATAGCCCTGGAAATTGCGTTGCAGCCTGCCTTCTTCCTGGGCGATGGCCAGTTCGTCATCGGGCAGGGCAAAGTGGTCCATGCCGATGTAGCGATAGCCCGCCTGGGTCAACTGCTCGATGGTGGTTTGCAGCATCAGCAGTTTTTCTGCCGGGGAGGGCAAGTCGTCGGCGTTGATCCGCCGCTGTGGCATAAAACGCTCCGGCAGGTGCGCATAGTTGAATACCGACAGGCGATCCGGTTGCAGGTTGATCACTTCTTCGACGGTACGCGCAAAATTCAGCGGCGACTGCTTGGGCAGGCCGTAGATCAGGTCGACGTTGATCGAGCGAAACTGCAGGGTGCGTGCCGCATCAATCACTGCGCGGGTTTCTTCCAGACTTTGCAAGCGGTTGACCGCCCGTTGTACCTCGGGGTCGAGGTCTTGCAGGCCGATGCTCACGCGGTTGAAGCCCAGTTCACGCAGCAACCCCATGGTCGCCCAGTCGGCTTCACGCGGGTCAATCTCGATGCCGTAATCACCGGAGTCATCATCGAGCAAATTGAAATGCTGGCGCAGGCTTGTCATGACCTGGCGCAGTTCGTCGTGGCTGAGAAACGTCGGCGTGCCGCCACCAAAGTGCAACTGCTCCACCGGCTGTTTCGGGTCGAGGTGGCAGGCCACCAACTGGATTTCCTGCTCCAGTCGTTGCAGATAGGCCTGGGCGCGGCCGCGGTCCTTGGTGATGACCTTGTTGCATGCGCAGTAGTAGCAAATGTTCGCGCAGAACGGCACATGCACATACAGCGACAAGGGGCGCACGGCCTTGCGGCTGTCGCGCAGGGCGTGGAGCAGGTCGAAGGTGCCGACCTGGCTGTCGAATTGTACGGCGGTGGGGTAGGACGTGTAGCGCGGCCCCGCCAAGTCGTAACGGTGAATCAGATCTGTGTCCCAACGAATGGCGTCGAGCATGCGGGCGGTCCCCCGAATAGGCTAGTGGACCGAGTCTAGGGGCATGGTCGCAATGGCATGTTGACTTGTATCAACGGGGAGCGGCGCTATGCCACATGGGCGTTTAGTGGCCCATCAACCAGTGCTGATGCGGACCGGGCAGCGTCCAGATACCGAAGACCATCACCAGTAAACCACCGGCCACACGCACGCTGCGTTTGCGCAGCAACGCCGTGACACGTTCGGCCGCCAGCCCGGTGGCCAGCAACACCGGCCAAGTGCCCAGCCCGAAAGCCAGCATCAGCCATGCACTGTCCAGCGCATTACCCTGGCTCGCGGCCCACAGCAGGGTGCTGTAGACCAACCCGCACGGCAACCAGCCCCATAGCGCGCCCAGCAGCAAAGCGCGCGACAGGCTGGACACCGGCAGCAAACGGTTGGCGACGGGTTGCAGGTAGCGCCACAGACCACGCCCGAGGCTTTCGATACGGGTGAGGCCGCTCCACCAGCCGGCCAGGTACAAGCCCATGCTGATCAGCAGCAACCCGGCCAGCACACGCAAGAACATCGCCGCCGGGCTGTTGGCCACCGCCCAGCCGGCCAGGCCAATCAATAACCCGGCGGTGGCGTAGCTGAGCACTCTGCCGAGGTTGTACGCCAGCAGCAGGCGAAAGCGGCGGCTGCGTTGCTCCTTTGGAATGGCCAGGGTCAACGCGCCCATCAGCCCGCCGCACATGCCCAGGCAGTGGCCGCCGCCGAGCAGGCCGAGGATCAGCGCGGAGACCAGCAACGGTGCCAGTTCAAGCATGGGGGGGGTCTTTTGGCGCGGGCGGTTGCTCGGGCCCGTTGGCTTCGTCCACGGCGGCCAGGTGGTTCGGGTCCTGGTCGTCGAACAGCACGCTGTGGGCAGGGCCGTCGAGGTCGTCGTACTGGCCGCTGTCCACCGCCCAGAAGAAGATGTAAATGGCCACGCCGACTAACAGCAGCGCCGCTGGAATCATCACGTATAGAGCTGGCATCTGCACTCCATGCCTGTGCGGCTCAAGCCGGCAGCGGGCGGGTTACTAAGGCGGCGCTTGCAGCCGGCGCGCTCGGCAGGCGAGTCAGGCGCAAGGCGTTGAGCACCACAGTCAACGAACTGAGGGACATGCCGATCGCCGCCCAGATTGGAGTGATCCAGCCGAGGGCGGCAAACGGCAGCATAAGGCCATTGTACAGCCCGGCCCACCACAGGTTTTCGATGATTACCCGGCGCGTGCGCCGCGCGAGACTAAACGCTTGCACCAGCGCGTCGAGGCGGTTGGACAGCAACACAGCATCGGCGCTGGTTTTCGCCAGGTCTGTGGCCGAGCCCATCGCCACACTGATATCGGCGGCGGCCAACACGGGCACATCATTGACGCCATCGCCGAGCATCAGCACCTTGCGGCCTTGCTGGTGCAGCTGTTGCAGCACCTGCAGTTTGTCGTCAGGGCGCAGGCCGCCATGGGCTTCGTCGATGCCCAGCTCCAGGGCGACGCTGGCGACCATCGGCGAGCTGTCGCCCGACAGCAGCAGCGTGCGCCAGCCCCGCGCCTTGCACGCGGCCAGCAGGGCTGGCGCGTCGCTGCGCAGGCGGTCATCCAGCACGAACCAGGCAAGTGCGCCACGACGGTCGCCCAGCAGCAGCCATTGGCCGGCCTCATCCGGCGACTCGGGAATTTGGCAGCCACTCAGTTCGCAGACAAAACCGGGCTGGCCGATGCGCAACTGGCGTTCGCCTACGCGACCTTCCAGGCCGAGCCCCGGAGAGCTGAGGACTTCATCGGCGGCCAGCGGCGCTCGGCCGAACGCCCGGGCAATCGGGTGTTCGGAGCGGTTTTCCAGGGCGGCGGCGAGGCTCAGGCATTCATCACTGTTCAGTGCGCTCAAGGGGCGGATCGCGCGTAACGCCAAGCGGCCTTCGGTCAGCGTACCGGTCTTGTCGAAAATCACCGTGTCGATTTGATTCAAGCCTTCCAGCACATGGCCACGGGTCAACAGCAAGCCGAGTGCGTGCAGCGTGCCGGTGGCGGCGGTGAGGGCGGTCGGTGTGGCCAGTGACAGCGCGCACGGGCAGGTCGCCACCAGCATCGCCAGCACGATCCAAAATGCCCGCGAGGCATCCAGCTCCCACCACACCAGGCCGATCAATACGGCGGCAATCAGCGAACACAACAGGAACCACTGTGCGGCCCGGTCGGCGATTTGTGCCAGGCGCGGTTTTTCGGCCTGGGCGCGTTCCAGCAGGCGCACGATGGCGGACAGGCGCGTGTCATGGCCCAGGGCACGGACTTCGACGGTGAGTGCGCCTTCGACGTTGAGCGTACCGGCGGTGACTGCATCACCGCTGTGCCGAGGCTGGGGCAGGTACTCACCGGTGAGCAGGGATTCATCAATACTGGATTGGCCGTCAAGAATCACCCCGTCCGCTGGCAGTACCGCGCCGGGATGCACCAGCACCCGGTCGCCCAACGCCAGCTCACTGAGCAGGATGCGCTCGCTTTGGCCGTCAGCGTTGAGGCGCAGGCAAGAGGCGGGCAACAGGTTGACCAATTGCGCGGTGGCGGCGGCCGTGCGTTCCCGCGCCCGGCGCTCAAGGTAGCGGCCGGCCAGCAGGAACAGCGCGAACATGCCCACCGCGTCGAAATACAACTCGCCGACGCCGGTGATGGCCGTCCAAATACCCGCGAAATACGCGCCGCCAATGGCCAGGGATACCGACACATCCATGGTCAGGTGGCGCGTGCGCAGGTCGCGCAGCGCACCTTTGAAAAATGGCGCGCAGCTGTAGAACACGATGGGGGTGGTCAGAAACATCGCCACCCAACGCAGGATCACGTGCAGCTCCGGGCTCAGGTCGATATTGAATTCCGGCCAGGTGGCCATGGTCGCCATCATCGCCTGGAACCACAGCAACCCCGCCACGCCCAGTTGGCGCAAGGCCAGGCGGTTTTCGCCGGCCAGTTGCTCGGCGGCACGGTCAGCCTGGTAAGGATGGGCGGCATAGCCGATATGACGCAGCTCAGCGAGCAGTTGGCTCAACGGCAATTGCCCGTCGGCCCAGCGCACTTGCAGGCGATGGTTGGACAGGTTCAGGCGTGCCTCGGCCACTGCGGGCAGGCTGCGCAGGTGTTTCTCGATCAGCCAGCCGCAGGCGGCGCAACTGATGCCTTCCATCAGCAGAGTGGTTTCGGCGAGCTCGCCATCGTGGCGGACAAAGGGTTTTTGCACATCGGCACGGTCGTACAGCGCCAGCTCGTCCACCAGTTGCACCGGCAGCGCCTCAGGGTTGGCCGAGGCTTCGCTGCGGTGCTGGTAATAACTTTCCAGGCCGCCGGCCACAATGGCTTCGGCCACCGCCTGGCAGCCTGGGCAGCACAGTTCGCGACGTTCGCCGAGGATCACGGCGGTAAACCGGCTACCGGCAGGGACGGGCAGGGCACAGTGGTAGCAGGGAATTGGGCTGGTCATGAGTTGGATCTTTGGTGGCGGGGTGGGCCTCATCACGGGCCAGCCCGCCTCCTGCACAGGATCATGGTGTCCTTGTGGGAGCAGGCTGGCCCGCGATGCGCGACGCGCAGGTTGCTTACTTGTCCAAGTCTTCTGCACCTTGCAACGGCTCGTCACCCAACAGCAAGTCCTTATCGTGGCTGACCTGTTCTTCTTCAAACAGGCGCCAGGTCTTGTCGCCTTCCACACCGAGCAGTTCCACGAAGCGTCGGCCTTCGACCTTGTCGGTCACCTGGCCGACGTAGCGGCCGGGCTCGCTGTCGCTGCGGGTCAGGTTGATCTTGCGGTCCTTCTCCGGCTGGGTCGGGGAAATCAGGTTCAGCTCCAGGGTATTCGGGTTGCTGTTGCCGCTGAGGTGCAACTCGACTTCGCCGGTCAACTCGTCCAGGTGCACGTTGGCGCGCAGTTGCAGGGTTTGGGCCAGCAGTTCGCGGTCAAGGGAACGGTTGATCCCCTTGCCGGCTTCGTAGTAGTTGTCGTTAACCAGGTTGTCCGGGTTTTTCACCGCAATGGTCACCATGGACAAGGTCAGGGTCACCGAGCAGGTCAGGATACCAATGATGATCCAGGGCCAAAGGTGCTTGTACCAGGGGCTTGCGGCAGTAGCGACGGGCATTGTTGTGCTCTCTAGTTAGCGAACTGGGTGGTTAACGCACTTGTGGGCCGATGAATCGGCTCTTGGCTTCGATGTGGACGCTGTCGTCATCGGCATCCCTGAGGATGAATTTCACCTCGTTGGTACTCGACGGCAGTTGCTCCGGCGCGCTGGACAGCTCCACCGGCATGCTGAAGATTTCCCCGGCCGCAACCTTGATTTCGCGTCGGCCTTGCAGCTTGAGGTCCGGCAGGCCCGAGGCGTCGAGCACGTAGGTGTGGTCGCGCTGGTCCTTGTTCATGATTTTCAGGCTGTAGACGTTTTCGATGCGCCCTTCAGCGTTTTCCCGGTACAGCACGCGGTCCTTGCTGACGTCGAACCCCACCAGCGAGCGCATGAAAAATGCGCCGGCCAACAGGCTGATCATTGCCAGCAACACCAGGGCATACCCGATCAGGCGCGGGCGCAATTTATGGGTTTTCTGACCGGACAGGTTGTGCTCGGTGGTGTAGCTGATCAGGCCGCGCGGGTAGTCCATCTTGTCCATGATGTTGTCGCAGGCGTCGATACAGGCAGCGCAGCCGATGCACTCGATTTGCAGGCCGTCGCGAATGTCTATACCGGTGGGGCACACCTGCACGCACATGGTGCAGTCGATGCAATCGCCCAGGCCCTCGGCCTGGTAGTCGCTGCCCTTTTTGCGCGGGCCACGCACTTCGCCACGGCGCGGGTCGTAGGACACGATCAGGGTGTCTTTGTCGAACATCACGCTCTGGAAGCGCGCGTACGGGCACATGTAGATACACACCTGTTCGCGCAGCCAGCCGGCATTGCCATAGGTGGCGAGGGTGAAGAAACCGACCCAGAAATACGACCAGCCATCGGCCTGGCCGGTGAAGAAATCAAACACCAGTTCGCGGATCGGCGAGAAGTAGCCGACGAAGGTCATGCCGGTGACAAAACCGATCAACAACCAGAGCGTGTGCTTGCTGAGTTTGCGCAGGAATTTGTTGGCGCCCATCGGCGCTTTGTCCAGTTTGATGCGCTGGTTACGGTCGCCTTCGGTGACCTTTTCGCACCACATGAAGATCCACGTCCACACGCTTTGCGGGCAGGTATACCCACACCAGATGCGCCCGGCGTACACGGTGATAAAGAACAGGCCAAAGGCCGCAACGATGAGAATGCCCGAGAGCAGGATGAAATCCTGAGGCCAGAAGGTCGCGCCAAAAATGAAGAATTTACGCTCCGGCAGGTTCCACCAAACGGCCTGGTGGCCCCCCCAATTCAGCCACACGGTGCCGAAGTAGAGCAGGAACAAACCGGCACCGCCGAGCATGCGCAAATTGCGGAACAGGCCGGTGAAGGCGCGGGTGTAGATTTTCTCTCGCGACGCATAGAGGTCGACCGTGTTGCTGGCGTTTTTGGCAGGCGGGGTAACGTCGTGTACCGGTATTTGGTTGCTCATCATTGCATCCCACGGCGGTGGAGATTTGCCTCGGCCAGTACGTGCCAGCCGGGGTCAAAAATAGGGTCTTGCAGTGGCGTAATGATACGCCCCTGATGCTGCTCAACGGGTGCGACCTTTGGTCGCGTTGGGGGAAATCAATGGATGGTATATGTGATCTGGATCAATTGACTTGGCAAGTATGGACGTTTTTTGCCGGTAGGCAGGTCATTCATCCCATGGATTAATCAGTGAGGCGCCGCAGGACTGAACATCTGTCTCATCCAGTACAGGGCGGCCCGGCCAGATGTGTCGCGGCGCGATGTAATGCGTAAGTCCGTATGTGATAGCGGAACTGAGGCGATGAAGTAGAGCACTCATGCGTCACCCACCACCTGTGTTGGGTGTGGGATGGTTTACTAATGAGATGAAAACTTGAATATTTCTTCGACGCTTGCAACTTATAACGCCTCAGCACCTTCGCCTGTAGACTCCAATTTTGCACGTGCAACGCTGCGAGAGATGTCTGATCTGTACGCCAGCATGGACAGGTATGAGTTGGGCAAGCTTTTGGGTAACGAATTTGACCGATTGGAGGATCCTGAAAACAGGGGGTTTTTGACGGTAGAATTTTTGGGATACATCGCCATGGGTATGGCTGGAAACAAATTTACCTCGTCGGACCAAGTGCTCGCTTTGGAAGTGCTCAAGCGTGGCGGTTTCACGGCGTCCCTGGATCTGGATGACAAAGGCGAGCGCAACGGTAAGTTTGACCGGCAGGACATCCGTGCCTACATGGACGCAATGTTGAGGGAACATGAGGTAACAACGGCTGGCGCGGACGCTCGATAAATCGTCTATGGCCGCTGAGTGAGGGTGCCAGACCCTCACCATACAAAAAGCCCTGCGGATTCAACATCGGCAGGGCTTTTGTGATTTTAACGTGTCACTTTGGATCGGCCGGCTTATCCCCATGAGACAAGCTGTAAACATACGCCGCCAGCAAGTGCACCTTGTCATTCCCCTGCAACAACTCCTGCGCAGGCATCTGGCCCTGACGGCCATAACGAATGGTTTGCTGCAGTTGCGCAAAACTCGAACCGTAGATGAATGCACCCGGGTGGGTCAGGTCCGGCGCGCCCATCGCTGGGGTGCCTTTACCGGCAGGGCCGTGGCAGGCCACGCAGTTGGCGGCGAAGAGTTTCGCGCCGTTGGCCACGTCGGCCTTGGCACCTTCCGGCAGTTTGCGGCCGTCGAGGTTGGTCACCACAAACCCCGCCACGTCGGCCACGCCTTGCTCGCCGATGACTTCGGCCCAGGCCGGCATCACCGCATGGCGGCCTTTCATGATGGTTTCCTTGATGGTGGCCGGCTCGCCGCCCCAGCGCCAGTCGGCATCGGTCAGGTTAGGGAAGCCGTAGGCGCCCTTGGCGTCGGAACCGTGGCATACCGAACAGTTGGAGGCGAACAGGCGGCCACCCATCTTCAAGGCTTGCGGGTCTTTGGCCACGTCTTCAATCGGCATTGAGGCAAACTTGGCGAAGATCGGCCCGAACTTGGCGTCCGATTTGGCCATTTCCTTTTCCCATTCATGCACGCCGGTCCAGCCGGTCTGGCCATTGGCGAACGGGGTTTGCTTGTCGTTGTCGAGGTAGTTGTAGCCCGGCAGCAGGCCCTTCCAGTTGCCCAGGCCGGGGTACAGCGCCAGGTAGCCAAGGGCGAAGATGATGGTGCCGACGAACAGCATGAACCACCATTTCGGCAACGGGTTGTCGTACTCCTCAATGCCGTCGAACGAGTGACCGACGGTCTCGTCCGTTTGTTCGGCGCGCTGCCCCCTGCGGGTCGACAGCAGCAGCCAGGTCAGGGCGAAAATGGTACCCAGACTGAGGACTGTGACGTACAGACTCCAGAACGTAGTCATTCTTTGTTACTCCTAGAAGCTTGCTCGACGTGCTTGATGGCTTCGGGATCATCTGCAAAGGGCAGCATGGTCGCGTCGTCAAACTCCGACTTGCGCCGCGGGCTGAACACCCACAATGCCAGGCCGATGAAGGCCACCATCACGACAACGGTGCCCAGGCCTCGAATCATCCCGATATCCATGAAGATCACCGTTTGCTTTTGATGATGGTGCCAAGGCCTTGCAGGTAGGCCACCAATGCGTCCATTTCGGTCTTGCCCTTCACGGCGGCGGCTGCACCGGCGATGTCTTCATCGGTGTAGGGCACGCCCAGGGTGCGCAAGACTTCGAGTTTCTTCGCGGTGTCCTTGCCGTCGAGCTTGTTTTCCACGAGGAACGGGTACGCCGGCATTTTCGACTCAGGCACCACGTTGCGCGGGTTGTACAAGTGCGCACGCTGCCAGTCATCGGAGTAACGACCGCCGACACGGGCCAGGTCCGGGCCGGTCCGTTTGGAACCCCACAGGAACGGGTGGTCCCAGACGCTTTCCCCGGCCACCGAGTAGTGGCCGTAGCGTTCGGTTTCGGCACGGAACGGACGGATCATTTGCGAATGGCAACCCACACAGCCGTTGGCGATGAACACGTCACGGCCTTCAACTTCCAGCGCTGGGCGCGGCTTCATGCCTTCTACGGGTTTGTTGGTCACGTCCTGGAAAAACAGCGGAACGATCTGGGTCAGGCCGCCGATGCTCACGGCGATGACCATGAAGAAGGCCAGCAGGCCGATGTTCTTCTCGACTACTTCATGCTTCATCAGTGAGCTCCCACAACGGCGATCTTGGTGGCGGCTTCGGCTTCTACCGGGTCGGAAGCACGCACGGTGCGCCAGACGTTGTAGGCCATGAACAGCATGCCGCTGGCAAAGAACGCACCACCGATGGCGCGGACGATGTAGCCCGGGTGGCTGGCTTGCAGCGCTTCGACGAAGGAGTAAGTGAGGGTGCCGTCATCGTTGATCGCACGCCACATCAGGCCCTGGGTGATGCCGTTGACCCACATCGAGGCGATGTAGAGCACGGTGCCGATGGTGGCCAGCCAGAAGTGGGTGTTGATCAGCCCGACACTGTGCATCTGCGCACGGCCGAACAGTTTGGGGATCATGTGATACAGCGCGCCGATGGAGATCATCGCCACCCAACCGAGGGCGCCGGCATGTACGTGGCCGATGGTCCAGTCGGTGTAGTGGGACAGGGAGTTGACGGTCTTGATCGCCATCATCGGCCCTTCGAAGGTCGACATGCCGTAGAACGCCAGCGACACCACCAGAAAACGCAGGATCGGGTCGGTGCGCAGCTTATGCCAGGCGCCCGACAGGGTCATCATGCCGTTGATCATGCCGCCCCAGCTTGGGGCCAGCAGGATGATCGACATCGCCATGCCCAGCGATTGCGCCCAGTCCGGCAGCGCGGTGTAGTGCAGGTGGTGAGGACCGGCCCAGATGTACAGGGTGATCAATGCCCAGAAGTGCACGATAGAGAGGCGATACGAGTAAATGGGGCGTTCGGCCTGTTTGGGCACGAAGTAGTACATCATCCCCAGGAAGCCGGTGGTGAGGAAGAAGCCTACGGCGTTGTGGCCGTACCACCACTGGATCATCGCGTCGGTCGCACCGGCATACGCCGAATAGGACTTGAACAGGCTGACCGGCAGCGACGCGTGGTTGACGATGTGCAGCATCGCCGTCACCAGGATGAAGGCACCGTAGAACCAGTTACCGACATAGATGTGCTTGGTCTTGCGCTTGACGATGGTGCCGAAGAACACCAGGGCGTAGGTCACCCAGACGATGGCCAGCAAAATGGCGATTGGCCATTCCAGCTCGGCGTATTCCTTGGTGGTGGTGTAGCCCAGCGGCAGGGTCACGATCGCACCGACGATAACGGCTTGCCAGCCCCAGAAGGTGAAAGCCGCGAGGCCGTCGGAGATCAGTCGCGTCTGGCAGGTTCGCTGCACGACATAGTAGGAAGTGGCAAATAACGCACACCCACCGAAGGCAAAAATCACCAGGTTGGTGTGCAGCGGGCGCAGGCGGCCGAAGGTCGTCCATGGCAAACCGAAATTCAATTCCGGCCAAACCAGTTGCGAGGCGATAAACACCCCGAGCCCCATGCCAAGGATCCCCCAGACCACCGTCATGATGGCGAACTGGCGGACTACCTTATAGTTATAAGCAGTCGGACTGATTGCTGTGCTCATTCTAAGGTTCCACGGTTTAGGTTTTTTTATAGGTAAAATCGGCCGCAAGTATGTAGAAAGCGAGGGGCCATTGCAACGCAATGACTGACCTGTATCAATGCGTTCCACGCCAGATTCTGCGCCCTTTCCATGTTTTACGTAAGGACAAAATCGGAAATAGAAAGCTGATCGAGTGGACAGGAAAATTTATTGCTGGCGGGGACTTGTAACTTGGTGTGTGTAAACACGCTCTCGAGGTGACGAGTGGTCAGTGGCACGATAGCCGGTCACTGCCAGCCTTTGCGCCTGTCACCCTGCAAAAATGTTCAACCCATCGAGTGCAAATCGGCCGTCGACCGGTCAATACCGATCCACTGTGGGAACAAGCGTAGACCCGAATGGCAGGAGGGGAAAGTTGCGGTGGGGAAGGGTGCGACACTTGGTCGCGTAAAACGCAAAAGTTGCCGCCCCGAACAGGGGCGGCAGTCAGAGGTTACTCAGCGTGGCTTTCTGGCGTTGCGCCATCAGCGTTGTGGGACAGGCTGTAAACATAGGCGGCGAGCAGGTGCACTTTGTCGTTGCCTTGCAGCACGTCCTGCGCCGGCATCTGACCTTGGCGGCCATGGCGGATGGTCTGCTGCAATTGCGCCAGGCTGGTGCCGTAGATAAAACCGGCAGGCTCGGTCAGGTTCGGCGCCCCCATGGCTTCGGTGCCGTGGCCTTGTGGCCCGTGGCACGCCACGCAGGTGGTGTTGAAGGCGGCTTGACCGGCCGCCAGATCCGCGGTGCTGTCAGCGGGCAAGGGCAGCTTGGCCAGGTCGTGGCGCACAAAGGCGGCGACGTTTTTCACCCCATCCTCACCCAGTATCTCGCCCCAGGCCGGCATCGCCGCGTGGCGACCATTCAGAATGGTCGTCTTGATCGCGTCAGCCGAACCGCCCCAGCGCCAGAGGTTGTCCGCCAGGTTCGGGAAGCCATACGCGCCCTTGGCATCCGAGCCGTGGCACACCGCGCAGTTGGAGGCGAACAGGCGACCGCCCATCTTCAGCGCTTGGGGGTCCTTGGCAACTTCTTCCACCGGCATGGCGGCGAACTTGGCGAAGATCGGCCCGAACTTGGTATCGGCCTTGGCCATTTCCTTGTCCCATTCCTTGGCCGAGGTCCATCCGTTCTCATAGCCCGGCAACACGCCTTTCCAGTTGCCCAGGCCCGGGTAGAGGATCAGGTAGCCGACCGCAAACACCAGGGTGCCGGCGAACAGCATGAACCACCACTGGGGCAGCGGGTTATCGTATTCCTCAATGCCGTCGAAGGCATGGCCCATGGTCTGGTCGACGCTGCCCTTGGTCTCGCCCTTGCGGGTGCCGATCAGCAGCCAGGTCAGGCCGATCAGGCTGCCGAGGGTCAATACGCAGATCCATGTACTCCAGAAGGTCGTCATGGGCGAGTGCTCCTTGTTGCAGGCTCTTCTTGAGCGTCGGATGGCGAAGGTTCATCGGCGAAAGGCAGCAGGCGTGCCTGCTCGAACGCCTCGTTGCGCCGGTTGTTGAACACCCACAGCGACAGGCCGATAAAGGCGATGGCGACGACCAGTGTGCCGAGGCCGCGGATGGTGCCCGCATCGAATTCAAATCCCATGGCTCACCTCTTGCTCTTGATGGCAGTGCCGAGCACTTGCAGGTACGAAACCAGCGCGTCCATCTCGGTTTTGCCTTTGAGGCTGGCGACGGCGCCGCTGATGTCCTCGTCGGTGTACGGCACGCCGAGCGTGCGCATGACGTGCAACTTGGTCTCGGTGTGGCTGCTGTCGACGGGGGCGGTGACCAACCATGGATAGGCCGGCATTTTCGATTCCGGCACGACGTTGCGCGGGTTGTATAAATGCGCGCGGTGCCAGTCATCCGAGTAGCGCGTGCCGACGCGCGCCAGGTCCGGCCCGGTGCGCTTGGAGCCCCACAGGAACGGGTGGTCCCAGACGCTTTCGCCAGCGACCGAGTAGTGGCCGTAGCGTTCGGTTTCGGCGCGGAACGGGCGAATCATCTGCGAGTGGCACTGCACACAGCCTTCGCGGATATAGATGTCGCGGCCTTCCAGTTGCAGCGCGGTGTAGGGCTTCATGCCTTCCACCGGTTTGTTGGTGACGTCCTGGAAGAACAGCGGGACGATCTGGGTCAGGCCGCCGATGCTCACGGCGAGCACCATCAGCAGCATCAGCAGGCCGACGTTCTTTTCAATCGTTTCGTGTTTCATCACTGACTCCTCAGGCCATCTGCGCAGAAGCGACGACTTCGGCCGGTTGCGCCGAACGTACGGTGCGCCACGTGTTGTAAGCCATCAGCAACATGCCGCTGAGGAAGATTGCCCCGCCCACCAGTCGCACGATGAAGCCAGGGTGGCTGGCCACCAGGGTTTCGACGAAGGAGTAGGTCAACGTGCCGTCTTCGTTAATCGCACGCCACATCAGGCCCTGGGCGATGCCGTTGACCCACATCGAGGCGATGT
>PJQF01000256.1_pt1 | contig 21317 bp, 18 predicted proteins | sample 1503741 | NCBI WGS metagenome assembly PJQF01 (sample SAMN07775949, study PRJNA414020) | Biofilm metagenome, whole genome shotgun sequencing project. | isolation source: biomolecule (vanillin) treated reverse osmosis membrane biofilm | place: India: Nagpur | collected 2017-03-21 | reverse complement strand
GCATCATCCCGCACTTCCAGAACCTGGCGGACGCCATGCACAAGCATGGCGCCAAAATCATGATCCAGATTACCCACATGGGCCGTCGCTCGCGTTGGGACGGCTTTAACTGGCCGACCCTGATGTCGCCGTCCGGCGTACGTGAGCCGGTGCACCGCGCGACCTGCAAGACCATCGAGCCGGAAGAGATCTGGCGCGTGATCGGCAACTACGCCAGTGCCGCCAAGCGTGCCAAGGCCGGTGGCCTTGACGGTGTGGAACTGTCGGCAGTGCACCAGCACATGATCGACCAGTTCTGGAGCCCGCGGGTCAACAAGCGTACCGACGAGTGGGGCGGCACCTTTGAAGGCCGCATGAAGTTCGGCCTGGAAGTGTTGAAAGCCGTGCGCGCGGAAGTCGGTGATGACTTCTGCGTGGGCATGCGCCTGTGCGGTGACGAGTTCCACCCGGACGGCCTGTCCCACGAGGACATGAAGCAGATCGCCAAGTATTACGACGACACCGGCATGCTCGATTTCATCGGCGTCGTCGGCTCGGGTTGCGACACCCACAACACCCTGGCCAACGTAATCCCGAACATGAGCTACCCGCCGGAGCCGTTCCTGCACCTGGCGGCCGGTATCAAGGAAGTGGTCAAGGTTCCAGTGCTGCACGCGCAGAACATCAAGGACCCGAACCAGGCCACGCGCATCCTTGAAGGCGGCTATGTGGACATGGTCGGCATGACCCGTGCACACATCGCTGACCCGCACTTGATCGCCAAGATCAAGATGGGCCAGATCGACCAGATCAAACAGTGCGTCGGCGCCAACTATTGCATCGACCGCCAGTACCAGGGCCTGGATGTGCTGTGCATCCAGAACGCCGCAACGTCCCGTGAATACATGGGCGTGCCGCACATCATCGAGAAATCCACCGGACCGAAACGCAAGGTCGTCGTGGTCGGCGCCGGCCCGGCCGGGATGGAAGCTGCGCGTGTTGCAGCCGAACGTGGCCACGAGGTAACCCTGTTCGAGAAGAAAGAATTTATCGGCGGGCAAATCACCACCGCTTCCAAGGCTCCGCAACGCGACCAGATCGCGGGGATCACGCGCTGGTTCCAACTGGAACTGGCGCGCTTGAAAGTCGACCTGCGCTTGGGCGTGGCGGCCGATGCCGAGACCATCCTGGACCTGCGTCCAGATGTGGTGGTGCTGGCGGTCGGCGGGCATCCGAACATCGAGCAGAACGAACACTGGGGCGCGGCCGAAGGCCTGGTGGTGAGCAGTTGGGACGTGCTCGACGGCAAAGTCGCGCCGGGCAAGAACGTGCTGGTCTACGACACCATCTGCGAATTCACCGGCATGTCAGTGGCTGACTTCCTGGCCGACAAAGGCAGTCAGGTGGAAATCGTCACCGACGACATCAAGCCGGGCGTGGCGATTGGCGGTACGTCGTTCCCGACCTACTACCGCAGCATGTACCCGAAAGAAGTGATCATGACCGGCGACATGATGCTGGAAAAGGTCTACCGCGAAGGCGACAAGCTGGTGGCGGTGCTGGAGAACGAATACACCGGCGCCAAAGAAGAGCGGGTAGTGGACCAGGTGGTGGTCGAGAACGGCGTGCGTCCGGACGAAGCCATCTACTACGGGCTCAAGGAAGGTTCGCGCAACAAGGGTCAGATTGACGTTGAAGCCCTGTTCGCGATCAAGCCGCAGCCATGCCTGAGCGAGGCGGGCGAGGGGTACTTGCTGTTCCGCATCGGTGACTGTGTGGCACAGCGAAATACCCACGCTGCCATCTATGACGCCCTGCGCCTGTGCAAGGATTTCTGACACCACAGGGCCAAAAATGTGGGAGGGGGCTTGCCCCCGATAGCGGTGGGTCAGCGACAACTGTACCGACTGACAGTCCGCCATCGGGGGCAAACCCCCCTCCCACATTCGGGTCAGTTTCGCATTAGATTTGTGTGGTCTGTGGGAGCTTCACCATGTTGAACACCTTGCTGCCTATTCTCTTGTTCGCCGCCTTGGGCCTTGCCGTCCTCGGCGCCCTGCGCCGGGTGAACATGTGGCGCCGTGGCCGCGCGTCCAAAGTCGACCTGCTGGGCGGCCTGCTGGCCATGCCCAAGCGCTACATGGTCGACCTGCACCACGTGGTCGCCCGTGACAAATACATCGCTAACACCCACGTCGCCACTGCCCTGGGCTTTGTGCTGTCGGCACTGCTGGCGATTCTGGTGCATGGCTTCGGCCTGCAAAACCGTATCCTCGGCTACGCCTTGCTGCTGGCCTCGGTGTTGATGTTTGTCGGCGCCACCTTCGTTTACCTGCGTCGGCGCAACCCGCCGGCACGCCTGTCCAAAGGCCCATGGATGCGCCTGCCGAAAAGCCTGATGGCGTTCTCGGTGAGCTTCTTCCTGGTGACCTTGCCCGTGGCCGGGATTCTGCCGGCGGACTTCGGCGGTTGGTTGCTGGCTGCGCTCTTGAGTGTGGGTGTGCTGTGGGGCGTGTCCGAAATGTTCTTCGGCATGACCTGGGGCGGCCCGATGAAACACGCCTTCGCCGGTGCCCTGCACCTGGCCTGGCACCGTCGCGCCGAACGTTTTGGCGGTGGTCGTTCCACCGGTTTGAAGCCGCTGGACCTCAGCGATAAAACCGCGCCGTTGGGCGTGGAGAAACCCAAGGATTTCACCTGGAACCAACTGCTCGGCTTCGACGCCTGTGTGCAGTGCGGCAAGTGCGAAGCGGCGTGCCCGGCCTTTGCCGCCGGCCAGCCGTTGAACCCGAAAAAGCTGATTCAGGACATGGTGGTCGGCCTGGCCGGCGGCACCGATGCCAAATTCGCCGGCAGCCCATACCCAGGCAAAGCCATTGGCGAACACAGCGGCAATCCGCATCAACCGATCGTCAACGGCCTGGTGGACGCCGAAACCCTGTGGTCCTGCACCACCTGCCGCGCATGCGTGGAAGAGTGCCCGATGATGATCGAGCACGTGGATGCCATCGTCGACATGCGCCGCCACCTCACCCTGGAGAAAGGCGCCACGCCGAACAAAGGCGCCGAAGTCCTGGAAAACCTGATCGCCACCGACAACCCTGGCGGTTTCGCACCGGGCGGTCGCCTGAACTGGGCGGCGGATTTGAACCTGCCGTTGCTCAGCGACAAAAGCAGCGTTGACGTGCTGTTCTGGGTCGGTGATGGCGCCTTCGACATGCGCAACCAACGCACCCTGCGCGCTTTCGTCAAAGTGCTCAAAGCAGCCAAAGTCGATTTCGCCGTGCTCGGCCTGGAAGAGCGCGACAGTGGCGACGTGGCGCGGCGCCTGGGCGATGAAGCGACGTTCCAACTGCTGGCTACGCGCAATATCCAGACCCTGGCCAAGTTCAGCTTCAAGCGCATCGTCACCTGCGATCCGCACAGTTTCCATGTGCTGAAAAACGAGTACGGCGCCTTCAACGGCAACTACCGCGTACAGCACCACAGCACTTTCATGGCCGAGCTGATCGGCGAGGGCGCGCTGAACCTGGGCCAGCACAAAGGCAACAGCGTGACCTACCACGACCCTTGTTACCTGGGCCGCTATAACGGCGAATACGAGGCGCCGCGCGAAGTGCTGCGGGCGCTGGGGATCGAGGTCAAGGAGATGCAACGTTCGGGCTTCCGCTCGCGTTGCTGCGGCGGTGGCGGCGGCGCGCCGATCACCGACATCCCCGGTAAGCAACGTATCCCCGACATGCGCATGGACGACATCCGCGAAACCGGCGCCGAGCTGGTGGCGGTGGGCTGTCCACAATGCACAGCGATGCTTGAAGGTGTGGTCGAGCCGCGTCCGTTGATCAAGGATATCGCCGAGCTGGTGGCCGATGCGTTGCTTGACGAGGCGTCGCCAGCCAAAGCTCCCATCAAACGTGAACCTGCGGAGGTGCACTGATGAGCGACATTATCCGCCGCGACCCACGGGCCGAATGGATCGCCCGTAACCGCCTGCACCCGTTGCATGCGGCGATGCAGCCGGTACAACACAGCTGGATGGGGCCGAACGGCGTTATCCGCAAAAACGTACATGGCGTCGGTTTTATCGGCCCTAACGGCATCAAGCGCATCGACCGCAGCGGCGCCCAGCAGGGTGGCGTGACCAAGCGTACGGCGGCGATTGAAGTGCAGTTGCCGCTGCATCAGGTGCCTGCGCCGGCGTTCTATATCAACGTGGTGCCGGACATGGTCGGCGGCCGCTTGAGCAGCCACGACCGCGACCTGCTCGGCCTGGCTCGGCAACTTGCCGGCAGCGACGGTGCGGTGTTGGCGGTGGTGTTTGGCGAGCATAAGGAAAACGCGTTCGCCACGGCCGGTGTCGACCGTCTGCTGGTGCTGGACGGCCACGAATTCGACGGTTATTCACCAGAACAACGCGTGCAGGGTTTGCGGGCTGTGGATAACCAGTTCAACCCACGGCATTGGTTGCTGCCCGACAGCCGCAGCGGCGGTGGTGAGCTGGGTCGGCGGTTTGCCGCGAGCCTCAAGGAGCGCCCGGCCACGCGGGTGTGGCAGATCAAGGGCGACGAGTGCATCGGCCGCGCCGGCGCTGGCCAGGAAGACCTGGCGCGGCCACTGCCGCGCCTGATCCTCGCCGCCGTCGAATGTGCCGATCCGGTCAGCGACACACGTCATGAAGTCTTGCCCGTGGAGTTATCCACAACCCTGGCACGCAGCCTGCCGCGCATCGAAGACCTCGGCGCGGTGGCAGTGGACCCGGCGGCGATCCCCATGGCCGAGGCCGAGTTTATTTTCTCTGGCGGCAACGGCGTGAAGGATTGGAACCTGTTCCACCAGACCGCTGCTGCCCTGGGCGCCACCGAAGGCGCGTCGCGTGTGGCTGTGGACGACGGCTTTATGGCCCGCGATCGCCAGGTCGGCGCCAGCGGCACCTGGGTCACCGCACGGGTGTATGTGGCCGTGGGGATTTCCGGGGCAATCCAGCACCTGCAAGGCATCGGTGCCTGCGACAAGGTGGTGGCGATCAACCTCGATCCGGGTTGCGACATGATCAAGCGTGCCGACCTGTCGGTGATCGGCGAAAGCGCCGCGATACTGCAAGCCTTGATCGATGCGGTCGAGGCCTACCGCAACGGCGCCAAGCGCGATGCGGCTTGAGGACATGACTATGACCACGAATGTAATCAGCCTGGTGTCCATCGGCGCCCACCCCACTTCCGGGCGCCCGCGCCGGGCAGAGCAGGATGCGCGAGCCGTTGAACTCGGCCTGCAAATGGCTGGGGATAAGTTGCAGGTGCTGCACGCGGGCAATATCGCCGAACCCACCTTGCGCAGCTACTTGGGCATGGGCTTGCCGCAACTGCATGTACTCGAACAACCGGAGGGTGCCGATGCCTTGCCGGTACTCAGTGATTATCTGCGCGAGGCAGGCGCCCAGGTGGTACTCACCGGCAGCCAGGCCGAAACCGGTGAAGGCTCGGGCATGCTGCCGTTTCTGCTGGCCGAGCAATTGGGCTGGCCGCTGGTTGTCGGGTTGGCTCAGGTGGAGTCCATCGAAGGCGGCGTTGCTTATGTGCTGCAAGCCTTGCCGCGTGGGCAGCGGCGGCGCTTGAAGGTGCGCTTGCCGTTTTTGGCGACTGTGGATAACGCCGCGCCCAAGCCTCGGCAGAGCGCCTATGGCCCGGCACAGCGCGGTGAGTTGGCAGCCCATGAGGTTGAAGTTGAAGCCGATGAGTTATTCACAGGCGCGGTGCTGCAACCGGCCAAGCCTCGTCCCAAACGCCTCAAGGTGATCAAAGCCAAAAGCGGCGCCGACCGCATGAAAGCCGCTACGGCCAAGGCCAGTGGTGGCGGTGGGCAAGTGCTCAAAGGTGTCAGCGCCGAGGAAGGCGCCCAAGCCATTCTCAAGTTGCTCATAGAAGAAGGCGTCGTGCGCTAACCCACCAACACTGCAAAACAAATGTGGGAGGGGGCTTGCCCCCGATGGCAGTGGGTCAGTTACGGATGAGCTGATTGATACACCGCCATCGGGGGCAAGCCCCTTCCCACATTTTTATCTCCATCAGGGTCTGAAGTTAAGGGGCGGCTGGCGCGGGTTTCGGCACCAGCTCCGGCAGCGGTGGCGGCAGCGGCTGCCAGGTGGCATCCGGCTGTTGCATCGGCGGTGGCAGGGCCGGTGTAGGGTCGCCGCCCATCGGCTTGAGGATCATTTTGTCGGTGGTGTCGCGCAGGATCATGCCCTGGGTTGAGCTGCGCGCTTCGGTGCCGCTGTGAAAGGTGCTGATCTGGGAAATCGGCAGGTCGAGGTTGCGTTCGATCCTCGGCGTCAGCAGCAGGATGATCTCGGTTTTCTGCTGAGTGTTCTGGTTAGTGCCGAACAGCTTCTTGCCGATCCACGGGATCTGGCTCAACCACGGCAGCCCCGAGCCTTCGTCGATATCCGAGGTGCGGATCAGCCCCGAGACGATCTGGGTTTCGTTGTTGCGCGCGGTCAGCAGGGTCTTGGTGGAACGTGAGCCCAGTTCGAAGGTGGCTGGCACGTTTTCCGAGCCGGGAATGCGCTTGGTGATGTGGCTCATTTCCACGTTCAGCTCCAGGTTCACCTCATCGCTCAGGCTGATATTGGGCTTGACGGTGATCTGCAGCCCCACGTCCTGATAAGACACCGATGAGGTGGTGATCTGGTTGGCGGTGGTGGTGGTCACCACCGGGATCTTGTCGCCGATATTCACCTGGGCTTCTTCACGATTGCGCACCCGCACCCTGGGGTTGGCCAGGGTCACGGTGTTGCCGCTGCGCTGCAGCATATTGATACGCGCCGATGTGCTGCCCGAATCCAGCAGGATGTTGTCACCGTTGATGCCGCGAAGCGCGCTGATGGGGATACCTGCGAGCCCGGCGGGCACGTTGGCCAGGTTGCCTACCGACAAGCCGATACCTTCCGGGTACTGGATGCCCAGGTTCAATTCGTCGGTCAGGCTGACCTCCAGCACCTGGATATCGATGGTCACTTCCGACTGGGCAATGTCGATGGCCTCCACCAGTTTTTCCACGGCGCTGAGGGTGTCCAGCCCATCGCGCACAATCACCGCATTCAGGCGCTCGTCTACCAACACCTCCTTGGGCTTGAGCACCTGCTTGATCTCGGCGGCGATGACCTTGGGGTCGCCATGGCTGAGGTAGAAGGTGCGGACGGCCAACTCACGGTATTCACGTTCTTTGTCCGGGCGGCGGGGGTAAACCAGGATGGTGTTGGCGTTGAGGATTTTCTTGTCCAGCCCTTGGGTGGTCAGCAGCAGGTTCAGCGCATCTTCGGCGGTGGTTCGGCTGGCGGTCATGCTTGCCGAGGCGCTGGGATTGACGTCTTTGTCGATGACGAAGTTGACCCCCGAGAGTCGCGCGATAGTCTCGAAAATCGTGGTCAGGCTCTGGGCGCTGAACTCCAGGCTCAGGGGTTTGCGCATGGCCTCGGAAAGGTCGGCGCTGAGGTAGTCGGCGCTGACCAGCTCGCGGGTCAGGGCATTGCGAAAGTCCAGGGCCTCTCGGTAGTTGGGCTTTTGCGCGATGATCCGGCGCACCAGGTTGAGCGCCTCCACTGGGTTTGCGCGTTTCATTTCGTAGGCCTGCGCCAGTTGTGGGCGCAGTTGTTTCATCGCCTGGATGCTCTGGATTTCCTGGCGTGCGCCGAGGTTGCTGGGGTCGTATTTGAGGATGGTTTCCAGGGCGCGGATGGCGGCCGCGTCGTCACCACGCATCAGTGCGGTACTGGCCTCGCGGCTGTACTGGGCCACCAGCAACTCCAGTTTGCTGAAATTGGCGGTGCGCAGTTGCACGTCGTCCGGGTCTTGTTTGGCTTCGGCTTGGAGCACTTCCACCGAGCGGATGATGTCGCCCTTTTGGCGCAACTCATCGCTCTCTTTGATTGCGCGTTGGGTCTGGCACGCGCTGAGCAGAGCCAGGGTCAGGCTCAAGTAAATCCATGTACGTATCGCCATGATCGTGTCCCGCCCTGGTCAGTGAGTGTCAAGCCGCAAGGTGCTGACATGCTTGAGCGGCATGTAGGTCAGCACCACGGTCGTGTCGGTCAGCTTGTCCAGTCGGTAGTGCGAGTCGAGCATCTTGCCGGGCACGATGCGCCCCGGCACCGAGCAGCGGTTGCACAGCGTGTATTGGCGATCGTTACCGCGCAGCACGACGATTTTCGATTGGTTCTCATAACGCCACTGCGCGCTCACGCTGAAGGGCAGCGCAGGTGGTTTGGGCGGTGCGGTGTCGACTGGAATGGGGGGCGGCGCAGGTGTCCAGGTTTGGGTGGGGAACAGGTCGACCGTCTCAGCCAAGGCTGGCGCGGAGGGTGACGCTGGCGCTGTGGGTTTGATCTGCGGCGTGGTCGTCACGGGTGACGATGCAGGGGCAGGGCTGTCCACCGTGTCCTGCCAGAACAGCCAGCCACAGCTGATCAGGGTCAATAACAGGAGCACGCGCAAGTACAGTGGCAGCTTCATTCCACCACCCCCAGCACACTGACCTTGAGGTTGATGTCCAGCATGCCGCTGCTGATGTCTTTGCGTTCCAGGGTCACGCGCTCGATGCGCACGGCGGGCTCGTTCGAGAGGTCGACCAGGGCATTGCGCAATAAGGCGTAGGGGCCGGAGAGCGGGATCTCCACGTCCAGCCGTTGCAGCCCTGTGTCGCCGGGCGCGGAGTAGGCCAGCGTGGTCTGTTCGATGGCAAAGCCGTAGCGGCTGAGCACACCCAGCAGCGTTTCCAGGCGGGGGGCAAAGTCCTGCGCGCTGGGTAAGCGCTCGACCACCGCCGGTTCGGTGACTTGCACATCCTGAGGCTGTTCATCGATGCCGGCCTGCAGTTCCTGGCGGCGCAGGTTGTCGCTGATGCCTGCCGGGTAGATCACCGTCACTTCGATCACCAGCGCCGCCATCATGGCCCCCACCGCCAGCAGGCCCCAAAATCCCAGGCGCTGTTGCCACTGGGTCAGTTGCCAGCGCAGGCGCGGCAGGTGGCGAGTAAGGGCATGCATGGGCACTACCCCGCGCCAACGGTGAGTTTGACCTGCACCGGGTGTTGCAGGTCGTTGGCCTTGCGGGCGCTTTGTTGCAGGTTCACCTGTACACCGGGTTGCGCCTTGAGTCGCTCGGCAAATCGAAAGGCGTCGCCCAGCACTTTGGCTTCCAGGTCCAGATGAATCAGTTGGGCCTGTGTGTTGATCTCGACGCGGGTCAGGGCGATATCTCGGGACCAGGCCTGAGCCACGGCATCCATCAGTGCGAAGGGCGTGACCTTTTGTTGGGCGAAGGTGGACAGCTGCTGTTTTTGCGTGGGCGACAGGCGAATGGCGGCCTGTATCAACTGCTCCTGACGGCGAGTCAGCTGGATGAAGTGCTGCTCCAATGCGTCGGTCTGTTGTTGCTGTTGCTCCATGCGTTGCCAGTGCTGCCAGGTGTTGAACAGCAGGGCGGCCGCGCCCAGCCATAGGACAGTCACCCACGGCCGGCGGGTGGCGCTGGCGCGTAGGAAATCCACGTGTGGCCCTTGAGGCGTACGCAGGTGCTGCCAGACAGTCGCGAGCCTGGATTTCATACAGACGACTCCTCCAACCAGGGGTGCACCGGCCCCAACCGGTTTTCCGCCGGGGTGTTGGTGACTACCAAGGTGGCAGCGGCATGCCGCTCCACCAGCAGGTCGGCGGTGAACAGGTTGTCGCTCAAGGTGCTGCCGCGTGGGGTGGATATGACGCAGACCTGATCGATCACACCCTGTTGTCGATAGAGGCAACTGAGGCTTTCGGTTTCGGGCACCACCAGCACACAGTCGGCGGGTAAGTGCCGCCAATACCGCTGCGCCACCGCTGTCAGCAATGGCATACACGTCACCAGCGGCAGGCGACGCAGCTTGAATAGCTCACGCAGGTCGTGCAGCAGCTCCCGATGCATCGCGACCGCCAGGCGTTCATGGCCGAAGGCGCTGTCCGCCACGTGTATTTGCCACTGCTCAGGGTCGATGCCGGCTTGTTGGCTGAACGTGGCCTCGGCGAATCCTTGCCAATCGTCTGCGCTGTACAACCCGGTTTGCCACCCCAGCATCAGGTAATGCACATGGGGAAATCCCAGTAGCACCGTGGCGCGGTCCAGGAACCCTACGCGGCCGCGCGGCGCCTGTTCCAACAGCTCGGCGCAGGCGGCCAAGGGCACGCCTTCATGTTGCGCGCGCCACACCGGCGCACCGCGCCAGCGCGGGCGCGCGGCCCACTCGGCACCGGTGCTGTGCAGCCACACCACGTGCTCAATAAAGGGAAATGACACGGTGGATCTCCTTGAGCGTGGTATCGCCCTGGGCGGCATGGGCCAGGGCGATATCGCGGATAAATACGTGGCCGGCTTCACGCGCCAGTTCACGCAGGCTGGAGGCCGAATTGCGGTTGAGCAGGCCCTCCTTGATGCTGTCGGTCAGCGTCAGCACTTCGGCCAGGGCGAGCCGGCCGCGATAGCCGGTGTGGCGGCAGGTCTCGCAGCCTGTGCCCACACGGTAGTGGCCCTGTCTGAGTTGGGCGTCAGGCAGTTGGGCGAGGCGGACAATATCGGGGTCGGGCTCGGCGTCGACGCCGCAGTCCGGGCAGATGCGCCGCACCAGGCGCTGGGCGACCACGCCGTTGAGGGCTTCGACAAAACTGGCCGGGTCCACGTCCATATAGGTAAAGCGCTCCAGCACACTGAACGCGCTGTTGGCGTGCACCGACGACAGCACCAGGTGCCCGGTCAGCGCCGCCTGCACCGCGATACCGGCGGTTTCGCCGTCGCGGATTTCCCCCACCAGAATCGTGTCCGGGTCGTGGCGCAGGATCGAGCGCAGGCCACGGGCGAAGGTCAGGCCCTTCTTGTCGTTGACCGGAATTTGCAGCACGCCGGGCAGTTCGTATTCCACCGGGTCTTCGATGGTGATGATCTTTTTCTCGCCGGTATTGGTCTCCGACAGGGCGGCGTACAGCGTGGTGGATTTGCCGCTGCCGGTGGGGCCGGTCACCAGCAACATGCCATAGGGTTCGCTGGCCAATACGCGGATGCGCGCGATGGTGTCGGCGCTCAGGCCAAGGGTTTCCAGGCTCAGGGATTCGCCGCGCTGGGACTTGTCGAGAATCCGCAGCACCGCATCTTCGCCGTGGATGCTGGGCATGATCGACACCCGAAAATCCACCTCGCGGCCCTGGATCTTCATCTTGAAGCGTCCGTCCTGGGGCACCCGCCGCTCGCCGATATCCAGCTCCGACAGCACCTTGATCCGCGACAGTGCCTGCTCGGCCATGTCCAGGCCGCTGGCCTGGCCCATCTGCTGCAACACGCCGTCGATACGGTATTTGATCACCAGGCCCTGGGGCGTGGTTTCCACATGGATGTCACTGGCGCGGCTTTGCAGCGCATCGAACAACATGGAGTTGACCAGGCGCACCACCGGGTTGTCGTCGCGGGCGATGCTGCTCAATGAGATTTCCTGGGCGGCCTGGATGACACGGGCGCTTTCATCGTCGCTGCCGAAGGGTTGCATGACCCGTTGGCTGGCTTCGGCCAGAGTCAATTGAGCTTTCACCGCGCCGGGCAGGCTCATGGCGAGGGGTAATTGGCGCAAGGTTTTGGAGGACTGCAACCAGTGTCGGCTGGCCAGGGTGAACGGGTCGCCCAGTACCAGGCAGGGCTCACCGTGGTTATCCACAGGCAGCGCGTTATGGATCAGTGCCTGAGGCAATGCCAGCAGATCAAAACGCCAGTTTTCACTGAGGGTTTGCGGGGCGATGGCAAGCAGGCCGAGGGGCTGGGCGATAGTGCTTAATTGGTCGGGTGCTTTTTCCAGGACCTCCCGCAGGTAATCGGACAAGGGGATGCCTCGTTGTGCCGCAAGCGCTTGCCATTGCAGTGTCTGCTCACTCATCGCGTTACCCCTGAATGGAACCCGCCAGTTCGAAAATCGGCATGTACAGCATGAACACGATCAAGCCGATCAGCCCGCCCACCACCAGCATCAACAGTGGCTCGAACACCTTGCTGAACAGCTCAATGGCGCGCTCCAGTGCCTCATCGTGAAACTGCGCGATGCGCTCACACATGGCCGCCAATTCGCCGCTTTGCTCGCCCACCCGCAACAGGCGTTCGGCGACGGCGGTGGTCAGTTGATGGCGGGCGAGGGCGGTAGAGAGGGGTTGGCCGGCCTGGATATCGGTCATGGCTTGGCGCAAGGCGCCTTGACGTTCCACGGGCAGTAGCGCGCCGGACAATTCCACCGCCGTGACCACCGGCATTCCGCCCATCAGCAACATGCCTGCGGTGCGATAAAACCGCGCGAGCACAAACAGCGTGCGCTGGGCTCCCAGGCTGGGGATTTTCCAGAACAGGCCCGCTGCGCGACGCTTGAACCCGGCGCTGCGAAACATCAGCACCAGTGCGGCGATGACCAGCACCAAGCCGACCAGCATCTCCAGGCTATGGGCGTCCACCAGCGCGCCCCACCACACCATGAAGCGCGCGGTGGCTGGCAGGTCGGTGACCGCATCGAATACCGAGGCGAAGCGCGGGATCACGAAAAACAGCAAAAACAGCAGGATCAACGCGCCCACGCTGAGCACCACCAAGGGGTACATCAGGGCGCCGCTGACGCGCTTTTTGACGGTTTCCAAATGCGCTTCGAAATGATGATAGCGGCGCAGGGCCACGGCCAATTGGCCGCTGTGCTCGGAGGACGCCACGGTGGCGATCAACAGCGAAGGAAACGTCTGTGGCTTGAGCTGCATCGCCTTGGACAGTGAGTTGCCTTCATACATGGAGGCGAGCAGATCGCTCATGACCTGTCGGTTGACGCCCGGCGGCGCCTTGTCGCGCAGGGTTTCCACCGCTTCCACCAGCACCAGTCCGGCGTCCAGCAGCACCACCAGTTCCTGGATAAACAGGCCAAGGGCGAACGTGCTGCGGCGACTCGGCAGTTTGAGTTGGCGGCGGGCTTTGAGCGAGATGACTTGCACACCCTCGGCCTGCAGTTGCCGGCGCGCCTGGGAGAGGTCCACGGCGTGCAGTTGCAGGGACTGCAAATGGCCGTCGCGGATGATGCGTGCGTCGACGTCGATCATGGTGCCTGCCTCGCCAGTTGTTGGCGTTGTTGCAGTAACTCACCGTAGTAGCGCCACACCGCCCGGGCGTAGCGCGAGCGCTGCGCCTGGCGATCCGACTTGGCCCCGGCGTTGTAGGCGCCGACTGCCTGCCAGCCATAGCCCTGTTCGCGGATAAACCCGGCGAGGATCCACGCGCCGACCATCACGCTGGTGCAGGGCTGGGTAATCAGGTGTTGTTCGGTGATGCCCCATTGCGCGAGCGCAGGCAAGTGACGGCTGTTGATTTGCATCAGGCCGATGTCCTGGCTGCCGTCACTGTTGACGTTACGCGCGTGTGGGTTGAGGCCGGACTCGACCTTGGCGATGGCGTACAGCAGAAGCGGGTCGACGTGGTAACGGCTGGCCGCCAATTGCCAGCAGTTGGCCTGGGCAACGCCCATGCAGCACAACAGGGTTAAGGCAAGCGGCAGGCGGCGCATGGTGGGTCACAGCCCGTAGACGATGTCGGCGTAGGTGTTCTCACCGCCGGCTTTGCCGTCTCGGCCCAGGCAGATGATCTCTGCGTCGTTGGGCGCAGTACCGGGGTTCTTGAAGAGGTAAGGGTTGCCCCATGGGTCTGGCGGCAGTGACTTGAGGTACGGCCCTTGCCAATTGTTCGCGTTGGCGGGGCGCGTCGTGAGCGCATTCAGGCCGAGTGTTTCGTCGGGGTAGGTGCCATTGTCCAAGCGGTACTGATGCAAGGCATCGGCAAGGGACTTCATCTGCCCCTGGGCTGTTTGCACCTTGGCCAGTTCCAATCGATCAAACATCTTCGGCCCGACGTAGCTGGCGAGCAGGGCGATGATCAGCAGGACTACCAGCAGCTCAAGCAAGGTGAAACCGCAGGAGCGGGTGCGGAAAAAGGCGCGACTGTACATGGAGATACCCTGTGGGAGTGCCAAGGCACGGCGGTTGTGTAGCCATCTCCCGGCCCGCGTTTGAGCGGGCACCGCCGGTAGTACTGCATCGCTATTCGAATTACACCTCTACAACTGTAGCGTTCGTCGATATAAGGCGCCGTGAGGCGCCCTATAACGTTTGGCTCTTGGGGTTATCGAGTTAATGAATATGCGCGTCGGCTTATTTCATCTCATCCCAAGCCTGGTCCCATGCAGTGCCGGTCCCCGGTGCATAAGCCCATGCCGCGCCCGCACACCAGGCGGTGTAAGGATGCGGTTTGCAGCGATAGTTCTTGCCGCGGTTGCTCACGGTGTCTCCGGCTTTGTACGGTGTGCCCTCTACGTAGGCCGGATATTCTCCGCCGCCGCTGTCTGGAGTCACCGTGAAGTCGAACTCCGCCTGGCTGGTCTTGCCGTTTTGCTGGTCGCGCACATTCAGGCGTGCCTTGAACGGGGTCGCTTCTGTGACGGTGTAGGCGGTCCCGCTGACGTTGGCGGCGTTCTGCGCCCCGGTCATCCCAGGCACCGCCCATTGGTAGAGCAGTTGCCCGTTGCTGCCGGTCGAGCCCGTGCCACTGAAGGTAAAAGCCTGTCCGGACTTCAACGAAGTGGGGCCGGTAATACGGGCAACCGGTGGCGCTGGGTTAACAGGCGTTTCCCCACCCGGAATGATGGCCATCGCCTTGGAGTAACCCTCGGCCAGGACGAACACCGAGTTAGCCCTTGGGTCGGCTGAGTTGAACACAATGGTGGCGCCGTCTTTCTCCCCGATTTTGGCGATACTCGAATTGACCTGACCGGCCAATTGCTGGCCCCAGACTTTCGCGTCCAAATTGGCCTGGGTGATCGGCAGGGTTATGTCGACGACTTCCTTGGCTTGCGGGGTGTTGTCGAGGATGCGGAAGTGCACGGCGTCACCGGGCTTGAGATCATTCATCACGGTGTCGATGAATTGGCCAAGATCGTACCAGCGCTCTGGAACGGCGGCGCCGACGAGGTTGATATCGCTGCAGTTGTAGAACCCTTCCCCGGCCGGGTCAATGCGCTGCCATTGCACAAAGAGCGTCGCCTTGCCGGACTGCTGTGCCGGAACCGGAACTGACATCTTGAAGTAGCCCGAAGCCGAAATAGCCGGTGGCTTGTTGCCCCAGTTGGTTTGCGCGACCGTGAATTGCTCGGTGTGGATAAGGGTCAAGTCATTCCAGGTCAAGGGCGCGCGGGTAGGGTCAAAGCCTGGTTTGGTCAGGAACACCCGCGCAAAACTGGGCACGTGGGGCGCCGTGCCAATGATGCGCACGTCCATCTTGCCGTTTTGAGGCGTCACGTCGGTGCGGTGCCAATCATCCGACACCAGGTTCAGACCGTCTTTTTTGCTGTCGGCTGCCGAGCAGAGCGTGCCGTCGGGCACCTCCCGTTTGACGGTCTCCAGGTCTTCATAACCGGGGGCTCGGATCAAATGCGCGACTTCATTCCATTGCTGGCCTGGGTACTGTCCACTTTTCCTGGCCAAGGCTGCGCACCCAGCGTCGCTGGGGCTACCTGACCAAAAGTCCGGGAGCATCTTGCAGTAGATCTGTCGTGCGACGGGGGTATCCACGCCGCCATGGGCTATCGCTAGCGCCGGCATCAGAATTGCCAGTGCGAGCACCCAGTTAATCAAGTTCCTTGTGTAGCGCTGTAGGTTATTCATGTTGTAGTCCGCCTCAATTCAGATAGAAAAGTTCCGAACGGCTGGAACGATCAGTGTGTGTGCAAGGGCATCATTGGTTGGGCTGGTCTCCACGGGGAGCGCTGGGGATTGGAGGGTTACTCTGTCCAGGGCCGTACAGAAACACCCACCCTTGATAACTGCCTTGCCCTGTAAAACTCTGATTGATCACCGCAAAGTTGCTTTGCTTGAACGGCGTGCCGCTGGCGTTGCTGAACACGCCCATGATCGTTTCACCCGGCCCCGGGACCACGCCCCAATCGGCGGTGCCGGTCAGCGGGTCGTCATAGACCCGGCGCAGGTAGCGCTTGATGGTCGGTTGGCGGCGGTCCAGCACCAAATCTTCGAGGGACTTGGGGAACGTATTACCGGCGGCGTAGTACAGGCCGATCGCCCGCCGAATCTCATTGCCTCGCGCCAGCAGTTCCAACTCACGCTCGCGCTGCAACACGCTGGACCACAGCGTGCCTGTTTCCATCAACATCACCGCCACCACGGCCACTGTCACCAACATGCCCATGAACACCGAGCCGTCCTGGCTGTGTTTACCAGTCTGCATAGGCGCTCCCGTCGTGGGCGCTGCCGGGCGCACCGCTGCGCACGTCGCCCAGGCCTTGTTCGTCGGAGGGTTGCAGTTGCCAGGTGTCGCGCTTGCCGGTGAGCGGGTCCATGGGGATTTCGCGCAAATAGCGCCGGTCGACCAGGGCTTGCAGGGACTCGGGATTGTTGCCGTGGTCTTCACGGTATTGGTCCAGGGCCTGGCGGATGGAGGACAGGTTATGGCGCAGCACGGTTTCCTGGGCCTTGGCGTGCTGGCGAAAATACTGGGGCGTCACGAGGGTCATGAGGGTGGCGATGATAGCCATCACCACCAGCAACTCGATCAGGGTAAAACCCCGATTACCACTGGCTGTATGACGTTCCATTCAAACTCTCCCGAGTGCTGCGGGACGAAACGTCGAATACATCTTCCCCCTCTTGTGGGTTATCAGCGGTGCTCTTGTAACTGCGCAGTTGCCAGGTTTGCGCGGGCAACAGTTCCGGACACTCGCAGACGGGGTCGCGGGGGATGCGGCGCAGGAAGAAGAGTTTTTTGCCTTTGAGATCGGTCTTGTCCGTGACCCCCTCGACTAATGCTTGGAGGGAGGGTGGATAACCGCTGTAGCTGATACTTTTTTCAATACGTCCGGCGTCGCTGGCTTCTTTGTAGGCGTCGATCCCACGGCGTATTTCCCGCAACGAGCGTTGCAGGTCAAGTTCCCTGTCGCGTTTACCCATCAACGCCGTCAGCGGATAAGCCACTGTCGAAAGCGTGGCCAGTAAGGCCAGCGTCAGTAGTAATTCAATCAGCGTAAAACCTTTGGCGCAGTGATGGCTGGAATGACCCCGCCCTATCACTGATCTATCTCCCTCTATCGCGCCAAGGACTTCTGCATTAACCCAGGCCAATGGATATAACTGCAAAAGTGAGTGTAGATGAACTTTGAATCTGAGTATTTTTTGTACAGTTGGCCGATAAGCGGTGGTTACCCACAATCACTGTGCACGTGCCTGTGGATAAGGTGTTTGTGGTTGTCCACAGAGCTTGTAAATCAAGGCCTACAGCGCGCTGTACGAAAAACAACCAGGCTAAGTGGCGGTTTTTACAGGCGTTTTGATGTGGATAAGGACGCTGCCCATTCTCGACTTGCCCCCAAACTCTGTTGGCGGTTCTGTGGATAAGATGTTCGCTATCAGCTACAGGCCATATAAACAGCGGCTCTCAGTGAGTTGGTTGTATTTTGATCAATTCGGCCTTTTTGTTCCGCTAAACCGGTAGATGCCCCGGTTTATGAAGGTTTGAGGCGGTTTTCCACAGCGTCGCCAGAGTTGCCCCCAAAGTCTGTTGGCGGATCTGTGGATAAGGTGTTTGCGTACCGCTGTGGGCTTTGTATTACGTGGCTTGCAGACTATTGATCATAAATTGATCAAAGCAGGGCGAAACCCGTGGAGTTGAATAAGTCACGGATTTTCTTCAGTTAATTTTGGACAAGTAAGCCAGTTGCCCACAATTACTGTGGGTGGCTTTGTGGATAAGTTGTTGGGTAAAGGCTGGAGGGCGCGCAGGCAGAGGCTTGCGAGAGATTTGATCAAATATTGAGCAGTGTGAGGTTCAAGTGCGGGAGGGGGCTTGTCCCCCTCCCACCTTGTTGAGCTGCGGGTATCGGTTATTCGTGTGCAGCCACGCCTTTGAGGTAAGGCGCCGGTGCAGCGCCCAGATTGCTCAGCAGGCGCTCGCTGTACCAGTCCACAAAGTTCACCACGCCGAACTCATAGGTCTTGGAGTACGGCCCTGGCTGGTAAGCGGTGGAGTTGATCCCGCGCTGGTTCTCTTCGGCCAAGCGACGGTCCTGGTCGTTGGTGGCGTCCCACACTTGGCGCATGCGCTCCACGTCGTAGTCCACGCCTTCGACGGCGTCCTTGTGCACGATCCACTTGGTGGTGACCATGGTTTCCTGGGCGCTGATTGGCCACACGGTGAACACGATGATGTGATCGCCCATGCAGTGGTTCCAGGAATGCGGCAGGTGCAGGATGCGCATCGAGCCCAGATCGGGGTTTTTGATGCGGCCCATCAGCTTGGCGCAGCCTTGCTTGCCGTCCAGCGTCATCGACACAGTGCCCTTGAGCAGCGGCATGCGCACGATGCGGTTGCGCAGGCCGAAGCTGGCGTGGGCGTAAGGAATTTTTTCCGCGTCCCAAGCGGCTGCGGAGGCGGCCACGTGGTCCTTGAACGCCTGGTCGGCGCGCGGGTCGGTGACATCGTCCCATTCCAGCAGGGTCTTGAGCAGTTCCGGGTGCGAGGCGTTGCAGTGGTAGCACTCGCGGTTGTTTTCCAGCACCAGCTTCCAGTTGGCTTTTTCCATCAAGGTGGTTTGCACCGCCACCTTGGTGTTCTCCATGTCGTACGGTTCCATGTAGTGGTTCAGGGTCGACAGGAAGTCATCAATGGCCGGCGGGTTCTCGGCCAGGCTGATGAAGATGTAGCCACCGGCGGTCTTCACGTTCACAGGCTTCAAACCGTACTGCTTCATGTCGAAGTCGGCGCCCATTTCGGTACCGGCAAACAGCAGGCGGCCGTCCAGCTCATAAGTCCACTGGTGGTAGTGACACACCAGTTTGGCGACCTTGCCCTTGTCACTGGTGCACAGGCGCGAGCCGCGATGGCGGCAGACGTTGTGGAACGCATGCACCACGCCTTCGGCGCCACGAATCACGATGATCGGGTTCTTGCCGATTTGCAGGGTCAGGTAGTTGCCCTTGGCGGGAATTTCGCAGGTCATGCCAGCGATCAACCACTCTTTCTGGAAAATCTCCTGCATGTCGATATCAAACAGCCGGTCATCAGAGTAGAACGGCTGCGGCAGCGAAAACGTGCGCTCGCGCTCTTGCAGCATTTGCGCGGTGGCCTTGCGTGCGGGTTCCAGCGGATCGCCCAAGCTTAAGGTTGCGGTGACGTCCATCGTGTGTGTCCTCATGGCCATTCTGTGTGGCCGGCGAAAGTGGCTACGGTTAGTGCAATGCAAGGCGTAAAGAAAGCGTCTTTGTTGGGAGCGAGTGTGGGGCCGGTGAATACCAGAACCTTATCCATGAGCGACATGGCCCACTCTGATCCCGACGCGCAACCCCCGTGGTATGGGGGCTGGTCGCGATAAGTATGTGAATGTCGCAGATAGGTAAATGGGTGGTTCTCGCGTTACGCAGAATCGCCACCATAAGGCCGAATATCGGCGGTGGAGAACAGCATGTCCAACAACTTCCTGAATCCGGTAACGACCCAGACCTGGGCCAATGGTCGGCACATCGTCCGTTGCGTCAAAGTCATCCAGGAAACCTGGGACGTGCGCACCTTTTGCTTCATGGCCGACCAGCCGATCCTGTTCTTTTTCAAGCCGGGGCAATTTGTCACCCTGGAGCTGGAAATCGAAGGCCAGCCGATCATGCGCTCGTACACGATTTCGAGCTCGCCCTCGGTGCCTTACAGCTTCTCGGTGACCATCAAGCGTGTGCCGGGCGGCAAGGTGTCCAACTGGCTGCACGACACGCTGCACGAAGGCCAGGAACTGGCGGTACACGGACCGGTGGGGTTGTTCAACGCCATCGACTTCCCAAGCCCCAAAGTCTTGTACCTCAGCGGCGGTGTGGGGATTACTCCCGTGATGTCCATGGCGCGTTGGTTCTACGACACCAACGCCAATGTCGACATGACCTTTATCCACAGCGCCCGCTCGCCCAAAGACATCATTTATCACCGCGAGCTGGAGCACATGGCGTCGCGGATCGATAACTTCAGCCTGCACCTGATTTGTGAGAAGCACGGTCTGGGCGAGCCTTGGGCCGGTTATCGGGGCTACCTGAACCACAAGATGCTCGAACTGATGGTGCCCGACTTCCTGGAGCGCGAAGTGTTCTGCTGCGGCCCGACGCCGTACATGAACGCGGTCAAGCGCCTGCTGGAAGTGGCCGGGTTCGACATGGCGCGCTATCACGAGGAATCCTTCGGTGCGACGCCGCCGGAAGCTCGTGCCGATGCGGTGGAACAAGCCGAACAAGCGGCCGACGCGCCGGAAATCGATTTGGCAGACCTGCATCAGGTGGAATTCATTTCGTCAGGCAAGAGCATCCGCGTGGCGCCGGGCGAAACCGTGCACGCAGCGGCGGCCAAGCTTGGGCTGTTGATCCCGAAAGCTTGCGGCATGGGCATTTGCGGAACGTGCAAGGTGATGAAGCTGGGCGGGGAGGTCGAGATGGACCACAACGGCGGGATCACCGAGGAAGACGAAGCCGACGGTTACATCCTGTCGTGCTGCAGCGTGCCGAAAGGGGATGTGCGTATCGAGTTCTGATTGCTCAAGCAGGCACAACACAGTCCAAATGTGGGAGGGGGCTTGCTCCCGATAGCAGAGTGTCAGTCACTGCATGTGCAAGCTGACCCACCGCCATCGGGAGCAAGCCCCCTCCCACATTTTTTATGTACATCAGTGAGTCATTGTCAGGCGCCCATAACTTCGCGGATGTCTGCGGCCAGTTCGCACGCGCTCTTCCTCCAGGCACAACACAGTCCAGATGTGGGAGGGGGCTTGCTCCCGATAGCAGAGTGTCAGTCACTGCATGTGCAAGCTGACCCATCGCCATCGGGAGCAAGCCCCCTCCCACATTTTTTTATGTACATCAGTGAGTCATTGTCAGGCGCCCATAACTTCGCGGATGTCTGCGGCCAGTTCGCACGCGCTCTTCCTCCAGGCACAACACAGTCCAGATGTGGGAGGGGGCTTGCTCCCGATAGCAGAGTGTCAGTCACTGCATGTGCAAGCTGACCCACCGCCATCGGGAGCAAGCCCCCTCCCACATTTTTATGTCCATCAGTGAGTCATTGTCAGGCACCCATGACTTCGCGGATGTCTGCGGCCAGTTCGCACACGCTCTTCCTCCAGGCACAACACAGTCCAGATGTGGGAGGGGGCTTGCTCCCGATAGCAGAGTGTCAGCCACTGCATGTGCAAGCTGACCCACCGCCATCGGGAGCAAGCCCCCTCCCACATTT
>PJQF01000255.1_pt1 | contig 21363 bp, 15 predicted proteins | sample 1503741 | NCBI WGS metagenome assembly PJQF01 (sample SAMN07775949, study PRJNA414020) | Biofilm metagenome, whole genome shotgun sequencing project. | isolation source: biomolecule (vanillin) treated reverse osmosis membrane biofilm | place: India: Nagpur | collected 2017-03-21 | reverse complement strand
CAGGCTTGAATCCGTGGGTAACCCGGCAGGACGCCGGGTTAGCCGCACTGGGCCAAGGATGGCCCATTGCGGCGGCCCACGGATTCAAGCCTGCGTGAGGGCATGCCGAGCCTAAGCGAGGCACCGAGTGGTGGGGCAAAGACCTTTTGGTTACTTTTGGGGCGTTTGCCAAAAGTGACCCGCTGTAAGAGCGGAACCATAGGTGGCCGTGACCGCAGCAACGGATATGTACTCAATCCACCTCCCCCCTCACAGGCTCAAAGCAACCGACCGTCATCCACCTTGAAACATCAGTGAGTACCAGGATTGGCCCGCAAGTTCGCAACCGTCTGTTCCAGCCCTTCCCAGCCCGGCGCATTCGGCGCAAATTGCCCACGCAGGTAAGCCACCAGATCCGCCACTTGGGCAGTGGACAAACTGTCCTTGAAGCCCGGCATATACCCCAAATCCTTGGTCGCCGGCGCGCTGATACCTTGCAGAATCACCTTGATCAAATTATCCGGCTGGTCACTGTGCACATTGGTATTGCTCGCCAAAGACGGACTGACACCGAACAACTTCGGCCCCACGCCATCGGCATGGCACGCCTTGCACGCCCCTTCGAACACCCGACGGCCATTCGGATTCGGCACAGCCGCCGCTGCCACACCCTGCGCTTGCACCACCGCTTCGCCGTTGAGCGAAGCCAAATACACCGCCATCGCGCGGATATCCGCCTTGGGCAACTTCGACAGCTCACTCACCACCGGCCCCATCGGCCCCGCCGCCACGCCATGGGCGTCGGAATAACCGGTGCTGAGGTAGCTGAACAACTGCTCTTCAGTCCACGGCGTCGGGGCTTTCGATAAACCGGTCAATGCCGGCGCCTCCCACCCATCGACACGGCCACCGGCGAGGAACGCCTTACCGCCCTTCTCCGCACCCAACAGGTTACGCGGCGAATGGCATGCCGCGCAGTGCCCCAGGCCATTGACCAGATAATTGCCGCGGTTCCACTGCTCACCGCGTTCAGGCTGCGGGGTCATTTCTGAGCGCCTTAAATTCAGCGCATTCCAACCGGCCATCAACGGGCGGATATTGAACGGAAATTTCAGCGCATTCGGCGTCGGCGCCTGGCTCACCGGCGCCTGCGACATGAGGTAGGCATACAGCGCCTGCATGTCCGCCTCGTTGATATTGCGAAACGCCGTATAGGGAAACGCCGGATACAAATTGCGCCCATCGCGGCCAATGCCGTCGCGCATCGCCCGCTCGAATGCCGGGTAGGACCAGGCGCCGATCCCGGTCTTCACGTCGGGGGTGATATTGCTGCTGTACAACGTGCCGAAGGGCGTCTGCATCGCCAGCCCGCCGGCGTTGGTCGCCCCGCCCGGTGCCGTATGGCAGACCGCGCAATCACCCACCGCCGCCAGCAAACGCCCGCGCTCCAGGGTGGCCTTGGACCAGGTGCCGGCACTGGGCGGTGCTATCGGCGCGATTTCAGGCTGAAACGGCCAGGCCGTGACCAGCACCGCGCCCAAGGTTGCGAACACTGCGCCGAACCACCATTTTTTGCGGGTTACCGGCGACTTGGCAGGTTCGCCCAGCGTCCCGGCGTTCAGCGCGGCCAAGACCCGCTCGGGCGTGATGGGCAGCTCGCGAAAACGAATGCCGGTGGCGTCATAAATCGCATTGGCAATTGCCGCCGCGCTCGGCACCGACGCCGATTCACCGGCGCCCATCGGCGGCTGGTCCTGACGCGGCATCATCAGCACATCGATCTGCGGCACTTCGGGGAACGTCAGGATCGGGTAACCGCCCCACTCCTTGCTTGCCACGGTCGACTCTTCAAAGGTCACGCGCTCTTTGAGCACCCGGCTGGTGGACTGGATCACATTGCCGTGAATCTGATGCTGCACGCCCGCCGGGTTGATCATCATCCCTGAGTCATGGCCGATCACCACGCGCGTTACCGACACGTCGCCGGTCTGCTTATCGATGGCCACATCCGCCACCCAGGCCGCCCAGGCTGCGCCAAAACCGGGGAACTTGCTGTGGATGTAGCGCGCGTAGGCAAAGCCCCGGCCGCGCAGCAGGTGGTCTTCATTGGCGGTTTGCATCGGCGCGGTGCGCGGTGACCAACGGGCGCGTTCAGCCGTGGACTTCACCAAGTCGATGGCGCGCTGATCCTTGAGGTAGCGCAGCCGGTATTCCACCGGGTCGACACCGGCGGCAAACGCCAGTTCGTCGATATAGGATTCGTGGGCAAAGGTATTGGGCAAGGCCGACACGCCGCGCATCCACGACGCGCGCACGATGGGCGCCATGTCGTTGATGGTCACGCGCATATGCTCGATGTCATACGGCGGGATCGAGGTGCGGTCGCCCATCTCGAACATCGCCGCCACCGGCTCGACGCGGCCGGTGAGCAACAGCGCCAGGGTTGGCGCGCCGTTGGAGGGGTAGCTGGTTTCGAAATCATAGGCGGCAATGCTGCCGTCGGCTTTGAGGCCGCCGTCCACATCCATCAACTGCGCCGTGCCCTTGGGCTCCCACAGGTGTTCCTGTTCGCGGGTCAGTTGCACGCGCACCGGCTTGCCCACCGCGCGGGATAACAGCAAGGCATCGGCGCACACATCATCGGCACAATTGCGCCCGTAGCAACCGGCGGCTTCCATGCGGATGACGTCGATCAGGCTTTCGTCGCACTCAAGCAACCAGGCCAGATCCGCCCGTAACAGGTGGGGGTTCTGGCTGCCGGACCACACTCGACTGCCCGTTGCCTGGTAATCAGCCACGCCACACGATGGGCCAATCGAGCCATGCATCTGGTACGGCCACAGGTAACTGCGCGGCATGCGCTGGCTGGCGCCGGCCAGGGCGGCATCGACATGGCCCTGGTCAAGCACCGTGCGCCGCACCCGCGGGTTGTCGCGGATGGCCTGCTCGACATCACTCATGTCCGGCAAGGCGTTGTTCCAGGGTTTCCAATGCACCTGTAACGCTTGGGCGGCCTTGATCGCCTGCTCCTCACGCAACGCGACCACGCCGACAAAATCCCGAATCACCACCACCGCGACGATCCCGGGGATATCCGCGATAGACGCCTCGTCCACGCTCAGCAGGCTGTTCCCGACAAAGTCCCCGCAATCCAACCCGGCATACGGCGGGCGAACCACCCGACCATGGAGCATGCCCGGCACGCGCAGGTCGTGCACGTAGGTCAGTTCACCGGTGGCCTTGCCGGGGATATCCACGCGCGCAGCGCCCTGGCCCACCAGACGGTAATCCTCGACAGCCTTCAACGGTGCATCACCGCTGATGCGCAACTGGTCGTGCTGGCCGCTGACCAGTTCACCGTAGGTCGTGCTGCGCCCGTCCTGTGCGCGGATAACCCCGGCTTCAACCTTGAGGCTGCCCGTACTCACTCCCCAACGGCCCGCCGCCCGCGCCAGCAAAAAACGTCGCGCTTCGGCCGCCGCGTTACGCAAGGGAATCGCGGAAATCTGCACAGTCGCACTGGCAATGGTCGCGCCCTGGTTCGGCGCGCGCTCGGTATCCCCCAGCACCATCTTGACCTGGTCCAGGCTCAGGTCCAGCTCTTCGGCGACGATCTGCGCGAGTGAGGTGCGAATGCCGGTGCCCAGATCCACATGGCCGTTGAACGCATAGACCACACCGTCATCGTTGACGGCGATAAACAGCCCCAGCTCCTTGGGCTTAACTGTGGGCGTGCCGCCCTTGGCCACCGGGCCCGAAGGCGGCAGCACATCATCGACGACCAGCAACACGCCGGCCTTGGCCAGCCACTGGTCACGGGAAAGTGGGGTGTCGGTCATGGTCGGCCATCCACGGTCAAGAGGTGAGCGGCACGCAGCACAGCGCGCAGGATTTCGATATGAGTGCCACAGCGGCAGAGGTTGCCCGAGAGTTCATTGCGCACCTCGGTTTCACTGGGGTTGGGGTTACGGTCGAGCAAGGCCTTGGCGGTCATGATCATGCCGTTGAGGCAGTAGCCGCATTGCGCGGCCTGTTCATCGATAAACGCCTGTTGCACCGGGTGCGGCGCCTGGCGGGTGCCCAGGCCTTCGAGGGTGACGATCGCTCGCCCTGCCGCACCCGACAAGGGGAACACACAAGAACGCGCCGCCACGCCATCGATGATCACGGTGCAGGCGCCGCACTCACCCAGGCCGCAGCCGTATTTGGCGCCATTGAGCGCCAGGTCATTGCGCAACACCAGCAACAGCGGCGTATCCGCCATGGCGCTGACTTCTCGGGTATCGCCGTTGACCTCAAGCGCTACTGTGATGAGTGGGCTGATCATTCGCTTCGCCTGTATCAGTTGGTGAAGTGCCTACTACACGAAACAGTCAAAAAAAAGCGTCGCCGGCCTGGGGCCTTGCGACACACTTGATGCGTGAAGTGACTACTACATGAACCGAGAGCAAAAACGATGCCAAAGAATGCATACGCACGCGGTGGCGAGCGGACTTGCCTCGCGTGGAGAGGCGAAGCAGCCCCATTCAGGCAGCGTGCTGTGGCGCTGAGAAAGCAGCGCCGGGCTTAGTTCAGGGCTGCCGCGCCGCCCAACGCGCGGCAAGCCGGCTCGCCACAGTTATTCCTGAGGATCGTCGATCATCTTGCGCAGCAGGAACAGCACCGCCACCCGTTCGGCCGGGTTGAGGTTGCTCATGGTCAGCTCGCTGATCTGCGCGGCGCAGGGCACGGTTTGATCTACCAGCACGGCACCGGCAGCGGAAAGGTCGACGACCACCTTGCGTTTATCCTGCGGGTCCGGCTCCAGGGTAATCAGCTCCTTGGCCTTTAACCGCTCGACAATACCGCGAATGGTCGCCTGGTCTACGGCGGTGGCCTTGACCAGTTCGGTAAGCGAACTTGCACCGTGATCGCGCAGCGCACACAGGGTGACGAACTGCACCGCAGTGAGTTGGGAGTCGCCGACATTCTGCTGAAAGATCGCCAGGTGGCGCTGGTAGGCCTTGCGCAGCAGGTGGCCAACTTGTTCAGAGAAAACGTAGGAATCAGGCACGGCGGGCTCGGCGGGTGATTAGCAATGGGAGGCATGATGGCGGGGATGATGCATGGACTCAAGCTTCTCACTGAAGAAACCCGGACAACCCTGTGGGAGCGGGCTTGCTCGCGAATGCGCTGGTTCAGCCACTGCATCGGTTAACGGACACACCGCTTTCGCGAGCAAGCCCGCTCCCACCTTTGGATCTTCAGTGCGCCAGTGAGGCGGCTGGCGCAACGACGTCACCGGCTATTACAACCGCCTCATCATCCAGATACACATCACAATGCCGCAGCGGAATGTCCATATGGCATGGCGTCTTGCGTGTGCCGCCCACCTCGGTATTGGGCCCGGTGGAGAATAGGAAATTGCCATAGAACGCCCGCGCGTCCATGCACATGCCGTCGTTCTTGTCATGCAGCCCCATGGCCGTCCACTGCGCCCGTGGCTGCAACCCCCAGCCGATATGAGAGATGCCATACACCTCGGGGTCGTTGAAATACTTCATGTAATCACGCAGGTATTCAGCCTCGAACCCTCCGTGAATAGCCGTGATAAAGCCCTTCTCGATCTCCAGCGTGATTTTCTCGCGCGTGTAGGTCTTGAACGGCAGCAGGATGTCGCCGACGTCCAGCACCAGCACGCCCTCGGCGGTTTCTTCATTCGGCCAGGAGAACAGGAAGCCGCTGGGCCAGTGGTCCCAACGCCCCGGCTCATCGGCAAAACCGTATTCAGTCACTGACGGGTATTGCCCCAATGCCGCACGAAAGTCACTGCCGGCGCGGGATTTGACGTGAATCGAGCGCGCCTGTTTGAGCCGTTGCTCGGCCGCCAATACCCGCACCTTGTCTGCTTCGGTGGGCAGCATGCGCGCCAGCACTTCCGGGGGTTCCACGGCCAACAGGATGCGCGTGCCGGTCTTGAGGATCTGCTCCTGCTCCGGCGAGTGCAGCAACATCATGGTGTCGACGATCAGGTCAGCGGCTTCCAGCGCACGCTGGGCGGCGATATTGCCGGTGAGCGCGGTATCGCCGCAGTAGGCGGTCATGTCATTGCCCATCGCCTTGGGATGGTTGAACGCCGGCAGCTCCACCGCATACACCTTGGCCCCCAGGCGCTGCGCTGCATCCATCGCAGCGCGCACGGTGCGCGGGTCGGAGTAATGGCTCTTGAGCACGGCAACGCTTTGGGTCGGGTCGACCTTCGACAGCGTCAACACGTGTTCAAACATCTGGGTCAGTTCGCAATCGCTTACCGGCATTTTCCTGTCTCCTGTTGGGCTGCACCACGTTCAAGCACTGCGCTTCACTTTAGTGCAATTTTATAGCGTATACGCCAATTAATAACGATAAGACCTGAATTACTGGCGGACTGCAAGCAGCGCGCCACAACGTTACCATACGAAACAAACCCAACAGATAAAGGGATAAAAGCGTTACAGATGACAATTTCGCGCCAAAAATTATTTTGCGAGCACAGGCTTCCCATTTCAAAAAATGAGCGTATACACTTTAAAAACCTTGCGGACAGACGCCGCCGGAAATCACCAAGAGAGAGGATCACGCCCCATGGGAAGCACACAAAAAATCGCTATCGTCGGTGCCGGCCTGGGCGGCGCCGCAGCGGCCACCCTGTTGCAGCAAGCCGGTTTTGACGTCGACATCTACGAGCAGGCGCCAGCGTTTTCCCGGTTGGGCGCGGGGATCCACATGGGCCCCAACATCATGAAAATCTTTCGCCGCATGGGCATCGAACAACAGCTGGACCTGATGGGCTCACACCCCGAGCACTGGTTCAGCCGTTGCGGCGAAACCGGCGATTACCTCTCGCGCATTCCCCTCACTGGCTACGGTGCTTCCTACATCACCGTGCACCGTGGCGACCTGCACGCCTTGCAAATGTCCACCCTCAAACCCGGCACGCTGCATTTCAACAAACGCCTGGAAACCCTCGAGGAAACCGACACCCAGGTGCGCCTGACCTTTGCCGACGGTGAAGTGACCTACGCCGACATCGTGATCGGCGCCGACGGCATCAATTCGAAGATTCGCGAAGAACTGCTCGGCGTGGAAAAACCGCTGTACAGCGGCTGGGTGGCGCACCGCGCGCTGATCCGTGGCGACCAACTGGCCAAGTACGACCTCAGGTTCGAAGACTGCATCAAGTGGTGGACCGAAGACCGTCACATGATGGTCTATTACACCACCGGCAAACGTGACGAGTACTACTACGTCACCGGCGTGCCCCATGCCGAATGGGACTTCCAGGGCGCGTTCGTCGACAGCAGCCGCGAAGAGATGTTTGCTGCCTTCAAGGGCTATCACCCCACCGTGCAGGCGCTGATCGAGTCCACTGAAAGCGTGACCAAGTGGCCGCTGCGCAACCGCAACCCGTTACCGCTGTGGAGCCGTGGCCGCCTGGTATTGCTGGGAGACGCCTGCCACCCGATGAAGCCGCACATGGCCCAGGGCGCCGGCATGGCCATCGAAGATGCCGCCATGCTCACGCGCTGCCTGCAGGAAACCGGAATCAGCGACTACCGCACGGCGTTCGAGCTGTATGAAGCCAACCGCAAGGAACGCGCGTCTCGCGTGCAGGCGGTGTCCAACGCCAACACCTGGCTGCGCGCCCAGGAAGACCCGGCCTGGGTCTACGGCTATGACCTGTACGCCCAGGAACTGAAGTCGGGGGTGGCCGCGTGAGCACCTTTCTGTATGGCGGCAACGTCCAGGCCAATGGCATTCGCCAGCACTACTTGCGTTACGGCGGCAAAGGCCCGGCGCTGATCCTGATCCCGGGCATCACCAGCCCGGCGATTACCTGGGGGTTTGTCGCGCAGCGCCTGGGCGCGCAGTTCGACACCTATGTGCTGGATGTACGCGGACGCGGCCTGTCGTCCACCGGCCCCGAGCTGGATTACAGCGCGGACACCTGCGCCGAGGATATCGGTGCGTTTGCCGATGCGCTGAACCTCGACCGCTACCACTTGGTCGGCCATTCCATGGGCGCGCGCTTTGCCGTGCGCAGTGCCGTCAAACATCCCCAGGGCGTAAACCGCGTGGTGCTGATCGACCCGCCGGTGTCTGGCCCCGGTCGGCGTGAATACCCGAGCAAACTGCCGTGGTACGTCGATTCGATCCGCCAATCCCTGCTTGGGATGGATGCCGAGGCGATGCGCACCTTCTGCGCCACCTGGACGCAAGAGCAACTGCAGCTGCGCGCCGAATGGCTGCACACCTGCTATGAACCCGCCATCGTGCGCGCCTTCAATGACTTTCACACGGTGGACTTCCACCAGGACCTGCCCCACCTCAAGGCCCCTGCCCTGTTGATGGTGGCCGGGCGCGGCGGGGTGATCCTCGACGAGGACATCGCCGAAATCCAGGACCTGCAACCGGCCATCCAGGTCGCCCGCGTACCCAACGCCGGGCACATGATTCCGTGGGATGACCTCGAGGGTTTCTTCCACGCCCTCGGCGACTTCCTCACACAATAAGAATGGAGACCACCATGCAGAAGCCTTACCGCATCGGCCAGATCGTGCCGAGTTCCAACACCACCATGGAAACCGAGATCCCGGCGATGCTCACCGCGCGCCAGGCGATTCGCCCCGAGCGCTTTACCTTTCACTCCAGCCGCATGCGCATGAAGCAAGTGCGCAAAGAAGAACTGGCGGCGATGGACGGCGAATCCGACCGCTGTGCCGTTGAACTGTCCGACGCCAAGGTCGACGTGCTGGGTTACGCCTGCCTGGTGGCGATCATGGCCATGGGGCTCGGTTATCACCGCAACGCCGAGCAGCGCCTGCGCAAGGCCACGGCGGATAACGATGCCAACGCCCCGGTCATTACCAGCGCCGGTGCGCTGATCGAAGGCTTGAAAGTCATGGGCGCCAAGCGCATCGCGATTGTCGCGCCGTACATGAAGCCGCTGACCGAGCTGGTGGTGAACTACATCCGCGAAGAAGGCTTTGACGTGGTCGACTGGCGCGCCCTGGAGATCCCCGACAACCTCGACGTGGCGCGCCACGACCCGGCCAACCTGCCGGCCATCGTCGCCGGTATGAACCTGCAAGGCGTCGACGTGATCGTGCTCTCGGCCTGCGTGCAGATGCAATCGCTGCCGGTGGTGGCCAAGGTCGAGGCGCAAACCGGCAAACCGGTGCTCACCGCCGCCATCGCTACCACCTACGCCATGCTCAAGGCGCTCGACCTGGAGCCGATCGTTCCAGGGGCCGGCGCCCTGCTCTCCGGCGCGTATTGAGGAGTTTTGCGATGAGCGAACAATCCGCCGACGCCAACTACCAGGGCGTATGGGGCAACCGCATTGGCTTTGGCAAAAAAGCCGCACTGCTGATGATCGACTTCATGCAGGGCTACACCACCGAAGGCGCGCCGCTATACGCCCCCGAGGTTGCAATTGCCGTGACTGAAAGCGTCGAACTGTTGGCCACTGCCCGCAAGCACGGGATTGCGGTGGTGCACACCAATATCCGCTACCATCCCGGCCATTTCGCCGACGGCGGTATCTGGGTCAAGAAAGCCCCGGTGATGAAGGACATGGTCGACGGCAACCCACTCGCGGCGTTCTGCCCCGAGGTCTTGCCCCGGGCCGATGAGGTGGTGATCACCAAGCAATATGCCAGTGCATTTTTCGGCAGCAGCCTGGCCCCGATGCTGCACGCCCAAGGCATCGACACCGTGGTGCTGGCCGGCTGCTCCACCAGCGGCTGCATTCGTGCCACCGCAGTGGATGCGGTGCAACACGGGTTTCGCACCATCGTCGTGCGCGAATGCGTCGGCGACCGACACCCCGCGCCCCACGAAGCCAACTTGTTCGATATCGACAGCAAGTATGGCGACGTGGTGAGCAAGCAGGAGGCGATGCGCAAGTTCAGGGAGCAATAAGACGTTATTAAGAACTGCGCCATAGAGCGTGGTCTTGAAAAAACTGAGGTCCGGCCTGGAAATGCATTCACCTAATGGGAGCTCGCCCGAGGTGAATGCCCAACCAAAAATACCTCAGTCTTCTGACACTGCCTTTGGAAGTCGCTTTTACAGCACTCCGAAGTGCTCGAACAAAAGCGGCTGTATAAAAACCATAAGCCAACGCCGGGAGACACCCCAATGCCCATTGCGAATGCAGCGCCCGCGACCACGGTCGCCGACCCCGTTACCACGCTTTACCACAAGATCACTTGGAAGCTGATTCCATTCCTGTGTTTCTGCTACCTGGCCGCCTACCTCGACCGCATCAACATCGGCTTTGCCAAGTTGCAGATGCTCGACCAGCTGCACTTCAGCGAAACCGCGTTTGGCCTCGGCGCCGGCTTGTTCTTCGTCGGCTACATCCTCTTTGAAGTGCCGAGCAACCTGATCCTGGAACGGGTCGGCGCGAAGCTCTGGATCGCGCGCATCATGATCACCTGGGGCCTGCTCTCGGCCTGCACCATGCTGGTCACCTCCACCACCCACTTCTACATCCTGCGCTTTCTGCTCGGCGCGGCCGAAGCCGGCTTTTTGCCCGGCGTGCTGTATTACCTCACCACCTGGTTCCCGACCCATCGGCGCGGGCGCATCATCGCGCTGTTCATGATCGGCCTGCCGCTGTCCAGCGTGATCGGCGGCCCGCTGTCCGGCTGGATCATGGGCCACTTCGACAACATGGGCGGGTTGCGTGGCTGGCAGTGGCTGTTTCTGATTGAAGCGGTGCCCAGTGTGTTGCTCGGCGTGCTGACCTTCTGGGCGCTGCCTAACAGCTTCCAGCAAGCCAAATGGCTGTCGGACGAGGAAAAGGCCTTGCTTGAAAGCGAACTGCGCAAGGACGACGCCGACGCAAGCGGCAGCAAGCACAGCTTCCGCGATGGGTTCTTCAACCTCAAAGTGTGGATGCTCGGCGGTATCGACTTTTCGATCCTGCTCAGCGCTTATGCCATGGGGTTCTGGATGCCGACATTCATCCGCAATGCGGGCATTACCGATACCTTCCATATCGGCATACTCACCGCATTGCCGAGTGTGGCGGCCTTGCTCGGCATGCTGCTGATCGGCGCCAGCTCGGACAAACACCGTGAACGCCGCTGGCACATCATCGTGCCGTTCCTGATCGGCGCAGCAGCGATGGCCACCAGCACATTCTTCACCCACAACGTGGTTGCGACGGTGCTGTTGTTCGCCATCGCCTCGGCCGCGATTATCGGCGCCGTACCGGTGTTTTTCAGCCTGCCGGCGACCTTTCTCAAAGGCACGGCGGCGGCTACCGGTTTCGCCCTGGCGTGCTCGCTGGCGAATATCGCCGGCCTGGTGAGCAACTCGTTGATGGGCGTGGCGATCGACGTCACAGGCAGCAGCGCCGGCGCCTTGTGGTTCTTCGCCGGCTGCCTGATCCTCAGCAGCTTCCTGGTCATCGCCTTGCCGGCGAAACTGGTGAACCGTTAACAACAACAATTCTTGCGGATGAATCACCATGCAAGCTTTCCTTAAAAGCTGTGCGCTGTTTGTCGCCGTCGGCCTGTGTGCCGGCACTGCGCAGGCGGCCGAAAAAGTCATTTTCGACACCGACTTCAACGTGCTCAACGATGACGGCCAGGCCTTTATCATGCTTGCCCAGTTGCATGCGCAAAAACGCATCGACCTGCTGGGCATGACCCTGGTCAGCGGCAATGCCTGGGTCGACCAGGAGCAAGTCGATGCCCTCAAGGCCGTGGAACGCATGGGCGTGGAAAAAGAGGTGGGCGTCTACTCGGGCGCCGCCTACCCGCTGCTGCATGACTACGCCACCTACGAGGCCGAGAAAGCGTTGTTTGGCGCCGGCTGGCCGGGGGCGTTCAAACACCCGCGCCCTACCTCGCCCTCGCAACTGATCGCGCCACCGGATGGCCTGGCGACCCACACCCAGTTGCGCAGTGAAACGGCCGCACAGTTCATCGTTGAAAGCGTGCGGGCCAACCCGCACCAGGTGACCATTCTCGCCGTCGGCCCGTTGACCAACGTCGCCCTGGCGATTCGCTCGGCGCCGGACATCGTGCCGCTGATCAAGCGCATCGTGTACATGGGCGGCGCCCTGGAGATCCCGGGCAACACCACGCCGGCGGCGGAATTCAACTGGTGGTTCGACCCGGAGGCCGCGAAGATCGTGTTGCGCTCACCGATCGAACACGTGATTTTCCCGAATGATGTGTGCGAGAAAGTCACCTTCGACAAATCGGTTTACCAGCGCGTGATTGCCCAGAAAGGCGCGATTGCCGACCTCTACCAGCACGAGTTCGGGCCGCTGTTCGACAAAGACCCGAGCTACCACAGCTTTACCTGGGACAGTTTGCCCGCACTGTTCCTGGTCAACCCGCAAATCGTCACCGAATCCCGCGAGTTGTGGGTGGACGTAGACGCGACCTTCGGCGCCGACTACGGCCGCGCACTGGGCTACAAAAGAGGCGCACCGGTCGGTACGCAGAAAGCCAACGTGGTGTTTGGCGTCGATCAGCAGAAGTTCTGGGACGGCTACGTCAACCTCGTGACATTGCCAACCCCGGTCAAACACTGACCGGTGGATCGCTCTCACCTGGCGTGGGAGCGACCATCCTTTCAGTCACGAACGGCCCGGCGTTGGATTGAGGCACGCCTGCAGAATGCCGGACAACTTAAGCGCCACCGCATTGGCCTGCTGCGCCGTCACCACATTGGTAAAGCCCATCAACAAGCCTTGCTCGCGCCCCGGTTCAAGCATCCACTGCGACAACGCTTGAAGGGCAAGGCCTTCGCGATTCGCCGCCTCGGCGACAACGTGATCCGGCACCGCGACCACCAACCGCGCCAACAGATTAATTCCCCCGGCTTGCTCATCCACGCGCAAAAACGCCGCGCAATGCACGCGCAACGCCTCCACTAAAAACCCTCGGCGCTGCGCATACAACAGGCGCATCTTTTTCAGGTGGCGGGTGAAATGGCCCTGCTCCAGAAAATCCGCTGCCGTTAGCTGCAATAACTGCGCACTGCGCTGTTGCAACGCCTCAGCACTGCGCCCAAACACCTCCACCAATGAAGCGGGCACCACCAGATAGCCCAGGCGCAACCCCGGAAACAGCATTTTGCTGAAGCTCCCGACATGGATCACCCGGTCTTGCACATCCTGACTCTTGAGCGCCGCCAACGGCTGACCCTGATAGCGAAACTCACTGTCGTAATCATCCTCGACCACCCAACTGCCCTGCTCCTGCGCCCAGGCCAGCAAAGCCTGCCGCCGCGCCCCGCTCAACGCCACGCCCAGGGGGCTCTGATGGGCCGGGGTCACGACCGCCAGTCGCGCCTGCCGATCACGCTGCATGCCTTGTTCGACATCCAGCCCATCCCGATCCACCGGCACCGGCACCAGCTCAACGCCTTGATGGATCAATAGCTGCCGTGCGTGCAAATAACCCGGGTCTTCATACCAGCAACGCTGCCCCGCCATCTGCAGCGCATCGCACACCAGCGTCAGGCACCCCGCATAGCCTGAGCACACAAATACCTGCTGTGGCGTACATTCCACGCCCCGGTACAACGCCAGGTAGCTGGCAATCGCCACACGCAACGCCTGGGCGCCACGCACGTCGCCCATGCCCAGGCTGTCGGCATCGGTACGGCGCACCTGCCGGGTGACCAGTCGTGCCCACAGTTTGCGCGGGAACGCATCCAGCGCCGGCTGACCCATTTGCAACGCCGGGGTTGCCGAGGCCTGCGGCAGTGCGGCCGGCTGCGGTTTCATCGCAACCTGCGGCAATGCCCTGGAAATGACGGTACCCGCCTGCCCCCGCGCCTCAAAAAAACCCTCACTGACCAACAGTTGATAAGCCGCTTCCACCGTTCCGCGCGCCACCTTGAGTTCCAGCGCAAGGCTGCGCACCGACGGCACGCGATCACCCGGGCCAAGCTGGCCCTGATCAATGGCCAGCCGAAAGCGGCGGTAGATTTCCTGGTATTTGGGCAGTGACGACATCGCAAACAGGCTCGGCAGAATGACAAAGCGGAGTCTGATCATGTCCCAACCCACTTGTCCAATCATGCCCCTGTTGAGTGGCCGTGCCGCCACCGAAAATGGCGCATCCCTTACGCAAACAAGGATCGCCCATGAAACACCGTCTCGATTACGCCAAAGCCGCCCCTGCAGGTTACAAAGCCCTGGGATCAGTGCACAGCTATATCCATGGCTGCGGCCTGGAGAAAGAATTGATTGAACTGGTGTACCTGCGGGTCTCGCAACTCAACGGCTGCGCTTATTGCCTGGACTCGCATTCGCGCGACCTGCTCAAGCAAGGCGTAAGCCTGGAAAAAATCATGCTGCTGGCCGCCTGGCACGAAGCCTTGCCGCTGTTCACCGCGCGTGAACGTGCCGCCCTGGCCTGGGCCGAGGTGGTCACCCAGGTCGCGCAAACCCAAGTGCCGCAAGCGGATTACGTCAGCGTGGCGGCGATGTTCAGCGAGAAGGAAGTCGCTGACCTGACCCTGGCGATTTCGCTGATGAACGCCTTGAACCGCGTCGCCATCAGCTTTCGCAAAGTGCCGACGGCGGTCAAGGCCCATCAGGAGCACCTCAACGATGAATGAGCACGTCGAATTCGTGCCGATGGAAACCGAGGCCGACTGCATCGCCAGCTTTGCGCTGATGCAGCAACTGCGGCCGCACCTGACCGACGCCATCAGCTTCGCGGAACAAGTCCAGCGCCAGCGCCAAAATGGCTACCACTTGCTGGCCGCGCGCGAGCACGGCCGGGTCATCGGCCTGGCCGGCTACCGGCTGACCGAAAACACCCTCTACGGGCGGTTTATCTATGTCGATGACCTGGTGGTCGATGCGGCGTTGCAACGTCGACGCCTGGGTGAGCAACTGCTCGAACGGGTGCGCGAAGAAACCCGCGCCCGGGGTTATCGCTACCTGGTGTTGGACACCGGCATGCACATGGCCCTGGCCCAGCGTTTCTACTTCCGTCAAGGCCTGCTGCCGCGCGGTATGCATTTCTCCCAGGACCTGAGCCAATGACCCGCGCCCTGTTGCTCAGCTTCAGCCCCCACGGCAAGGCCGCGCAGACCTTCCAGCTGGCTCGCGCGCTGCTGAATGACTGGGTGCCGGGCGCCGAGGTCATCGAACGCGATTACGGCGGCCAGGCATTGCCGCCGCTGACCCGCGAGTATGCGAATGCACTCACCACGCCTGGCGGATTGAGCGGCGACGCGACCGCGTTGTCGGAACAATTGATTGTTGAGCTGGAAGCCTGTGACCTGCTGATCCTCTGCACCCCGGTGCACAATTTCACTGTGCCGGCGGCGCTCAAGGGCTGGATCGACCATGTGGTGCGTATTCATCGCAGTTTCACGGTGAATGCACAGTTCGAAAAAGTCGGACTGCTCAAGGATCGGCGCACGTTTGTGCTGGTCAGTTGCGGCAATTCACGCAAGGGGCATGAGCCGGATTTCCTCACACCGTATCTGACCGCGATCCTGTCGACAGTGGGCATCCGCAGGGTCGATTTCGTCTACCTGGGCGCGATGGTGCGCGGTGAAGAGGCGGTCGCTCTGGCGGTGGAACAGGCATACCGACACGTGTCGCAGGCAATCAGCACTGGCCTATAAAATTAATGGCGCTAGAATCAGCGCCATTCTTGCACCCGCCTCTCTGATACGAGCCGCCCATGAGCTTTGATTTCGACACGATCCACCCCCGCCTCGGCACCGGCAGCACCAAGTGGAGCCGCTACCCGCAAGACATCTTGCCGATGTGGATCGCCGACATGGATATCGCCGCGCCACCGGCAATATTGCAAGCGCTGCATGCTCGCCTGGACCAGCAAATCCTCGGCTACAGCGTCGCCGGCCCGGACGTGCGTGAAGCCATCGTCGCTGACCTGTGGGCCAAATACGCCTGGCGCGTGCAGCCTGAAGAGCTGTTGTTCCTGCCCGGCGTGGAGCCCGGCTTCAATATGGCCCTGCATGCGTTTGTGCAACCGGGCCAACCGGTGGTGCTGCAAACCCCCAATTACCGGCCAATCCGCTTGGCACCTGGCCACTGGAACCTGCCGCGTATCGAAGTGCCGTTCGACCTGATCAACGGCGAATACCTCACGCCAATGCCCGCGATGCGCCAGGCACTGACCGGCGCCGGTGCACTGTTGCTGAGCAACCCGCACAACCCCATGGGCAAAGTGTTCCCCCGCGAAGAACTGCTCGCGGTGGCCAACGCCTGCCTGGAAAACGGCGCGCTGATCATCAGCGACGAAATCCATGCCGAACTGTGTTTCGATGGCCGCCGCCACATCCCGACCGCCAGCCTCAGCCCTGAAATCGCCCAGCGCACCATTACCCTGATGTCGGCGAGCAAGGCCTACAACGTCGCTGGTTTGAAGACCTGCTTCGCCGTGGTGCAAAACGCCGAGGTGCGCGAGCGCTTCAATAATGCCCGCTGCGGCATGGTCGACAGTGTCAGCCCGCTGGGCCTGGAAGCCACCCGCGCGGCCTACAGCCAATGCAGCGACTGGCTGGACGCACTGGTGCACTACCTGCAAGCCAACCGTGACTACCTGCTTGATGCCGTGCACACCCGTTTACCCGGCGTGGTGATGCATGCCCCGCAAGGCACCTTCCTGGCTTGGCTGGATTGCAGCGCGCTTGGCCTGGACGACCCGCAGCAGTTCTTCCTCGAACAGGCCAAGGTCGGCTTGAGCGCAGGCATCGAATTCGGCGATGACAGCCAGCAGTTTGTACGCCTGAACTTCGGCTGCCCACGGGCGATGCTCGAAGAAGGTGTGCAACGCATGGAACACGCGCTGCGTCACCGCTAGCACGCAATTCACAACGTTTCGCAACGAGTGCCGAACCCCTGCTGTTACTGTTTTTGCCTTTCAGTCCCACCGGCAACAGCAGGAGTTCCATGGCATGGCGACCCAGCCCCTTGATCGTTTGTCCGACCCCAAATCCCTTCCCGGTACGCCGCTTAAGTCAGCCGCAGCGTTCCATGTGCTACTCAAAAACAGTGCAAGCAAAAAAGTCGAGTCCCAGGACAAGACGCCATCGGGGCTCGATGCCAGCAAGCAACAAGGCTACGAACTGGCGGCCAAGGACGCCACGCCGCCACCTGCGCTGTCTGACTACAAGGCCATCGGCCCACCGGATGAAGTTGGCCCGGGGCTGATCCGCTATGAAACCCAGGACGGCAAGAAGGTCATCGTCAGCGAGCACGACAGCCCCGACCTGTTCAAGCAAGTCAGCGCAGACTTCAAGTCCCTCTCCGGCGTGGTTGCCAGCCAGAACGCCGGTTACCAGAGCCTGGGCGCGGACGGCAAGGCCCCGGAAAAACTCGCCGATTACAAATCCCTCGGTCCGCCGGATGAAACCGGCCCCGGCGTGATCCGCTATGAGACCCAGGACGGTACCAAGGTCGTTATCAGCCAGCGTGACAACCCCGAAGCCTTCCAGAAAGCCAAGGACGACTATGCGAGTTTCAGCGGCCTCACCAGCAGCGAAGACGCCGGCTACAAGCGCGCCAGCGATAACGAAGTGTGGCCGCCGTATGGTGGCACCACCGTCGGCCCGGTCGATGAAGTCGGCCCGGGGCTGATCCGTTTCGAAAGCAACGGCCAGAAAATGGTCGTGGCCCGTGATGACAACCCCAAGCTGTTCGACTACCTGGCCGGCCTGCACGAGGTCTATACCGACCCGGGCAAGAAGGCCGTGGTGGAAGGCGAACTGAATAACGGCGCGACACTGGCCGACGCCAACACGCCAGTGCCGGGCCTGAATGACTACAAGACGTTCAGTTGGAACAACGACCAGAAAGACAGCATCCTCACCTACGAACTCCATGACGGCACCAAGGTGGTGGTGTCCTCGAATGTCAGCCCCGAGCTGTTCAAAAGCGTCGCCACCGCGCATGACACCTGGGACAAAATCCACACCAGCGAAAGCGAAGGCTACAAGCTGGCCGGGCCGAATGACTTCCTGAAAAACACCGACATCACCTTCGGCTCGCCCGATGAACTGGGCGATGTCCTGATCCGCTACGAAACCAGCGAAGGCAAAGTCATCGTCTCCAAGGAGCTGAGTCCGCAGCTCTACGACGACGTCAAGGCCAAGTGGGACGCCTTCAGTGCCGGTGCAGTCGATGACACCCGCACGAAGCACAACCTGCCCAAGGCCGGTGACCTGGATGTGCTGAACATGGACACCGGCGTGCACGCCGATGAAAAAGACGACAAGTCGCCAACCCTGAGCGTCAGCGAACTGGCCACCACCCAACTGATCGACACCTACCGCGCCGGCGTCAAAGACGGCTCGATTCCCAAGGATGACCCGCGGGCCAAGCTGGTCCGCGCCCTGGAAGCCCAGGCCGCCTACCAGAATGGCCACGGCATCACCGGCTACGAAGAATCCAAGCGCCCGTTCAACACCACCTGGCGCGAGTTCGATGACAAGCAGACCGAACTGACCTCGGCCGACATGCACGACATCATCGACGGCAAGGCCGTGCAAGAGCAGATCGGCGAACTGTTCAAAGACCCGACCGTGCAGGCCGACTACAAGTCGAAAATGGATGACGCGATCAACAAGCTGCCGAACAAGGACGAGATCAAGCAGAAGCTGCTGGACCTCACGTCCAACCCGGATTACGTGCTGTACCTCAAGGATCTGCAAAACCAGGGCAAAACCTCCGAGGCGCAAAAAGACCTGAGCGACACCCTCACCTCGCTGTCACTGTTCGACCCCGAAGCGGCCAGCAAAGCGGCGCAGAATATCCAGGCCGATGGTTTGACCACCGACCTCAATGCGATCCTTTCGGACCCGAGCAAGATCTCCGACGAGAACAAGGAACTGGCCACCAAGGACCTGTTCGGCCTGCTCAAGGGGGTCTTGAAAGGCACCCTGCTCGACCTGCCGCGCCGTACCCAGGAAACCCTGGAGAAGTTCCTCAACGAAGGCTTGCAGGGCAAGGAAAAGTCGGCCGGCGTGACCAAGGCCCTGGAAGAGTTGGGCGAGGTTTACAAGAACAACGGCTCCATCAGCGAAGCCGACCTGAAAAGCGCGCTGAACAAACCCTATATCGCGGTGGCCGATCGCGGCATGCTCGGCGAGGTCTTCAACACCCTGAACAGCAAGGGCATTCTTGGCTCCCTCGGCGCCGGCGTGACGCTGTTTTCGGCGATTTACCAACTGGTGGGCAAAGGCGGCAAGCTCGGTGAAACCCCGGCGCAGCGGATGTCGATTGCCAAGGACTTCCTGAGCTTTGCCGGCGGTTCCAGCCACTTTGTGCGCCTGGGCGACAAGATCGGCGAGACCTTGGGCAAAGGCGGCCTGGTGGACTTCCTCGGCCTGGACAAGACCCTGCCGGAGATTTGGGGCAAGAACGGGCTGCAGGAGCCTAACTTCGAGTTTCGCGTCAACGAGCTGCCAAGCGACGTCAAAGCCAAGATTACCAGTGCCCTCGATGCGGTGCCTGACAGCCAATACGACGGCATCTCGACAATGTTCGGCGAGGGCGACAAAGCCGTCACCGAGGCCACCGAAGGCCTGGCCACTCACCTGGATGACGGCCTCGCGGCGGCAGGTGCGGCCAAGTTGGGCGCGTCCAAGTCGGCGAAGATTGCCGGTTCGGTGATCAAGGTGCTGGGCCCGGCCACGGATATCGTCGGGGGTTTTGCCGATATCGTGTTGGGCGCATTGGCGATCAAGAGTGGGGTCGACAGCAAAGACCCGCTGGCCCAGGCCGCGGGTGGCCTGCAAGTGGCGGGCGGTGCGTTCGGCGCATCGGCCGGGGTACTCGGCGCCGCCGCCCTGTTTGGCGCGGGCACGGCGGCGGCATTGACCGGGCCGCTGTTTTTGGTGGGAGTGGTGCTGGCGGTGGTCGGCGGGATCATCGGCTACTTTGTCGACCACAACAAAAAACAGAAAGCCACCGAGAAAGAAAACGACTGGTACCGCGACCTGGCCGGCGACGGTTTATTGCAGGACAACTGGGCTGACAAGGTCGAATACGCCCATTACGAAATCCACCACTACAAAGGCCGCGACACGCCGACCGACGACAGTATTTTTCGCTTCCAGCAATCGGAGTGGGAACACTTTGACGCGACCCCGCAAAAAGGTGGCTCCTCGAGTAACCGACTGGACGGGGACTTGCACAAGCACTACGAAGACCCGAACACACCGCCGAAAAGCTTGCCGAGCGATGCGCCGCCGGAGCGACCACAACCCCATGCACCCGGCGGCGGTGGCCCGCGCATTAACTAACGGCCAGGCAGGCGGGCCTCTCTCCATGGGGGAGCTGGCTTGCCTGCGATGACGGCTTCGCGTTCACCATCCATGTGACTGATAAACCGCTATCGCAGCATAGGTATCTACACATCTTTCTTTACGGGTTGAGTGCTGTGGTTGTCGGGGGGCGCTGAGTGCATATCCGTTGTTTGGGTCACGGCCGCAATGGGTTCCGCCCTTACGGCGGGTCACTTTGGAAAAGCCCCAAAGTAACCAAAGGGCTCTTGCCCCACCACTCGGCACCTCGCCTAGGCTCGGTGTGCCCTCGCTCCGGCTTTGGACCGTGGGCCGCCGCCATGGGCCATCCTTGGCCCATCGCGGCTAACCCGGCGTCCTGCCGGGTTACCCACGCTCCAAAGCCTGCGTTCGGCCAGCGTGGTTAACGGGGCGCCTAAGATCAAGATCAAAGTCAAAAGCAAAGCACGGCGGCCTGACAGCCGACCTGAGTGGTTAGATCAAAAGCACAAGCGAAGTGGTGTGTCAGTTGATGGAGTGGGTGACTGGCACACCGCATTCGCGAGCAAGCCCGCTCCCACATTTGGAACTGGGTACATCAGGCAGAGGGTGGGCTGGTCTTCAGACTGTATTGGGTCAATCTGGGAGCTGGTATGGGGTCTGCTGCTGGGTTTGCCTGATGTACCGAGGTGTCTGCATCGCAGGCAAGCCAGCTCCCACAGAAAAGCAGAGCACTGCGGTGCTGGCAGCTGAACTCGGTCAACATTGTGGGAGCGGGCTTGCTCGCGAAGGCGGCGCATCAGTGACAGATGAGCTGACTGACCCACCGCATTCGCGAGCAAGCCCGCTCCCACATTTGGAACTGGGTACATCAGGCAGAAGGTGGGCTGGTCTTCAGACTGTATTGGGTCAATCTGGGAGATGGCATGGGGTCTGCTGCTGGGTTTGCCTGATGTACCGAGGTGTCTGCATCGCAGGCAAGCCAGCTCCCACAGAAAAGCAGAGCACTGCGGTGCTGGCAGCTGAACTCGGTCAACATTGTGGGAGCGGGCTTGCTCGCGAATGCGGTGGGTCAGTTACAAATAAGCCGACTGGCACACCGCTTTCGCGAGCAAGCCC
>PJQF01000254.1_pt1 | contig 21446 bp, 21 predicted proteins | sample 1503741 | NCBI WGS metagenome assembly PJQF01 (sample SAMN07775949, study PRJNA414020) | Biofilm metagenome, whole genome shotgun sequencing project. | isolation source: biomolecule (vanillin) treated reverse osmosis membrane biofilm | place: India: Nagpur | collected 2017-03-21 | reverse complement strand
TTTCTTCGAAGGCAAAGCCGGCGCTGAAGGTGGCGTAGTCGGCTTTCGGGTCGGCGAAGGCGTAACCTTCGCGGGCCGCACGGCGGGCATAGATGTCGAGCAATTCGGCGGCCACATCGCGCACTTGTTCGGCGGCTTTGCGCTTGGCTTTCTGCCAGGTCTCGGAGCCCAGGCGGTGCAACGGCGCCAGGGCATCGTCGCTGCCGGTGTAGCGGGCGATCAGGTGCAGGCTGGCCACCGGCACATAGAGCTTGGCGCCTTCGGCGTATTCCATGGTGAGGAATTCGGCGGCCTGGTTGTCGATCTCCAGGGTCTGCAGGCCCAGGTAGCGGCCCACGCCGTGGTCGATATGCACCACCGGCGCACCTTCGCGCAGCTCGGTCAGGTTTTTGATGACCGCGTCGTTGTTGGCGTCCGCGCGTTTTTCACGCCGGCGGCGCTGCATCACGCGTTGGCCGAACAGTGGGCTTTCGGCGATCAGCGCCAGGGCCGGGTCGTCCAGCAACAAACCTTCATCCAGCGGCGCGATGGTGATCGCCAGGCGTTCTTTGCTCGCGACAAAATCCGGCCAGCTGTCGACGGTTTTCGGGCGCAGCTTCAGGCGTTCGAGCAACTCCAGCAGCACTTCGCGACGGCCGGCGGATTCGGCGGTAAACAGCACGCGGCCGGGGAAGTCACCGATGAAGTTGGACAGCGCCTCCAGCGGCTGTGTGGCTTTGGCCTGGATCGCCAGGTCCGGCAGTGTTCCGGCCGGGAAGCGTTCGCGGCCGCTGCCGGCGTCCACGTCTTGTTGACTGGCAACCACGCGCGGCCAGTTTTTCAAGCGGGCGAAGCAATCTTCCACCGGCAGGAACAGCTCGGCGGGCGGCAACAAAGGACGCGACGGATCGACGCGGCGCTCTTCATAGCGATTGCGCACGTCGTTCCAGAAGTTTTCTGCGGCCTGCTCGATGCCCGGCAGCGAGAACACCTGGGTGTCCTGGGGCAGGTAGTCGAACAGGGTGGAGGTTTCGTCAAAGAACAGCGGCAGGTAGTACTCGATACCGGCCGGTGTAATCCCGCTGCTCAAGTCCTGGAAAATCGGGCAGCGGCGGAAGTCGACGTCGAAGCGTTCACGAAAGCGTGCCTTGAAGCGCGTGACCGCGTCTTTTTGCAGCGGGAATTCCCGCGCCGGCAGCAACTTGATCGAGTCGACTTTATCAATGGAGCGTTGGTTGTCCGGGTCGAAGGTGCGCAAGGTTTCGATTTCGTCATCGAACAAGTCGATGCGGTACGGCAACTTGCTGCCCATCGGGAACAGGTCGATCAACGCGCCGCGCACGGCGAACTCGCCGTGTTCGTACACCGTGTCGACACAGCGGTAGCCGCTGGCCTCAAGGCGCGTGCGCATCTGCTCCACATCGAGCTTCTGGCCGACATCCAGCACCAGGCTGCTGCCGAGCAGGAACTTGGTCGGTGCCAGGCGATGCAGGGCCGTGGTGATCGGCACTACCAGCACGCCGTGGGCCAGTTCCGGCAAGCGGTACAGGCTGGCGATGCGCTGGGAGATGATGTCCTGGTGCGGCGAGAACAGATCGTAGGGCAGGGTTTCCCAGTCGGGAAAATGCAGCACCGGCAAATCCGGGGCGAAGAAGCTCAGCTCCTGCTCCAACCGTTCGGCGCTTTGGCTGTCGGCGGTGAGCAGCAGGGTAAAGCGCTTGGCTGCGCTGGCAGCCTCGGCAATGGCCAGGCTCAGGGCGGCACCGGGCAGGTTGCCCCAGTGCTGTTTACCTGCCGCGGCAGGGAGAAGCGGTAGACGCAGAACGGGCACGGAAGGTTGAGCTCCAAGCGTTGCGACAAAGTCGGTAATTGTAACGGCCCGAGGTGCCGCCTGTCAGTTGCTGACTGAGCCTATTACGGTTTGTAGGAAATGTAGTGGCTAAGACAAACAATGGCGTGTTTTGACTCAATATGTAGTGCCAAAAAGCGTGAATGTTTAGGAGGGTTACGGACAAGTCGGCCGACTCGTTGAACTAGTGGCCTTCTGGAACCCGCGTATTTACTGGGCTGCAGCGGGGCGGTATTTTTTAGCAAGGACTTTTTGTTGCCTGGCGCGCATTGCGACGAGGACAGTCGGGCGGCATAATGTAGCCCCTTTTTTCAGCCCCTACATGTGGAAGGTTCCCGTGACTCAGAAGCCCGACCAGTGTCTTGGTGAATGGATCGACCGTGAAGCACTCGCTGAAGCGATGATTCCGCTTATCGGTCAGCTGTACCGCAATAACAATGTGGTGAGCTCGATCTATGGCCGCAGCCTGATCAACCAGTCAGTCATCGCGATTCTCAAAGCCCATCGCTTTGCTCGCCATCGTTCTGCCGACGACAGCGAACTCTCCGTCCACGAAACATTCCCTCTGCTTAAAGCCATGAGCGAGCTCAAGCTCGGCGCGGCCTCGGTAGACCTGGGCAAGTTGGCTTACAAATTCCGCAAAGAAGGTGCTGGCCGCAGCGCCGAGCAGTTCGTGCGTGAAGAAATGGCCGATGTGGTTGGCCAGCAAAACGCGACTGCTCGCAAAGGCACCGACGTCGTGCTGTACGGCTTCGGCCGTATCGGCCGCCTGCTGGCGCGCATCCTGATCGAAAAAACCGGTGGCGGCGACGGCCTGCGCCTGCGTGCCATCGTGGTGCGTAAAGGCGCCGAGAACGACCTGACCAAGCGCGCCAGCCTGCTGCGTCGCGACTCGGTACACGGTCCGTTCAACGGCACCATCGTCATCGACGAAGAAAACAACACCATCACCGCCAACGGTAACCTGATCCAGGTGATCTACGCGAAGAACCCGTCCGAGGTGGATTACACCCAGTACGGCATCAAGGACGCTCTGCTGGTGGACAACACCGGCGTATGGCGTGACGCCGAAGGCCTGGGCCAGCACCTGGCTTGCCCGGGTATCGATCGCGTGGTGCTGACGGCGCCTGGCAAAGGCAAGCTGAAGAACATCGTTCACGGCATCAACCACGGTGAAATCACCGCCGACGACAAGATCGTGTCCGCTGCGTCCTGCACCACCAACGCCATCGTGCCGGTGTTGAAGGCCGTGAATGACAAGTTCGGTATCGTTAACGGTCACGTTGAAACGGTCCACTCGTACACCAACGACCAGAACCTGATCGACAACTTCCACAAAGGCGATCGCCGTGGCCGTAGCGCCGCGCTGAACATGGTGATCACCGAGACCGGTGCTGCCACCGCTGCTGCCAAGGCCCTGCCTGAGCTGGCCGGCAAGCTGACCGGTAACGCGATCCGCGTTCCGACGCCAAACGTGTCGATGGCCATTCTCAACCTGAACCTTGAGAAAGCCGCCACCCGCGAAGAAATGAACGAGTACCTGCGCTACATGGCGCTGCACTCCGACCTGCATAAGCAGATCGACTTCGTTAATTCGCAGGAAGTGGTTTCCACCGACTTCGTTGGCTCGCGCCACGCCGGTGTGGTGGACGCTGAAGCGACCATCACCCAGGACAACCGCGTTGTACTGTACGTCTGGTACGACAACGAGTTCGGCTACAGCTGCCAGGTGGTTCGTGTGATGGAAGACATGGCCGGGGTTAACCCGCCTGCGTTCCCACGCTAAGCCTTTGAATGAAAAAGCCCCGACTGGTTCGGGGCTTTTTTGTGGCTGCGGGTTTTGTAGTGGTTGGAAGGGCCTCTTCGTGAGCAAGCCCGCTCCCACATTCCCCCGCGTTTCTTCAGGCTATACGCGCTTAAGTGTGGGAGCGGGCTTGCTCGCGAAGGCGACCCATCAGGCGCCGCCAACCACTGAGGCCTGCGCCGTGCGCAGCTCATGCCGATTGCCCTTGAACAGGATCAACGTCGCAATCAACCCCAGCACCGCCGCCCCACTGAGCCAGATCCCCGGCGCCGCCTTGTTATCCAGCACATGGATCAGGTAGGTGCAGGCCGCCGGCGTAAACCCACCAAAGGTCGCCGTTGCCAGGCTGTAGGCCAGGGAGAAGCCGGTGGTACGCACTTCCACCGGCATGATCTCGGTCAGCGCCACCACCATCGCACCGTTGTACGAGCCGTACAGGAACGACAACCACAACAACACAATCAGCAAGTGGTTGAAGCTCGGGTTGGCCACCAGCCAGGACAGCGCCGGGTAAGCCGTGAGGATCGCCAGAATCGTCGCACCCAGCAGCAGCGGTTTGCGCCCGATCTTGTCCGACACCGCGCCCATCACCGGCAGCCAGATGAAGTTGGAAACGCCCACGCACACCGTCACCAGCAGCGCATCGAAATCCGAGAGGTGCAATTCGGCCTTGCCGAAGGTCGGGGTGTAGGCGGTGATCAGGTAGAACGAAACGGTGGTCATTACCACCAGGGCCATACCCGCGATGACGATGCCAAAGTTCTGACCGATCGAACGAACGATTTCCTGCAGGGTAGGGCGGTGTTTACGCGCCTGGAACTCAGGGGTTTCTTCCAGCGAGCGGCGAATCACGAAAATCACCGGCACGATCAGGCAGCCGATCAGGAACGGCACGCGCCAGCCCCAATCACCCATCTCTTCCGGGCTGAGCCAGTGGTTGAGGCCCACACCCAGCAAGCCGGCGAACACCACAGCGGCTTGCTGGCTGGCGGATTGCCAACTGACGAAAAAGCCCTTGCGGCCGGGTGTGGCGATTTCTGCCAGGTACACCGACACACCGCCCAGCTCGACGCCGGCAGAGAAACCCTGAAGCAGTCGACCGAACAGCACGATCAGCGGCGCGGCCACACCCAGGGTGGCATAGCCGGGCACGCAGGCGATGAGGATGGTGCCGGCGGCCATCAAGGCCAAGGTGATCACCAGGCCTTTCTTGCGGCCGTGGCGGTCGATGTAGGCACCGAGGAAGATTGCGCCCAGTGGCCGCATCAGGAACCCGGCGCCGAAGGTCGCCAGGGACAGCATCAACGAGGCAAACGCGCTGTCGCTGGGAAAGAAGGTTTTGGCAATGGCTGTGGCATAGAAGCCATAGACCATGAAGTCGAACATCTCTAGGAAGTTGCCGCTGACAACGCGAAAAATCGCTTTGCCTTTGCCCGTGGTGGTGGACATGTCATGCACTCATTTTGGCTGTCTTATTAGTGATCCCTGGTCATCATTCGTCCCTGCTGTAGTTTTGTAACAATATGTGTATTGGCCATTACAGGCAATAAAAACTGATAGCAAGCTGACGACTTGCCGCAAGAGCCGAGGGCGAATAGAGGTCAATGTGGGAAACCCCTGTGGGAGCTGGCTTGCCTGCGATAGCGGTGTGTCAGGTAGCAAATGAGTTGCCGACCCACCGCCAACGCAGGCAAGCCAGCTCCCACATTGGTTTTGCGTTGTTTTCGAGGGTTGCGTTCAGTTGAGGAGGCTGTTGCGCAGGCTGTCCGACAGGCCTTTCGGTGCCAGCCAAATGCCCAGATAGGCTTTTGCCAGCTCTTCATCGCGACTGCTGAACACCACCTGCTCGTTGATCTCCAGGTTCAACCCACGGCCAGGGCGAAAATCCAGGGCGTAACGATCACCGCTGCGGATGTTGCGAAAGCTGGCGTGCAGTTGATCCAGTTCGGGCTTCAAGCGGGCGAGGGTGGCGCTGCTTTGCTGGCGCTTGAGGGTGGTGAGGGCGGCCTTGATCACATCGTTGCGGTCGATGTCGCGAAAGTAGTACAGCACCAGGCGCAGGTCCTGCTGTTGGTCGAGGGCCTGTTTGGCGCCGAGGTTGGCCGGGGCGTACAACGCGGCCGCGTAGACATCGGCCCACAGATAGACCAGCACTGCCTGGTTTTTCAGGACCAGCGCATGCGATTGCCTGGGGAAATCGGCTTGCTTGAGCCGATCCGCCTCACTGGCCTGCACTGCAAGCGAAAAAATCATCATTAAACAGAAAACGACATACCGCATAATGGTTCGTCCCGCGAAAGTGAGTGTCAGTAGTCTAATTCCAAATTCCGTGTTCTGTAGTAAAGGCAAGACTGGCCTACGACGCGACCAAGGGTTAATGTTCGCGGCGTTGAGCCTTATATAGACTGTGCCCCGGCTCACACACTTGAGCCAAATTGTCCTTCATGCCCGCTGGCCGCGGCATGATTTAGCCAGGCGTCCAACCGTACGCCTGGCCTGTTCTGAGGAGTACGCATGGCTGTCTACAACTACGACGTGGTGGTACTGGGTTCCGGCCCGGCTGGAGAAGGTGCGGCGATGAACGCCGCCAAAGCGGGGCGCAAGGTGGCGATGGTCGATAGCCGTCGCCAGGTCGGCGGTAACTGCACCCACCTGGGTACCATCCCGTCCAAGGCCTTGCGTCACTCGGTCCGCCAGATCATGCAGTTCAACACCAACCCGATGTTCCGGGCCATTGGTGAGCCGCGCTGGTTCTCGTTCCCGGATGTGCTCAAGAGCGCCGAGAAAGTTATCTCCAAACAAGTGGCTTCGCGTACCGGCTACTACGCCCGTAACCGTGTCGACCTGTTCTTCGGAACCGGCAGCTTCGCCGACGAGCAAACCGTCGAAGTGGTGTGCGCCAACGGCGTGGTCGAGAAGCTGGTGGCCAAGCACATCATCATCGCCACCGGTTCGCGCCCGTATCGCCCGGCCGATATCGATTTCCACCACCCGCGTATCTACGATAGCGACACCATCCTGAGCCTGGGCCACACCCCGCGCAAACTGATCATCTACGGCGCCGGCGTGATCGGCTGTGAATACGCCTCGATCTTCAGCGGCCTGGGTGTATTGGTGGAACTGGTGGACAACCGCGACCAATTGCTGAGCTTCCTCGACTCGGAAATTTCCCAGGCGTTGAGCTACCACTTCAGCAACAACAACATCACCGTGCGCCACAACGAAGAGTACGAGCGGGTCGAAGGCCTGGACAACGGTGTGATCCTGCACCTCAAGTCCGGCAAGAAGATCAAGGCCGACGCCTTGTTGTGGTGCAACGGCCGTACCGGCAACACCGACAAGCTGGGCATGGAAAACATCGGGGTCAAGGTCAACAACCGTGGCCAGATCGAGGTGGACGAGAACTACCGCACCTGTGTAACCAACATCTACGGCGCTGGTGACGTAATCGGCTGGCCAAGCCTGGCCAGTGCGGCGCATGACCAGGGCCGTTCGGCTGCTGGCAGCATCGTCGACAACGGCAGCTGGCGCTACGTGAACGACGTGCCGACCGGGATCTACACGATTCCCGAGATCAGCTCGATCGGCAAGAACGAGCACGAACTGACCAAGGCCAAGGTGCCTTATGAAGTCGGCAAGGCGTTCTTCAAGAGCATGGCGCGTGCGCAGATCGCTGGTGAGCCCCAAGGCATGCTGAAGATCCTGTTCCACCGCGAGACCCTTGAGGTGCTCGGTGTGCATTGCTTCGGCTATCAGGCGTCGGAGATCGTGCACATCGGCCAGGCCATCATGAACCAGCCGGGCGAGCAAAATACCCTCAAGTACTTTGTGAACACCACGTTCAACTACCCGACCATGGCTGAAGCCTATCGGGTAGCGGCCTACGACGGCCTCAACCGGCTTTTTTGAGCGGCTCCGGCCGGTGGCCTGAGCCGGCCGGGGAGACCGATTTCAGTAATTCCCGAGGGTGGCAGTGGCCAAACCGGGAAAGTCTGTAATCAGGCTATCTACGCCGAAGTCGGCGAGCCTGCGCATCAGCGCAGGTTCGTTGACGGTCCACACGGACACATGCAAACCCTGGCGCTGGGCTTTTTCCAGCCGCTCGGGGGTGCACAACGTCCAGTTCAACGCCAGAAACTCACAGCCGTAGTTTTGCGCGACCTTCAACGGGTCGAGCCAGGCGTATTCGGCGACCAGCCCGCGTGACAGGTCCGGGGTGAGTTCGACGGCGGCTTTGAGCACTTCCCGCGAGCTTGAGGTCACCGTGACCTTGTCCATCAGGCCGAAACGCACGGCCATCTCGCGAATGGCCAGCACCGTGGTCGCGGCGCGGGTGCGTGAGGCGCTTTTGACTTCCAGTTGCCAGTGATCGAAGTCGCACTTTTCGAACAGTTCTTCCAGGCGCGGGATCGGGCACGGGCTGACCCAGCCTGGGCCGCCTTTGCGCGCGTCGATCTTCACAAGGTCGGCTGCCGAATACTCGACGACTTTGCCGCGCCGGTCGGCCGTGCGCTTGAGGGTCGGGTCGTGGATCACCATCAGCTCGCCGTCCATGGACAGGTGCAAATCCAGTTCGCAGCGGCGTACACCGTGCTTGAGGCACTCCTGGAAGCTGGTCAGGGTGTTTTCCGGTGCTTCGCCTTTGGCACCGCGGTGGCCGTAAATCAGGGTCACAGTTGCTCCTTTGCGCCAGGTTGTCTGGCGGGGTGAATACGAATTCAGGTGTCTTGGGCGTCGCTCTGTTCCCGTGCCAGGCGTCGTTCCTGGGCTTGTTTCTGCAAGATATAGCGTGCCAGCAACTGGCGCTGGGCGTCGGTCATGGATTCGAACTCAGTGCCCACGTCAAATGCGTCCCCCTCGGGGTCGCAATGGGTGACGCGGGCGCGCAGCAGCAAGCCGAGCGCCTGGGGCATCAGCACCAGCTTGACGGCCAGGTGAGCGCCGAGTGCCAGGGGAGTGGGGTGCTTGAAGTCAATGCCGCCCTCGGAAATGACCACCGGCTGCGGCGCGCCCACCTCATCGAGGAGGCCACGGGCCATGATCTGGCTGAGCAGATCCACGCGTTTGTTCTGGACTTTGAGGAAGGCTGCCAGGCTGCGATCTTTCTCGTTGATCTGGCGCAACAGGTGCTGGGCTTCGAATTCGCTGAGGTGCAGTTCGCTGAGCAGGTTGAACAGCGGAGAATCATCCAGCAACACTTCCTTGCTCGCCGCTTCCGGGGCAGACAGTGTGCTGATTTGAAGTGCGATCATGTCGTCGATACGGTAGTATTCGCGGCGTTCTTCTTCATCTAATGTCGACATGGCGAACCCAAAGTAGCGGTAATGGTCTGAGTGTAAAGCTGCTTACCTGACCCCGCCACCGGGACGTCTTCTTTTCCTCCGAACAAGCCCCGACATGTTCAGACCTCTCTTCGTATTTATTGGCACGCGTTATACCCGTGCAAAGCGCCGCAATCATTTTGTGTCGTTCATTTCCCTCACCTCGATGATCGGGCTCGCCTTGGGCGTGGTCGTGATGATCGTGGTGCTGTCGGTGATGAACGGCTTCGACCATGAGATGCGCACCCGCGTGCTGGGCATGGTGCCCCACGCGACCATCGAGTCCGATGAACCCATCAGCGACTGGCCAAGCCTGGCCGACAAGGTCAAGCAGAACCCCAAGGTGGTGGCCGTTGCGCCATTCACCCAGATGCAGGGGCTGCTGACCAACGACGGCAAGGTGCAGAAAATCCTGCTCAATGGCATCGACCCGGCCCAGGAACGAAACGTGTCGATCATCGACAAGTTCATGTTGCAGGGCAAACTCGACGACCTGGCCCCCGGCAGCTTTGGCATCGTGATCGGCGACAAGGCCGCGGCCAAGCTCGGCGTGGGCATCGGCGACAAGCTGACCTTTGTCGCGCCGGAAGTCACCGTGACCCCGGCAGGCATGTTCCCGCGCATGAAGCGCTTTACCGTGGTCGGCACCTTCCACGTCGGCGCCGGCGAGATCGACGGCTACCTCGGCCTGACCAACCTCACCGACCTGGCACGCCTGCATCGCTGGCAGCCGGACCAGGTGCAGGGCCTGCGCCTCAAGTTCAACGACCTGTTCGACGCACCGCGCGGCGCCTGGGAAATCGCCCAGCACCTGGGTGAATCCAAGTACTACGCCCGCGACTGGACCCGTACCCACGGCAACCTGTACCAGGCCATCCGCATGGAAAAAGCCATGATCGGCCTGTTGTTGCTGCTGATCGTCGCCGTGGCCGCGTTCAACATCATCTCCACCCTGGTGATGGTGGTGAACGACAAGAAGGGCGATATCGCCATCCTGCGTACCCTTGGCGCCACGCCGGGGCAGATCATGGCGATTTTCATGGTGCAGGGCACCGTGATCGGCGTGGTCGGCACCTTGATCGGCACCGCCGTCGGCATTTTGGCCGCGCTGAACGTCAGCGCCGCGATCGCCGCGCTGGAAAAAGTCATCGGCCACAAGTTTCTCAACGCTGACGTCTACTTCATCGACTACTTGCCGTCCCAGGTTCAGGCCCAGGACGTGTTGATGGTGGGCGGCGCCGCGTTGGTATTGAGTTTCCTTGCCACCCTGTATCCAGCCTGGCGCGCGGCACGTACCCAGCCAGCACAGGCCTTACGTTATGAGTGAATCGGGCATGAGTGAAAAAGCGATTTTGAGCTGCCGCAACCTGGGCAAATCCTACGAGGAAGGTCCGGAATCGGTGGTGGTGTTGTCCAACCTGCAGCTGGAACTGCACCCGGGCGAGCGCGTGGCGATCGTCGGCAGTTCCGGTTCGGGCAAAAGTACCTTGCTCAACCTGTTGGGCGGCCTGGATACGCCGTCCCAGGGCAGCGTATGGCTGGCCGGCGAAGAATTGTCGGCCCTCGGTGAGAAGGCGCGCGGTCAACTGCGCAACCGTTCGTTGGGTTTTGTCTACCAGTTCCACCATTTGCTGCCGGAATTCACTGCCCTGGAAAACGTGTGCATGCCGCTGCTGATCGGCAAGACCGCGATCCCGGAAGCCCGCCAGCGCGCCAAGGCGTTGCTGGAGCGCGTCGGCCTCGGCCATCGCCTGGAGCACAAGCCGGCCGAGCTGTCCGGCGGTGAGCGCCAGCGTGTGGCGATTGCCCGCGCGCTGGTGAACAACCCAGGCCTGGTGATGCTCGACGAGCCGACCGGCAACCTCGACTCCCACACCGCTCAGGGCATCAAGGATTTGATGCTGGAACTGAGCACCCAGATGCGCACCGCGTTCCTGGTGGTGACCCATGACATGAGCATGGCCCGCCAGATGGACCGCGTGTTGCACCTGCAGGAAGGTCATCTGGTCGCCATCTGACCCGTTTCAAGCCCGGCGCCTGGCGCTGGGCTTTTTCATTTTTTCAACGGTGCCCGCGAATGTTCAGACCGTTATCGATTTTCATCGGCACGCGCTATACCCGCGCCAAGCGCCGCAACCGTTTTGTTTCGTTTATCTCGATGACCTCGATGATCGGCCTCGCCCTGGGCGTGCTCGCGATGATCGTGGTGTTGTCGGTAATGAACGGCTTCCAGCGCGAAATGAGCACACGCATTCTCGGCATGGTGCCGCACGCCACCATCGTCGGTGTGAACCCGATTGATGATTGGCAGCCGGTGGCCGCTGCGGCGATGAAGAACCCGGAAGTCACCGCAGCGGTGCCTTTCACGCAGATGGACGGCATGTTCTCCTACAAAGGCGCGATGCAGCCGATCGAGATCAGCGGCGTCGACCCGGCCCAGGAAGGCAAGGTCTCGATCGTGGCCCAGCACATTGTGCGCGGCAAGCTGGAAGACCTGAAAGCCGGCGAGTTCGGCGTGGTCATCGGCGACATCACCGCACGGCGCTTCCGCCTGAACGTGGGCGACAAGCTCACCCTGATCGTCCCGGAAATCAGCACGGCACCGGGTGGTATCACCCCGCGTATGCAACGTTTGAACGTGGTCGGTATCTTCAAGGTCGGCGCCGAGCTGGATGGCTCCATGGCCTTGATCAACATGGCCGACGCCGCCGAGATCCAGCACTGGCAGCCGAACCAGGTGCAAAGCGTGCGCCTGGCGGTGAAGGACCTGTACGCAGCGCCCAAGGTTTCGGCGGACATCGCCGCCAGCCTGGGCGCGGCCTACAAGCCGGATGACTGGACCCACACCCAGGGCAGCCTGTTCAGCGCGATGAAGATGGAAAAGACCATGATCGGCCTGCTGTTGCTGATGATCGTCGCCGTCGCCGCGTTCAACATCATTGCCACGCTGATCATGGTGGTGAACGACAAGGGCGCCGACATCGCGATTCTGCGCACCATCGGCGCCACGCCACGGCAGATCATGGCGATCTTCATGGTGCAGGGCACGGTGATCGGCATCGTCGGCACCCTGATCGGCGGCGTGCTGGGGGTGATTGCGGCGTTGAACGTGAGTGAGTTGGTGGGTTGGCTGGAGCGCGTGAGCGGCCAGCATATCTTCAGTTCGGACGTGTACTTTGTCAGCAACCTGCCTTCGGAACTGCAGGGCGGCGATGTGCTGCTAATTTGCTCGGCGGGGTTTGTGTTGAGCTTCTTGGCGACGCTGTATCCGGCGTATCGGGCGGCGAAGATTGAGCCGGCGCATGCGCTCAGGTATTCGTAAAGTCTGAGACCGCTATCGCAGGCAAGCCAGCTCCCACATTTGAATGTATTCACACATCAAAATGTGGGAGCCGGGCTTGCCCGCGATAGGGCCGGTACAGCTTGCATCAATCTGCTGTTGGCAACTCAATCACAAACCTGGTCCACCCCGCCCCAGACTCACAGTAAATCCTCCCGCCATGCGCCCGCACAATCGACTGGGTAATCGCCAGCCCCAGCCCCGCATGCTCGCTGCTGCCTTCACGGCGCGCCGGGTCCGCACGGTAGAACCGATCAAACAACCTCGGTAACAACGCCGCTGGAATGCCTTCGCCGGTGTTCTCCACCGTCAGCGTCACGCCCTGTTTGCGTTCAACCATCCGCACCCGCACCTCGCCACCGGCCGGGGTAAACCTGAGCGCGTTATCGAGCAAATTCGACAACGCCCGGCGCAACATGCCGCGATCACCCGCCGTGTGCGCGGTGCCCTCGCGCACCAGGCTCACGTGGGCGTCCTCGGCCAACAAGGCGAAGAACTCCAGCAGCGCCTCCACTTCAGCTTCCAGCACCAAGGCTTCGTGCTTGGGCATGAGCAGCCCGTGATCGGCCTTGGCCAGGTACAACATGTCATTTACCAACTGCGCCATCCATTGCAGTTCTTCCAGGTTGCTGTGCAGCGCTTCGCGGTAATCTTCCAGCGGGCGCGGCTGAGTGAGGATGACCTGGGTGTGGGTCAGCAGGTTCGACAGGGGCGTGCGCAGTTCGTGGGCGATGTCGGCGGAGAAGGCCGAGAGGCGCTGGAACGAATCGTCGAGGCGGCCCAGCATCGCGTTGAAGGCCTGGGCCAGTTCGGCGAGTTCCACGGGCATTTGCTGCTGGGGCAGGCGTTGGGTCAAGGAATGCGCCGACACCCCGGCGGCCACTTCACTCATGCGCCGCAACGGCCGCAAGCCACTGCGTGCCGCCCAGGCGCCGAGCAGCGCGGTGGCCAGCGCCGAGAGGCCGACGGTCAGCCAGATCAGATGCTGCATGCGTTGCAGGAAGTGCTGGTGATGGGTGATGTCGAGCATCAGGCTCAGTTGCGGCGAGCCCGGCTGGTTTGGCAGCAACGGCACGTTGTACACGCGGTAGTCGGTGCCGGCGTTTTGCAGGCTGTGCAGGCCTGGCGCTGCGGGCAGTGCGACGCCCGGTGCGCCGTCATACCAGCGCTGGCCGGCGGCCGTAATGCGCAACGCCAGGTCGGGTTGCCGGTTGAGTTCAGTGCGCAATTGCGCTTCGCGCTGGGCGAACAACTGTGGCGTATCCACACCCTGCAACGTGCTGCGCAGCGCCACCAGTTTGCCGTCGAGCAACTGTTGGTCGAGTTCGACAAAGTGCGCCTCACTGGCCTGGTTGAACAGCACGCCGGCGATCAACGAGACCACCGCCGTGCACGCCGCAAACAGCAGCGCCAGGCGGCTGGCCAGGGACAGGCGCTTGATCAATTGCACCGTTCCTCCAACACATAGCCCATGCCGCGCACGGTGTGGATCAGCTTGTTGGGGAAGTGGTCATCGACTTTCAGGCGCAATCGGCGGATCGCCACTTCGATGATGTTGGTGTCGCTGTCGAAATTCATGTCCCACACTTGAGAGGCGATCAGCGACTTGGGCAGCACTTCGCCCTGGCGGCGCAGCAACAGTTCCAGCAGCGAGAATTCCTTGGCGGTGAGGTCGATGCGCTGGCCGTCCCGTTCGACGCGGCGGCGGATCAGGTCCAGGCGCAGGTCAGCCAGTTGCAGCGCGGTGTCCTGCGGTGTGCTGCTGCCACGGCGCAACAGGCTGCGCACCCGGGCCAGCAGTTCGGAAAAGGCGAAGGGTTTGACCAGGTAATCGTCGGCGCCCAGTTCCAGGCCGTGCACGCGGTCTTCCACCGCATCGCGGGCGGTGAGGAACAGCACCGGGAGGTCCAGGCCGGCACTGCGCACGGCTTGCAGGATTTGCCAGCCGTCACGGCCCGGCAGCATCACATCAAGGATCAACAGGTCGTAATCACCGGTCAGCGCCAGATGTTGCCCGCTGGTGCCGTCGGCGACCAATTCGGTGGTAAAGCCCGCCTCGGTCAGGCCCTGGCGCAGGTAGTGGCCGGTTTTCGGTTGGTCTTCAACGATCAGCAGTTTCATGGGCAGCTCTTGGCAGCGGGTCACGATGGGCTTTATACCGTGGGCGCCAGGGCAGGGGCGCAACCTGACAAAGTTGTAATCTAGCAGTCAGCTGGCTGGCAGCGGGGCCATCTTAAAGTGCTGAGCAAGCTGGACACACTTTTTTGGAGAAGCGTCATGGCATTGCGTACACCACTGTTATTGGCGGGCTGTTTGTTAGCGTTAAGCGTTAATGCAATGGCCGATGAGGCCCACACCTACGCGTTTGGCCACCCGGCACCGGCCGATAAAGCCACGCGCACCGTGGAAGTCACCCTGCAGGACATTTCCTTTTCGCCCAAGGCTCTGGATGTAAAAGCCGGTGAGACCGTGCGCTTTGTGCTGGTCAACAAAGGCCAGTTACTGCACGAATTCAATCTGGGTGATGCGGCGATGCACGCCGAACACCAGAAAGAAATGCTCAAGATGCAAGCCAGCGGCATGCTCACGGCCACCGGCATGGGCAAGATGGACCACGCCGCCATGGGGCATGGCGATATGGGCGGCATGAAGCATGACGACCCCAACAGCGTGCTGGTCGAGCCGGGCAAGTCCGCCGAGCTGACCTGGACCTTCACCAAGGCCACCGGTCTTGAGTTTGCCTGCAACATTCCGGGGCATTATCAGGCGGGCATGGTCGGCAAGCTGACCGTTGAGTGAGGCGATTCTTAAGGGCGGGAGCAAAGGCTGGTAGACTGGCGCGGTTTATTTAGCCAGGTTTCCGCCATGCATCCCGCAGCCGAACATTCGCCGCTGGGCAAGTCCAGTGAATACATCTCCACTTACACGCCGTCGTTGCTGTTCCCGATCCCTCGCGCCGCCAAATGGGCCGAGCTGGGCCTGAGCGCCGAAACCCTGCCGTACAAAGGCGTGGATTTCTGGAACTGCTTCGAATTGTCCTGGTTGCTGCCGTCGGGCAAGCCGGTGGTGGCCATCGGTGAATTCAGCATTCCGGCCGAGTCGCCGAACATCATCGAGTCCAAATCTTTCAAGCTGTACCTCAATTCGCTGAACCAGACCGCGTTTGCCGACACGCAAAGGCTGGAAGCCACCTTGCGCACCGACCTCAGCGCCGCCGCCGGCCTGCCTGTGAGTGTGCGCATCCGCAGCCTGGCCGAGGTTGAGGCCGAAGGCGTGATGGCGTTGCCGGGGGCGTGCATTGACGACCTGGACATCAGCGTCAGCAACTACGAGCACCCGCGCCCGGAACTGCTGCGTTGCGACGAGTCACGCATCGTCGAGGAGAGCGTGCACAGCCACCTGCTCAAATCCAACTGCCCGGTCACCAGTCAGCCGGATTGGGGCAGCGTAGTGGTGGAGTACCGTGGCCACGCGTTGGATCACGCCAGTTTGCTGGAATATATCGTGAGCTTTCGCCAGCACTCGGACTTTCATGAGCAGTGCGTGGAGCGCATCTTTTTGGACTTGCAGCGGTTGCTCAAGCCCGAGAAGTTAACGGTGTATGCGCGCTATGTGCGGCGCGGTGGGTTGGATATCAACCCGTATCGCAGCACGGAAGATGTGCAGTTCCAGAACGTGCGCCTGGCTCGCCAATAAGCATCACCCAAAACTAAATGTGGGAGCTGGCTTGCCTGCGATAGCGGCCCATCAGTCATACATCGGGTGACTGATACACCGTCATCGCAGGCAAGCCAGCTCCCACAGTGGGTTCTGTGTGGGGCGTGGGATCGTATTAGATCCCGATGTTACCCAAGGTGATCATGATATTGCGCAATGTCCCGGAAATGACCGGGTGTTCAGCATCGAACTCTATCGCCGCTTGATTCACATCATCGGAAATACTGGGTGTTTGGGTGGCCGGTTCAAGTTCGAGTTGTAATTCGAATTTGGCAATCAAGGCTTCCAGCGCTTCACGTTTTTCTTCAGACAGCGGCGGTTGCTGTTCCAACTGCCCGCGCAGGATGTTGACCTGTTCTTCAAGCTTTATGCGGTCAGGCATGACGTTCTTCCTTTTATCGATAGGCACTGGCATAGACCGCGGCACGCCGGGAAAGGTCTACGGGCTGACCTGTAGATTAATCCACCGGCGCCTTCAGTGCATGATCTCTATCAGGGCTTCTCGCCTTTGAGCTGGCGCAGGCTGATATCCGCCAGGCAGGTGCCCAGCTCGCCAAGGTGGTCGATCACCGAGTGCACGCCCAACCCATACAGCGCCACCGTGGCTTTGCCGCGTTTATGTTCGCGCTGCTGCTCGGTCAACGCCTGCCATTGCTCGGGCGCCAAGCCGCACAGTGAGCCGCAGGACGCCAGGCCGATGGTCCACAACCCGGCATTCAGGCCCGCTTGCAGCAAGCGTGGCTCGCCGCTGACCAGCACGCAGCCTTCCAGGCGTTCGATATTCAAGGCCATCAGGGCTTGCCAGCAGGCATGCGGCGCCGGCCAGCGGATGGAGGAGGGCGGTGTTGCCTTCACCCAGTCGGGCAATGCGGCCGACAGCGGTGTGGTCACCGAGGCGGGCAGTTCATCCAGCCAGGCGCAAGGCACCCCTTGGTCCTTGAGACTGCGCAGGATCTTCAGCGCGCCGGGCGTGGCTTGGGAGTCGGGGCAGGGCGAGTCGGTGCGTGCCTGGGAACCGAAATCCACCAGGCAGCCACTCAGGCCAAACAGCACGGCGGTCAAGGAGGGGGCTCTGGCGACGGCAATTTCGGCGTGAGGCATTTCGACATCCCTGAAATAGCTGTGACGCTATCGAGGCGACATGACAAGCGGATGACACTCGGGCGCACTTGTAGGAATTTTGTGCATTTTTCGTATGTCGGTTCCGCGTTACTGCCTAAATCGACACTTCCGTCATATACTGACGATCTTATTCAGGGCATAGCGCCCATGACAGACCATTCAAGGAGCAAAAGCTATGCGCTGGAGCCACTACTTCGCTCAGCTATCTGTGTGTGCCACTGTTCTTCTGGCCCCGTTCGCCGCACAGGCCGCGTCGCAAGACGATCCATGGGAAAGCGTCAACCGCCCGATCTTCACCTTCAACGACACCGTTGATACCTACGCGCTCAAGCCATTGGCGCAGGGCTACCAGTTTGTCACGCCGCAATTCGTGCAGACGGGCATCCATAACTTCTTCCGCAACATCGGCGATGTCGGCAACTTTGCCAACGACGTGTTGCAGCTCAAGCCACACGCGGCCGGTGTCGACACCGCGCGTTTGCTGATGAACACCACGTTTGGTGTACTGGGCTTCATTGATGTGGGCACCAAAATGGGCCTGCAACGCAACGACGAAGACTTCGGCCAGACCCTGGGCTACTGGGGCGTCGGCAGCGGTCCTTACGTGATGCTGCCACTGCTCGGCCCAAGCACCCTGCGTGATGCGCCGTCCAAATACGTCGACAGCTACACCCAACCGTACCGTTACATGAACGATATCGGCTGGCGCAACAGCACCTTCGGCCTGAACATCGTCGACACCCGTGCCAGCCTGCTCGACAGCGAGAAGCTGATCACTGGCGACAAATACACCTTCATCCGTAACGCTTACCTGCAGAACCGTGAGTTCAAGGTCAAGGACGGCAAGGTCGTCGACGACTTTTAAGCCGTGACGTTTTGAAATGAAAAAAAAGGCGACCCGCGTGGTCGCCTTTTTTGTGCGCGATTTCAGCGCATTTTCAAGATCCTGAGGCCCAGGTGCTGGCGCTCGCCATCATTCTTGGCCCACACCACCTCGGTGTCCGCCTCCAGGCCCGCGAGGGCGGCGTGCTCCGAGTCAATGCGCACGGTCAGTTGGTCGCCCACCTCGAACTGGCGGGGGGCCTGCACCTGCATGCAGAGCTGGAAAGGTCCACACAGACCCCGGCAATCTCCTGCCCGGCGTGGATTAACGACACATCGGCATCCACTCGCATGCGGATGAAATCGCGTTTTTCGGCGTAGTCGCGCTCGTGTTCGCTCACGGGTTCCATCCTTACTTTGTGTTGTGGTCGTGGGTGTTCTTATAACTCCCAGTGATTTGCGGTGTAAAGACGCCCGGCGACCATCGGCATGAGCTTGAAACCCCTGACGGATGGGAGTACCGTCTGCGCCTTAGAAGGGCACCTCTGCTTTACCGTTGTGCATGGGCCAAATCCCAATGCTTTGTAGGACAGAGAGGCTAGAAAGCGAATCCAGTACGTGAGCCCGGCCATTGCCGAGCCGCCTACGCCAACCTAATTCTGGCGCCGTTTGCCCACATGCAAAAAACCAGTGCCACGCTGCTGATAATCGATGACGACGAAGTAGTGCGCGCGAGCCTCGCGGCCTACTTGGAAGACAGTGGCTTCAGCGTCCTGCAGGCCAGTAATGGCCAACAGGGTCTCCAGGTATTCGAGCGCGACAAGCCCGACCTTGTGATCTGCGACCTGCGCATGCCCCAGATGGGCGGCCTCGAGCTGATCCGCCAGGTGACTGAGCTTGCCCCGCAGACGCCGGTGATTGTTGTGTCCGGTGCCGGCGTGATGAACGACGCTGTCGAGGCCCTGCGCCTGGGCGCCGCCGACTACCTGATCAAGCCCCTGGAAGACCTGGCCGTGCTGGAGCACTCGGTGCGTCGTGCGCTGGACCGTGCCCGCCTGCTGCTGGAAAACCAGCGCTACCGCGAAAAGCTCGAAACCGCCAACCGCGAGCTCGAAGCCAGCCTCAACCTGCTCCAGGAAGACCAGAACGCCGGTCGCCAGGTGCAGATGAACATGTTGCCGGTCAGCCCCTGGACCATTGACGAGTTCCAGTTTGCGCACCAGATCATCCCGTCGTTGTACCTGTCGGGTGATTTCGTCGATTATTTCCGCGTCGATGAGCGGCGTGTGGCGTTCTACCTGGCCGACGTCTCCGGCCACGGCGCTTCTTCTGCTTTTGTCACCGTGTTGTTGAAGTTCATGACCACACGGCTATTGTTCGAATCCAAGCGCAATGGCACCTTGCCGGAGTTCACTCCCTCCGAGGTGCTGGGCCACATCAACCGAGGCCTGATCAGCTGTAAGCTGGGCAAGCACGTGACGATGGTCGGCGGCGTGATTGATGAAGAAACCGGTCTTTTGACCTACAGCATCGGCGGTCACCTGCCGATGCCGGTTTTATACACTCCTGACAGTGTGCGTTACCTGGAAGGCCGTGGTCTGCCGGTGGGCTTGTTCAATGAAGCCACCTACGAAGACCACATCCTGGAACTGCCGCCGACCTTCAGCCTTACGCTGATGTCCGACGGTATCCTCGACTTGCTTCCAGAGCCTACACTCAAGGAGAAAGAAGCCGCCTTGCCCCAAAAGGTCAAGTCGGCGGGCGGCAGCCTGGATGGCCTGCGGCAGGTTTTTGGATTGGCCACGCTAGGGGAGATGCCGGATGATATCGCCCTATTGGTGTTGAGCAGGAATCTTTGATGAGTACCGGAAGAATCCAATTCGCCGAGCAAGACGGGACCTTCGTCCTGAAGTTTGTCGGTGAAGTGCGCCTGACCTTGTGTTCGGCGCTGGATGCAACGATTGAGCGGATTTTCACAGCCCTGAATTTCTCGGCGATCGTGATCGATCTGACCGAAACCCGCAGCATCGACAGCACCACCCTTGGCTTGCTGGCCAAATTGTCCATTCTGTCGCGGCAGAAGGTCGGCCTGTTGCCGACGGTGGTCACCACCCACGAAGACATCACCCGTCTGCTGCAGTCCATGGGGTTTGACCAGGTGTTCAACATCGTTGACCGCCCGATCCCCTGCCCGGAATGCCTGACCGACCTGCCGTCGCAAGACCAGTCTGAAGAAGTGGTACGGATCAAGGTGCTGGAAGCGCACAAGATCCTGATGGGCCTGAACGAATCCAACCGCGAAGCCTTCCACGACCTGGTCAACGCCCTAGAGCGCCACTAAGCCCCAGTTGAAACCCAATCCAAATGTGGGAGGGGGCTTGCTCCCGATGACGGTGTGCCAGTGATGAATACATTGCCTGACACGCTGCTATCGGGAGCAAGCCCCCTCCCACAGTGGAACTGAGCTCGGCTTGCGCTCGGCGAAAGACACAAAAAAGGGCGGCACCCGCGAGGGTGCCGCCCTTTTTGTCGCCGTCTGCCTTACAACTTGGCAGTCAACAACGCTTCAAGCTTCTCCTGGTCCCGAGCAAACTGACGAATCCCCTCTGCCAGCTTCTCAGTCGCCATCGCATCCTCGTTGGACTCCCAACGGAACTGCGCTTCAGTCAAATGCACCCGCGCTTCACCGGCATGGCTTGGCGACAACTTGCGCTCCAGCTTGCCTTCATCCGCCGCCAGCTTCTCCAGCAGGTCCGGGCTGATGGTCAAGCGGTCACAGCCGGCCAGCTCTTCAATCTGGCTGAGGTTACGGAAGCTCGCGCCCATCACCACAGTCTTGTAGCCATTGGCCTTGTAGTAGTTGTAGATGCGCGTCACCGACTGCACGCCCGGGTCATCGGAACCGGTGTAGTCGTTGCCGTTGGCCTTCTTGTACCAGTCGTAGATACGGCCCACGAACGGCGAAATCAGGAACACCCCAGCCTCGGCACAGGCCACGGCCTGGGCAAACGAGAACAGCAGCGTCAGGTTGGTTTGAATGCCTTCTTTTTCCAGCTTCTCCGCCGCGCGGATGCCTTCCCAGGTGGAGGCGATCTTGATCAGCACACGGTCACGGCCAACGCCGGCTTTGTCGTACAGGTCGATCAGACGGTGCGCACGCTTGAGAATGGCCGCTTCATCGAACGACAGGCGGGCATCCACCTCAGTGGAAATACGGCCCGGTACGACTTTCAGAATTTCTTGACCTACCGCCACCGCAAAACGGTCGCTGGCCAGGCCCACGTCGCCGTTACAGTCCTTAACGCACTCATCCAGCAGCTTGGCATAGCCTGGGATCGAAGCGGCCTTGAGCAGCAGGGAAGGGTTGGTAGTGGCGTCTTGCGGCTTGAGCTTGGCGAGGGTAGAAAAATCGCCGGTATCGGCTACAACGGTGGTGAATTGCTTGAGTTGTTCCAGCTTGGAAGTCATGGGCGTGCTCTGTCCTGTGGGTCT
>PJQF01000253.1_pt1 | contig 21700 bp, 21 predicted proteins | sample 1503741 | NCBI WGS metagenome assembly PJQF01 (sample SAMN07775949, study PRJNA414020) | Biofilm metagenome, whole genome shotgun sequencing project. | isolation source: biomolecule (vanillin) treated reverse osmosis membrane biofilm | place: India: Nagpur | collected 2017-03-21 | reverse complement strand
TGGCCTTATTGGGGCCGCTTCGCAGCCCAGCGCGGGGCAAGCCCGCTCACCACAAGAAGCCCTCTCATCACAGAAGCCTGTTCACCACAGGAAAGTCTGCTTACCGTGAGTCGCTTGGGTTTTTTTGTGTTGAGTATGCTTTCTGTGGTGAGCGGGCTTGCCCCGCGCTGGGCTGCGAAGCAGCCCTAAAACCAGGCACTGCGGTTTTTCTGAGAAATTGGGGTGGCCTTATTGGGGCTGCTTCGCAGCCCAGCGCGGGGCAAGCCCGCTCACCACAAGAAGCCCGCTCACCACAGGAAACCTGCACATCACAGGAGAGCCCGCTCACCCTCCTGACCGACTTGGATGAAGTCGGCCCAATTCATAGCCAGGGAAAACCCAAGATGCGTGGCGCACTCGTTAACAGTCTGATGCTTCTCACCATGGCGATATCCGGCGCCGGATGCACCACCTACGCGTCCAGGCCAATCATCAACGACGGCGTTGACGCCGCCAAAACCGAAAGCATCCCAAGCTTCACTTATGAAGTTGACGCGCCCTGGAAGGACAGCCGCTTCGGCAAGCGCGCCTACCAGGCCACACAAGAAATAATCCCGGCGGCGCAAGACATCAGCTCAGCACCGCTCGCGTCGTCGCGCCCTGTATTAGCCATAAAAATCTCGGAGTTTTCATCGGGCGGCGCGTGTACGCAGGAGTACCTGACGGGCTTGAGCCTTGGCTTGATTCCCAGCTGGTGTACCCGGCCGAAACTGTTCACGTTTCAGTTCATGCTCAATGGCAATCACGGCGTGTGCAGGCAGAAAACCTATTCAATCAGTGCCCAGACGTTTTCACATATCACCGCGATTCCATTTGCCATGCTCGATACCCGGGACCAGCCACTCACGCTGTATCAGGCAGCGCTGAAGGACTTCCTCCAGCCAGCACAATGCGCGACGCCCTGACACCGGCTTCAAATCGGCCTGTCCACCACCCGCGCATTCCACAGGTCCCGATAGCGCTCCCGCCAACCGGGACTGCTTTGATCCAGCCACGCCAGCGTCGCGTCAATGGTGTCGTCGCTGATGACGAAGTGATTGATGTGCTCCGCGATCCGTTCCTGCGACACGTGCAGCAAGTCCAGGTAGGCATTGAACGAGTCCGCCAGCACCACGTACTCATCGCCTTGCTGGCGACGCCCCGTCCAGGCGGGTAAACCTGCGACCATCGCCCCCACATCCTGGCGCCCTTCGCGCAGGTCAAGTAGCAACACGCTGGCGCCGCCATCGCGGCCGATCGGCAATAACCCTGTCGCGGGGAAGCCAGGTTGCTTGCGCAGTTGCTCCAGTTCAAAGGGGTTGGATTCATACTGCTCGCTGGGGTCCAGGCCATACAGCAAGAAACTCAGCAGCTCTTTATCGCCATTGCTCATGGTCGCCAGCACGTCGTATTCCACGGTGGCGCCGTTGCAGGTCTTGAGAAACTGCCGGTAATCGTCCGGCAGGCGGGCGCCTAGGGTGGCTTCCAATTGCGCGAGGGCGTGGTCGGATGCGCTTTCTCGGGTGTCGTCGAAGATCAATCCACGGTAGTCAGTCATTCAGGGCTCCCAGCACCTTAGTAAAAATCATAATAGAGCGCCCATTCCCCGGTTTGGTTGTGCTTCCAGAACATCAGGCTGCCACTGTCGATCACGTTGAGGTTGATCTTGGGGTCCGACGAAATCTGGAACACAAACTCGAAACCTTCACCCGGATCCACCCCCGACTGGCAGAACGAGGGGTAACCGCCGATCTTGTGTTCGTAAGTATGGGTGATCAAGTCGTAATAGCTCTGTATCTCGCCCGCGCGCTCCAGCGTGAGAATGGCTTGCTCAAGGTCCGCGGGGACACCGCCGCCATCCCACAGTGGGAAGTCCTCCGGCACCGCTTCTGCCTTCAACGGGAAAGGTTTGAGAAATGTGCCCGGTACCGGCAGCGCCTTGCGCACCAATACGTCATCGGGACCATATTCGCGGATCACCCAGTTATTTCCCATCGGCTCAAAGTCTTCAGGAAACGGGTCCGAGATAAACAGCGTCAGCACACGAACCCCCGCCAGCAGCGGGCTGTTGAAGGGCAGGGCGGGCAGGTAAAACTGCGCGTAGGGCAGCAAGGGTTGTCCGGCCTGATTGGTGGGTACGCCTTCATCCGGGCGGAACAGGAAGACATTCCCCAGCCAGCTTTCTTCATCGGTGCCGAGAGGGCGAAAGCCGCCGGCCATGAACTTCACGGCGGGGCGGGCCAGGCGTTGCTTGATTTGTTGAATGTCCATGTCGCTGTAAACCTTCCTTTTGCTACAGGCACAAAGGCCGCAGATTAGCAGTGCGCGGGCGCGGTGCCCAATTGGCCTCCTTCACGAGTTGGATTTCAGCCGCCCCAGAATCGCCGTACGCAAACACCCCCAGGCGATCACGCCGATAATCAGCACCTCGGCGACACCCACCATCACATTGAATGAAAACACCAGCGGTTGCTCGGCCCAATAGAAGCTTGTCGAACCCGATCGAATGCCACTGACCCGCAGCCGCCCGGTAAACAGCGCGCGCACCAACGCGATCACATGCGTCAGCTCCAGCACCGCCAGGAAAACACCCAGCAGGGAGAGCAGGGCGCGTGCGGGCCTGCCGAGTTTGTCGGTGGACTCAGCCACGGGTGCCGGCCCCTCGGATTTGCGCCGCCGGGCGACCTTTGCCGGTGATGGCGCAGGACTGTAGGGCGCCGCGGCCGCCGACCCAACGTGCACCTCAGTGGGCATGGCCACGTTCAGATAGTCAGCCAGTTCTCGCAGCCACATATCGGTGCGTGTGCTCCCCGGTATCACGGGCACGTTGTCGGTGGTCAAGCGCTGCTCGGTGCCGTCGCGCATCACCAGCCACAACTGGGTGTTGGCCGGCTCTGCCTGTGGACGGCGGCGCAGTTCGAGATGGTGGGCTTTATCGATGCTGAAGGTTGACTGCACACGCTCGCGGCCACCGAAAAAGTTTCGAGTGCGGCGCTTGCCTTCGCCGTTAGCCCGCGACAACAACAAGCTCTCGCGGATGCCGGTGTACACCATCAGCAGCAGGCCAAGGGCAGGAATGAGCAGCAGGCCGAGCAAGATCAGCAGCGAGGTCAGCGGGTCCATGTCCGCCCACTGCGAGCTGCTATCGGTGAGCCAAAACACGACGAAGGCCAGTGGCAGGGTGAACGCCATTGCGCCTGTCAGCAGTACCAATGCGCTTTGCACCCCGTTGCGCGAGTGGATGTGCAAGTCACCCTGCGCGGTGCGCTCGAAGCGATGCCCAATCAATATGCAAATCTCCTGAAGCGCCTTGAGGGGCAGCGATTGGCGGCCGAGGTCGGCATTAACGCCATGGAGAATACCTTAAGCCGAGAACGCCACGCGTTTCCCGGCCCGGAATGCCAGGTAGCGGTCATATGCAAGGGTGAACGCTGGGTTCGGTGTGTCGTTGGCGTGGGTGTAACGCACCACACGTATCGTGTCGCGCATTTGCCGTGCGTCTTCGCCCTTGAGTCCTCACATGATGCCTGCTCAGGCGCGCGGTGATGCGGTGCCGAGCGCTGCATGACAATGAAATGCCATGATGAAGGCATCTTGAGTTTTAAACCGGATGACTCGCAAACACCCCTTTGCAGGGCATATCGGTCTACCATGCCATCCCCCGGCAGTGGTTCCACGCGCTACCGATCTCTCTCTCGTAAGGTATCGCCTCATGTCCATCGACCAAATCAGCCTCCCCAAGGGCGTCGGCCCGCATGCCACCAAGCTGCTCGACGCCATCACCGGCGCGTCCACCCATGAAGAACTCAACCGCGCAGGCGGTAAGGCGGAAGGGTTTGTGTTGGGTCTGGAGGCTTCCAAGGCCATCAAGAGCCAGATCGCTGAGTCGCTGTATGTGGCTTATGACGATGCGGCGAGTCATCGGGCCAGTGAGTTGAAGGGGTAAACCTCAACGCCCTCCCTGATGTTGTACAGTCGACTTCCACCAAAGGGCTGATTAACTCAGGGATCCCATGACATTGACCGTCGACACCTTGCTCAACCTGGCCATGGCCAACCCCATCAACGCCGAAATCACCGCGCGTCTGCCCGACCTCGGGGTGGAGCAATGCATGCTCACGGCGGGATGTCTATTCCAGGCGGTGTGGAATCATCAGTCCAATCTCCCTGCCGCGCAGGGCGTAAAGGACTACGACGTTTTCTACTTCGACACCGACTTGTCCTACGAGGCCGAGGACGCTGTGATTCGCAGGGCCGAGCAGTTGTTCCAGGATTTGGGCGTGAATGTTGAGGTCAAGAACCAGGCGCGGGTTCACCTCTGGTATGGGCAGCGGTTTGGCCGACCATATCCGCAGTTGCACTCGGCTAAACAGGGGGTGGACCGTTACCTGGTGGCGGGGACGTGCATCGGGTTGGAGATCGCCACCGGTGAGGTGTATGCGCCCTATGGGCTGGCGGATGTGGAGCAGGGGATTCTTCGGATTAACCCACTGCACCCGGAGCCGGAATTGTTTGCGCGCAAAGCCAGGAGTTATCAGGTGCGGTGGCCGTGGCTGAGGATTGTGGAGCCGGTTTGAGCACCGTGCAGTCCATTTTTGTGTGGTTGATTGAATTTATCTGCGGCGGTTTGAGTCACTGATGCTATGCGTGGTTTTCTTTCAACCGACCTCAAGGACCGACCATGACCTTCTTCATCTTCCTGCTCGCCTGCGCCGCCGCGGCCAGCACCGGCATCCTTTTCAAACCTGGCGCCTGGTATGAATCCCTCGTCAAACCCAGCTTCACCCCGCCCAATTGGCTGTTCCCGGTCGCGTGGACGATTATCTACCTGCTGCTGGCCTGGGCCGGTTATCGCCTCACACTGATCCCAGGCAGCGAAATGGTATTGGCGCTGTGGGCTGCGCAGATCGCATTGAATACGTTGTGGACCCCGGTGTTCTTCGGCGCCCATCGCATCTTTGCGGGGATGGTGATTATTGCGGTGCTGTGGGTAACGGTGGCGACAATGGTGGTGATGGCGGTGCGTCTGGACTTGATCACCGGCTTGATCCTGTTCCCGTATTTGGCGTGGCTGTGCGTAGCGGCGGCGTTGAATTTCTCGATCCTGCGGAATAACCGTTGATGGCCCACCAACCTTGGCCGGCCAGCGAGTCGGATTTGGCCCAGATGCGCCGCTTCAATCAAAAGCTCGCCTGGATGCCGCGCTTCAAGATCCGTAACCGCGTGACGCCGCGTTTGATCCAGGGATTGTTGCGCGTCAGCCAAACGCTCAAGAAGGCGCCAGCGGCGCAGTGCAAAATTGTCGATAACGTCCCCGTACGCATCCTGCGGCCAGTCGGCAAGCCTAAAGGCGTGGTGCTGGATATCCACGGCGGCGGCTGGGTGATTGGCAATGCGCAGATGGACGACGATCTTAACCTCGGCATGGTTAACGCATGCGACGTGGCGGTGGTGTCGGTGGATTACCGGCTGGCGGTGGATACGCCGGTGGAAGGGCTGATGGAGGATTGCCTGGCGGCGGCGCGCTGGTTGCTCTGTGAGGATGAGTTCAAACAGCTGCCGGTCATCGTCGTCGGCGAATCGGCCGGCGGGCACCTTGCGGCGGCGACGTTGTTGGCGCTCAAGCAATGGCCGGAGTTGCTCCAGCGTGTGAGCGGCGCAGTGCTGTATTACGGTGTTTACGATTTGACCGGTACGCCGAGTGTGCGCAACGCCGGGCCGGAGACCTTGTTGCTGGACGGACCAGGAATGGTCGATGCGCTGCGCATGCTGACGCCTGATATCAGCGATGACGAGCGCAGACAGGCGCCGTTGTCGCCGCTGTATGGCGACTTCGACGGCCTGCCACCGGCGTTGATGTTTGTGGGTGAGTTGGACCCGCTCAAAGACGACACACTGTTAATCGCAGAACGATGGCCACAGGCAGAGGCCCATCTGCTGCCGGAGTCGGCCCATGGATTTATCCATTTTCCGGTGGCGATGGGCGAGGCGGTGTTGGCGTATAGCCGACGGTGGATCTCGACGAGGATCATTGGTGAATAGGTGTTTTGGTGGGGCAGCCCTGCTCACCACAACTGGATCCTATTCACCAACCGTCCCGTATCAGACAAGTGGCTGAAGGTTCTACGCTTCAGAGTGCTGGGTAGTCGATGTAACCCTCGGCACCTGGCGTGTAGAAGGTGTCTTTGTCGGGCACATTCAAAGCGGCACCACTGAGAAAGCGCGCGGGCAGGTCCGGATTGGCCAGGAACGCGCCGCCGAACACCGCCGCATCGGCTTTGCCCTCGGCGATCAAGGTGTCGGCGCTGTCCCGTGTAAGGCCGCCTCCGATCAGGTAGCGGCCCTCGAACAATTCTCGCAACGCAGCGTGATAGTCGAAGCTCGCCCCGAACAGTGCCACATGCAAGTAGGCCAGTTTCAGCTCGCGCAGTTGCTTGACCAGGTAGGTGAAGGTTTCCTGCGGGTTGGCATCGCTGATGTCGTTGAAGTTCATCTCCGGGGAAATTTTGATGCCCACGTGATCACTGCCTACTTCATCGACCATTGCGGCGAGCACTTCCAGTACGAAGCGGCTACGGTTTTCCACCGAACCACCGTACTGATCTTCGCGTTGGTTGCTGCTGCTGGAGAGGAATTGCTCGGGCAGGTAACCGGAGGCGGCGTGCAACTCCACCCCGTCAAAGCCTGCCTCGATTGCCCGGCGTGCGGCATGACGGTAGCTGTCGACCACGCCACCGATCTGCGTGACGCTCAAAGCATGGGGCGTGACGAAATCCTGCAGGCCGTTCGCGGTCCAGGTCTGGCCCGCCGGTTTGATCGCAGAAGGGGCCAGCGGCAGCGCGCCGTCGGGCAGCAGTGAAGGGTGAGAGACCCGCCCGCAATGCATCAGTTGCATGAAGATGTGCCCGCCCTGGGCGTGCACGGCTTGGGTGACAGATTTCCAGGCGGCCACGTGTTCGGCGGTTTCGATACCTGGAGTGCGGACGTAGCCTTTGCCCGACGCGTCGGGAAATACGCCTTCCGAGATGATCAAACCGGCGGTGGCGCGTTGGGCGTAGTAAGTGGTCACAAGGTCGTAAGGCACACCGGCGTCGTTGGCGCGCGAGCGTGTCATCGGCGCCATGACCAGGCGGTTGGCGAGGGTGTAGCGACCAAGGGAAAGGGGAGAGAAAAGAGCATTCATGGAGGTGTTCCTCATCAGTGATGGGGTTATGATTGATCAATCCGATTTCGGGATAAATGCCTGAAATACGAAATGACTAATCCACTGATGGGATAATGCTGTGGAATTTCTCAACGATATGGCGCTGTTTGTCGAGGTGGTGAAGGCACGCAGTTTCAGTCGCGCGGCCGAAAGCCTGGGCATGCCGAACTCGACGCTGTCCCGGCGCATCAGCGAATTGGAAAAAGGTATCGGCCTGCGGCTGTTGCACCGCACTACGCGCAAGATCGAGCCCACTGAGGCGGGTCAGTTGTACTTTGAGCGGTGCAAGCGCATCGTCGACGAGGCCCGCCTGGCCCATGAACAACTCGGCGAAATGCTCGCCCAACCCAACGGCCTGCTGCGCGCTTCGTTGCCGGTGGATTTCGCGATGGTCTACCTGGCGCCGTTGATTGCCGAGTTTTCCCGGTTGTATCCGGACATCACGTTCGAACTCGACTTAACGCCGCGCCAGGTCGACTTGATCAGCGATCCAGTGGACGTGGTCATTCGCATGGGCGAGCCCGCCAATTCCCACCTGATCGCGCGCAAACTCGCGAATATGCGGCGAGCGTTTTACGCCTCGCCCCAGTACCTGGAACGCGCCGGACTGCCAGCTCAGCCAGCAGATCTGGCGCATCACGAATGTTTGCGCATGCGCGGGTCAAGGGCGCATCGATGGGTCTTGGAGTCGGGGTCGGAGAAGGTGGACGTCGACGTGAGCGGGCGGTTTGAGCTCAACAGCGTGGGCATGCTCAGACGCCTGGCCGCGTTGAACCTGGGGATTGCGCTGCTGCCCGAAGGCATTGCCGAGCAGGATGTGGTCAGCGGGACACTGTGCAGAGTACTGCCCGACTGGCATGGCTCGTCGGTTTCAGTTTATGCCCTGACCGAAACGCGGCTGCTGCCCGCGAAGACCCAGCGGTTTATCGAGTTTTTGCGCGACAAGCTGGAGGATGCATGACTGGCCGGGTAACCTTTCGCCTCCCACTCAAACGAAGGGATGTACATGAGCTTCTTCAACCCGGCCTCAAGCGCTCAGCCCCATCCTGCCTGTCCGCCTGCAGCCCTGAAGGGCACTTCATTCTGCAAGTTGCTTGAGTGAACGAGCTGACGCTACGGCCGGCCAGGATCACCGACCTGCCCGCGGTTTACCGGGGTGAGCGGGGATATATCCAGCGTTGGGAGCCTGCACACGAAGTGGCCTGGCAAGATCAGTTGGAACGGCACCTCACACGTTGGGTCAACAACGTTGAGCGATTGACGGTGGCCATGCTCGACGGACAGTTCGCCGGTTATTCGATGTGGATGCCCGAGGACGGTCTTGCCGAGTTGTGCACAATCAACGTCGGCGAGGCATATCGGCGCAAGGGTATTGGGCGTGCATTGCTGGAGGCCTACCGGGCGGCGGCGGGGCAGGCTGGTTATGCGCGGTTGAGCTTGTGCGTGCGGGCGGACAACCCGGCCCGGTTAATGTATGAGGCGGCTGGGTTCGTGTGTGTGGGAACAGCGGCCAACGGGTATTTGCGGTACGAGCGGGTGAGTGAATGATCAATATCCAGACGGTCACGGTTGCCGACATTCCAGAGGTTCTGGCCTTCGTCCTGGCAGCCCGTGCCGAGCTGTTCCCCAAGCTCAGCGATACCAGCATGCCCGCCGACCTGGCGCAATTCGAGGCCACTTACCTTCACGGCGATGGGCACTTCCTGATCGCTCGCCAGGACCACCAGATCATCGCCGCCATCGGTTATTTGCCCTACGACGATCGTTTCCCCCAATTGAATTACCAAGGCCGCAAGACTGTGGAAGTCGTGCGCCTGTTCGTCCTTCCGGCCTTTCGCCGCTTCGGTCTGGCGGGGGAGTTATACCGCGCGTTGGAGGGCAGGGCGCGGGCGGATGGCGTGGACGTGGTGTATCTGCATACCCACCCATTCCTGCCTGGGGCGATTGATTTTTGGGTACGGCAGGGGTTTGAGATTGTGGATGTCGAGGCCGACCCGGTGTGGCAGACGACGCATATGCAGCGGAGTTTATAGGTTTGCGGTGAGCGCGCTCGTTGTGGTCAGAGGGCTTCTTGTGGTGGAAGTATTTCCTGTGGTGAAAGTACGTCCTGTGCTGAACGTGTGTCCTTTGGTGAAAGTGCTTTCTGTAGTGAGCGGGCTTGCCCCGCGCTGGGCTGCGCAGCAGCCCCCAAACCAGGCACTGCGGTTTTTCTGAGGAATTGCGGTGGCCTTATTGGGGCCGCTTCGCAGCCCAGCGCGGGGCAAGCCCGCTCACCACAAAAGGCTCATCGGTCACATAACGCCCATCCGCGTGGAAGTGCTGTCTGTGGTGAAAGTACTTCCTGTGGTGAAAGTGCTTTCTGTAGTGAGCGGGCTTGCCCCGCGCTGGGCTGCGCAGCAGCCCCCAAACCAGGCACTGCGGTTTTTCTGAGGAATTGCGGTGGCCTTATTGGGGCCGCTTCGCAGCCCAGCGCGGGGCAAGCCCGCTCACCACAAAAGGCTCATCGGTCACATAACGCCCATCTGCGTGGAAGTGCTGTCTGTGGTGAAAGTACTTGCTATGGAGGAAGTGCTTTATGTGCTGAAAGTGCTTTCTGTAGTGAAAGTACTTCCTGTGCTGAAAGTGCTTTCTGTAGTGAGCGGGCTTGCCCCGCGCTGGGCTGCGCAGCAGCCCCCAAACCAGGCACTGCGGTTTTTCTGAGGAATTGCGGTGGCCTTATTGGGGCCGCTTCGCAGCCCAGCGCGGGGCAAGCCCGCTCACCACAAAAGGCTCATCGGTCACATAACGCCCATCTGCGTGGAAGTGCTGTCTGTGGTGAAAGTACTTGCTATGGAGGAAGTGCTTTATGTGCTGAAAGTGCTTTCTGTAGTGAAAGTACTTCCTGTGCTGAAAGTGCTTTCTGTAGTGAGCGGGCTTGCCCCGCGCTGGGCTGCGCAGCAGCCCCCAAACCAGGCACTGCGGTTTTTCTGAGGAATTGCGGTGGCCTTATTGGGGCCGCTTCGCAGCCCAGCGCGGGGCAAGCCCGCTCACCACAAAAGGCTCATCGGTCACTTAACATCCATCTGCGGTGCTCACCGAGCGCCTCAGTTGGAACGCAACCGCAGTATCTGCGCTCCATCAAACGGGTCCGTCAGGTAATGCCCCTGCACACCGAACGTCTCCTGCAACCGCTGCGGTGTCAGCACGTCCAGCGGTGTGCCCAGCGCCACCAATTGTCCGTGATCGAGCACCGCCAATCGATCACAGGTCAGGGCCTGATTAAGGTCATGCAGCGCGATCAGCGTCGTCACCGGTAACCCTTGCACACCCTTCAATATTGCCAGTTGATGTTGGATATCCAGGTGATTGGTCGGCTCATCCAACAGCAGAATCTGTGGCCGTTGCGCCAAGGCGCGGGCGATGTGCACACGTTGGCGTTCGCCGCCGGAGAGGCTGCGCCAGGCGCGTTGGCTCAGGTGGGTGGCGTCCACATCGTGCAGGGCCTGGCACACGATGGCGTCGTCCTCGCGTGACCACGGGCTCAGCGCCGACAACCATGGCGTGCGCCCCAACGCCACGGCGTCGAATACGCGGATGGCGTCGTCGGTGTCGGCCTGTTGCTCCACCACTGCCAGCTGTTGCGCGATGGCGCGGCGGGACAGGTCGCCCAAACGGGTGCCCCCAAGCCTTACCTCACCAGAGGCGGGTGTTCGCAACCCCGCCAGCAGTTTGAGCAAGGTGGATTTACCGGAGCCGTTCGGGCCGACAATCCCCAAGGTTTCCCCCAACTGCACCTCAAGATGAATATCCCGTAGCAACTCGGCATCGCGCACTTTGAAACCCAGGCCCGTACAACTGAGCACTTTCATCGCGCATTCCTCCGCCCGATCAGGATCAACGCGAACACCGGCGCGCCGACCAGGGCAGTGACCACGCCCACAGGAATCACCTGGCCTTTGATCAAGGTGCGCGACAGCACATCCGCCGCGATCAAAAACAGCGCGCCGCCCAAGGCGCTGGCTGGCAGCAACCGCGAGTGCCCGGTGCCCAGCAACAGGCGCACCGCATGGGGGATCACCAGGCCGACAAAGCCGATGGAGCCGACAATCGACACCATCACCGCCGTCACCAACGCCGCGCAGCCCACCAGCACAAATTGCACGCGGCGCACTGGAATGCCGAGGGACGCCGCCGAGTCACTGCCGAAGGTAAACGCATCCAGCGCACGCCGATGCCACAAGCACACCGCCAAGCCGGCAACCGCCACCGGCACCGCCAGCCACACCGAAGGCCAGCGCACACCGCTGAGGTTGCCCAGCAGCCAGAACATGATGCCGCGGGCCTGCTCGGAGCTGGCCGACTTGGTAATGAGAAACGCGGTCAGGGCATTGAACATCTGCGAACCGGCAATGCCCGCGAGGATGATCTGGCCGGTACCGCTCATAGAGCCGCTGGCCCGCGCGAGCAAGATCACCAGGGCAAACGCCGCCATGGCCCCGACAAACGCGCCGGCCGACAGTGAAATCAACCCGCCGCCCACGCCCATCAGCGCCACCAACACCGCGCCGGTGGAGGCGCCGGCGCTGATACCCAGCAGATAGGGATCGGCCAGCGGGTTGCGCAGCAACGACTGCAAGATCACCCCACAGGTGGCCAGCCCCGCACCGCACGCGGCAGCGACCAGGGCGCGCGTCAGGCGGTAGTTCCACACCACGCCTTCGTCGATTGGATCGAGCAGATAGCCGGCGTTCCACAGCTTATTGGCGAGTACTTGAAGCACCACCTGCGGCTCGATGGACGTTTCGCCGATGGCCACGCCCGCGAGTAGGGCGGCTGAAAGCAGGGTCAGGGCGAGCAGGGTGCGGATCACGCTTTTACTCATTTGCGCAGGTCGTAGCCGTCGATGGCGCCGGCCAGCTGTTCAAGGCCATCGAACGTGCGGAGGCTGGCCTGCAACGCCAGGGCGTCGAGGATGATGATGCGGTTGTGTTTGACGGCGTCCATGTTGCGCGTGACCGGGTCGCTGCGCAGGAAGGCGAGTTTCTTTTCATGGTCGTCGGCAGGGTAGCGGCGACGGTCCATGCGGGCGATCACCAGGAACGTCGGATTGGCCTTGGCGATGGTTTCCCAGCCAACAGCGGGCCACTCTTCATCGGACTGCACCACGTTGTGCAGGCCGAGGGTTTCGAGCATGAATTCGGGGATGCCCTTGTGGCCCGCCACGTACGGGTCGCTGGCTATCTCGGAACTGGAGAACCACACCAGCGCGCTGGCTTGCTTGAGGCCTTTACTCTGCGCCGTGGCAACGGACTTGGCCAGGCGCGCCTTGAGGTCGTCGTTCAGCTGTTGGCCGCGCGCCTGCACGTCGAAAATCTCGGCCAGTTGGCTGATGCTCTTGTAGAGCGTCTCGATGCGGAACGGCTCCAGCCGCGTGCCGTCGGCGCCCACCAGATTGTCCTTGCCTTCGCAGTCGGAAGGCAGCAGGTAGGTGGGGATCTTCAATTCGTGGAATTGCTCACGGGTGCCCACCACGCCTTGCGGGCCGACCACCCATTCCAGCTCGGCAGCCACCAGTTGCGGGCGTTTGGCGATCACGGCTTCAAAGCTTGGCTCGTTGTTGGCCAGGCGTTCGATTTTGTCGTTCTGCGCCTGGTACTGGGGCAGCACACTGTTGAACCACAGCGAGGTGCCGACCACTTTGTCGCCGACGCCCAGGGCATACAGCATTTCGGTGGCGGCCTGGCCGATGGTCACGCTGCGTGCGGGGGCTTGCGGGAAGGTCACGGCGCTGCCGCAGTTTTGGACCGTCAGCGGGTAGTGAGTGGGCGCCGCTTGAGCCAGGGCACAGAAACCCAGACCGGTGATCAGGGCAGTAACGCGTGGCAGCATGGGGCGATCTCCGTGTGAACCGTAGGTGAAGCAGGGGCAGTACGGCTCGGAAATACGCCCTTGAACGCTGCCGGTCGGGCAGGCAAGGATGTCCTTCCCGGACACCCCGCCGGTTAGTGATTGTGCTGGGCCGGCAGGTCTCCTGACTGATGCGTCTTCGCCACGCTCCAGCCTTCCCGGACGAGGTCCAGTGGCGTTAAGGAGCAGGCTCGGCACCTACAGTTGCGGGGGCAGTTTCGATTGACGCCGCGGGCGGCGTTTCGAATTCCCTATTAGTCCCATGGGGGAACCGGCGGCGCTATGGTAGTTGATTCAGCCTCGCAGAGGGAGGCTGAGCTTCAGTTCGCGTGCCGGTGGCGCGATCTTCGATGTCGCGCCAAGTCATGGCGCCTATCGTTAAAAAGTCGCTAGGACGTTCGCGCCTCGCAAAAAGTAGGCGGCCAATGTGTGTTCGTCAGTAGCTTCGCAATCCGTTTTTTGCTTGATCCCGCCTAAATGCGCGATCAGATCGCTCACCACAACACGGCCGCCTGTCATGAAAGGCCCGCTGCGCAGCCGGGGTTATTTTCGATCCAGCCACACCGTCTGCGAATTGCAGAACTCGCGAACGCCGAAGTGCGACAGCTCGCGACCGAATCCACTTTTCTTCACGCCGCCAAACGCCACCCGTGGGTCGGAGACGCTGAAGGCGTTGACGAAGATCCCGCCGGTTTCCAGCTGATTGGCGATATCCCGTGCTTTCGCTGCGTCAGTGGTGAAGATGCTCGCGGTGAGGCCGAACTCGCTGTCATTGGCCAGGGCCACCGCGTGGTCGGCGTCGCGGGCGGTGATGATCGAGGCCACGGGGCCGAACAGTTCCTGTTTGAACGAGGTCATCTGGTCGGTGACGTTGGCGAGTACGGTGGGCTCGTAGTAGTTGCCGTCGCCTGTGACTTTATGGCCGCCGAGCAACAGGGTCGCGCCTTCCTCCAGGGTGGCCTGGACCTGACCGTGCAACTCGTCGCGCAGGTCGAAGCGGGCCATTGGGCCAATGTAGGTGGCAACTGATGTGGGATCGCCCATCACCAGGGCACGGCTGGCTTCGACGAACTTGGCCGTGAAGGCTTCCACAACACCGGCTTCGATGATCAAGCGCTTGGCGGCGGCGCAGACTTGGCCACTGTTCTGGAAGCGGCCGATGAGCGCGGCTTGCACGGCGGCGTCGAGGTCGGCGTCGTTGAGCACGATGAACGGGTCGGAGCCGCCCAGTTCCAGCACGCTTTTTTTCAACGCTGCACCGGCCTGGGAGCCGATAGCGATGCCGGCGCGCACGCTGCCGGTGAGGGTCACGGCGGCAATACGTGGGTCCGCGATGGCTTTGGACACGCCCTCGGGGGTGACGTTGATCACTTCGAATAAGCCTTCAGCAAAGCCGGCTTTACGGAACGCTTGTTGGATCAGGTAGGCGCTGCCCATCACATTCGGCGCGTGTTTGAGCACGTAAGTGTTGCCGGCGAGCATGGTTGGCACGGCGCCGCGCAGTACCTGCCATACAGGGAAGTTCCACGGCATTACGGCGAGAATCGGGCCCAGCGGGCGGTATTCGATGTGGGCGGTGCCGTTGTCGACCAGGGTCGGTTCCGGGGCGAGCATGGCCGGGCCTTGGGCTGCGTACCATTCACTCAGTTGCGCGCATTTTTCGACTTCGGCACGTGCCTGGGCGATGGGTTTGCCCATTTCCAGAGTGATCATCTGCGCCATGGCTTCGGCTTGCTCGCGCAAGGCGGCGGCCAGGGCTAACAGCAGCTCGGCGCGCTGGCTCACCGGCTGGCGGCGCCAGGTGCGGAAGGCGCTGGTGGCGCGGTCGAGGGCGGCATCCAGCTGCGCTGTTGTTTCGTAGGGATAGTTGCCGACGGTTTGGCCGTTGGCGGGGTTGATCGATAAGGCGTGGGTGTTCGCGTTCATGGCACCGTCCTGTGTACGTTGGGAATGGAGGTCAGCGTACGGGGCTGGATCTTTTCTGGAAACTGAATAATATTAAGCAATACGTTCACGAATGGAGAATGAATTGGATCTCGTGCAACTGGAAATCTTCAAGGCCGTCGCCGAACAAGGCAGCATCAGCGCCGCCGCGCAGTTGATTCATCGGGTGCCGTCAAACTTGACCACGCGGATCAAGCAACTGGAGCAGGATCTGGGCGTGGAGCTGTTTATCCGCGAGAAGAGCCGACTGCGCCTGTCGCCGGCGGGTTGGAATTTCCTCGGTTACGCGCGGCGCATTCTCGATCTGGTGCAAGAGGCCCGCGCGACGGTGGCGGGGGAAGAACCTCAGGGGGCGTTTGCCCTCGGCTCCCTGGAAAGCACGGCGGCGGTGCGTATCCCGGCGTTGCTGGCGGCGTATAACCAGAAGCACACCAAGGTCGAACTGGACCTGAGCACCGGGCCGTCGGGCACCATGATCGAAGGGGTATTGTCGGGGCGCCTGACCGCCGCGTTTGTCGACGGGCCGGTGCTGCATTCGACCCTGGAGGGCGTGGCGGTGTTTGAGGAGGAGATGGTGGTGATCGCGCCACTGCACCATGCGCCGATCAGCCGGGGGCAGGACGTAAATGGCGAGAACATCTATACGTTCCGCTCGAACTGCTCGTACCGGCATCACTTTGAACGCTGGTTCTCACAGGACGGCGCGGTGCCGGGCAAGATCTTCGAGATTGAGTCCTACCACGGCATGCTCGCCTGCGTCAGCGCCGGTGCTGGGCTGGCGCTGATGCCGCGCAGTATGTTGGAAAGCATGCCCGGGTTCGCTGCGGTGAGTGTGTGGCCGCTGATGGACAGCTTTCGCTTGCTGAACACTTGGTTGATCTGGCGGCGGGGGACTGTTTCGCAGAGTTTGAACAGCTTTGTGAAGTTGCTGGAAGAGCGCGGGCTGGTAGCCGCCTGAATCCACTGTGGGAGGGGATAAGTCCCGTCCCACCTGTTTTTTTATCAGCCGCTGAACTGGAAGGTGCCCATGGCGAGTTTCGCCATGATTGCTGTCGCACCCAGCTGCACCAGCCACAACGCCAAACCACCAAGGAATACACCGAGGGCCACCTGCAACACCAAACTCTTCTGCCGCTTCACCTGCGGCGCGCGTGGGGTGTAGTCGTGCAGTTCGTCGCGGTCGGCGCGCAGGTCCAAGTCGTCGTTTCTCATAGAGCTCTCACAGCAAAGGGGCGGTCAGGGTTCAGTCTAGGGGCTGGACACAAAAAAGGGGAAACCATGGCTTCCCCTTCTGTGCAACGCTAGCAGGTTTACAGCACCTGAACGATTGCCTGTGTGACCGCAGCAATGTTCGACTGGTTCAACGCCGCCACACAGATACGCCCGGTATCCAGCGCGTAGATACCAAACTCGCTGCGCAGGCGGGTGACTTGCTCAACGGTCAGACCGGAGTAGGAGAACATCCCACGCTGGCGACCGACGAAGCTGAAGTCGTGGCCCGGCGCAGCCTTGGCCAGTTCGGCAACCATCTGCTCACGCATGCCACGGATGCGCAGGCGCATCTCGGCCAGTTCGGCTTCCCACTGGGCGCGCAGTTCAGGGCTGTTCAACACGGCGGCAACGATCGCTGCGCCGTGGGTTGGCGGGTTGGAGTAGTTGGTGCGGATCACGCGCTTGACCTGGGACAGGATGCGCGCGCTTTCTTCCTTGGAGTCGCCGACGATGGACAGCGCGCCCACACGTTCGCCGTACAGAGAGAACGACTTGGAGAACGAGCTGGAGACAAAGAAGGTCAAGCCCGATTCCGCGAACAGGCGCACAGCGGCTGCGTCTTCGTGGATGCCATCGCCAAAGCCCTGGTAGGCCATGTCGAGGAACGGCACCAGGTTCTTGGCCTTGACCACGTCCAGCACGTTTTGCCAGTCGGCCGGGCTCAGGTCGACGCCGGTCGGGTTGTGGCAGCAGGCGTGCAGCACCACGATGGACTGCGGCGGCAGGGCGTTGAGGTCTTCGAGCAAGCCGGCGCGGTTCACGTCGTGGGTGGCGGCGTCGTAGTAGCGGTAGTTCTGCACCGGGAAACCAGCGGTTTCGAACAGTGCACGGTGGTTTTCCCAGCTCGGGTCGCTGATGGCGACGACGGCGTCTGGCAGCAGTTGCTTGAGGAAATCAGCGCCGATCTTCAGGGCGCCAGTGCCACCAACGGCCTGGACGGTCACGACACGACCAGCTTCGAGCAGTGGCGAGTCGTTCCCGAACAGCAGGGTTTGAACGGCCTTGTCATAGGCGGCGATACCGTCGATCGGCAAGTAGCCACGGGCGGCGTGTTGCGCCACACGAATGGCTTCCGCTTCGGCAACGGCACGCAAGAGTGGAATCTTCCCCTCCTCGTTGCAGTAAACGCCCACGCCAAGGTTGACCTTGGTGGTTCGGGTGTCGGCGTTGAATGCTTCGTTGAGGCCCAGGATTGGATCGCGTGGTGCCATTTCGACAGCGGAGAACAGGCTCATTTTTGCGGCAGCTCTATGGGGGAATGGAGGGACGTGTCGCGCTCCAGCCGAATGCACTAGAGCGGTGCACAAACGGGGAGCTAGTATAGAGGCCATCACGGCTGAGGGCGACAACCGAAACGGCTTTTCGGCCAAGTTTTTCGGTTTATTTGCTGACCGTTAGTCTTATTGCAACGTCGATCCCAGATGGCAGGCAGGACGATTGCCTTGAAACCCGTCACATTCGCCACCACTTCTATGGCTATGATGGTTTTTTCCTACTGCTCGCTCTGAAAGTTCGCGGGTGGTGGTCTATTTCTTCCCCGACGGGTTTACAGTCCGGGGTGACTTCAAGAGGTACGTTATGTCGGATTTCCAACTAGTCACCCGCTTTGAACCCGCTGGCGATCAGCCAGAAGCCATTCGCCAGATGGTCGAAGGCATCGAGGCCGGCCTGGCTCACCAGACGCTGCTCGGGGTGACCGGTTCAGGCAAGACTTTCAGCATTGCCAACGTGATCGCACAGATCAACCGGCCCACCTTGGTGCTGGCGCCAAACAAGACCCTGGCCGCGCAGCTCTACGGCGAGTTCAAGGCGTTCTTCCCGAATAACGCAGTGGAATACTTCGTTTCCTACTACGACTACTACCAGCCTGAAGCTTATGTGCCGTCTTCCGACACCTTTATCGAGAAGGATGCGTCGATCAATGACCATATCGAGCAGATGCGGCTGTCGGCGACCAAGGCGCTGCTGGAGCGCAAGGACGCGATCATTGTCACCACGGTGTCGTGTATCTACGGCCTGGGCAGCCCGGAAGCGTATTTAAAGATGGTGCTGCACGTGGACCGTGGCGACAAACTCGACCAGCGGGAGTTGTTGCGCCGCCTGACGAGTTTGCAGTACACCCGCAACGACATGGACTTTGCCCGCGCCACCTTCCGCGTGCGCGGCGACGTGATCGATATTTACCCGGCCGAATCCGATCTGGAAGCGATCCGCATCGAGCTGTTCGACGATGAAGTGGAGAGCCTCTCAGCCTTCGACCCGTTGACCGGCGAGGTCATCCGCAAGCTGCCGCGCTTCACCTTCTATCCGAAAAGTCACTACGTGACCCCGCGTGAAACCCTGATGGGTGCCATCGAGGGCATCAAGGTGGAGTTGGCCGAGCGCCTGGAATACCTGCGGGCCAATAACAAGCTGGTGGAAGCCCAGCGTCTTGAGCAGCGCACCCGGTTTGACTTGGAGATGATCCTGGAGCTGGGCTACTGCAACGGCATCGAAAACTACTCGCGCTACCTCTCGGGTCGCGAATCCGGCGCGCCGCCGCCGACGCTCTATGACTACCTGCCCGATGACGCGCTGCTGGTGATCGACGAATCCCATGTCAGCGTGCCGCAAGTGGGCGCTATGTATAAGGGCGACCGCTCACGTAAAGAGACGTTGGTGGAGTACGGTTTCCGGCTGCCGTCGGCACTGGATAACCGGCCGATGCGCTTCGACGAGTGGGAGGCTATTAGCCCGCAGACTATTTTTGTGTCGGCCACACCGGGTAACTACGAGGCCGAGCATGCTGGCCGCGTTATTGAGCAACTGGTGCGTCCGACCGGCCTGGTGGACCCGGAAATTGAAATCCGCCCGGCGCTGACCCAGGTCGATGACCTGCTGTCCGAGATCAATAAGCGTGTCGCTCTGGAAGAGCGTGTGCTGGTCACCACGCTGACCAAGCGCATGTCCGAAGACTTGACCGACTATCTGGCCGACCACGGCGTGCGGGTGCGCTATCTGCACTCGGATATCGACACCGTGGAGCGCGTTGAGATCATCCGTGATCTGCGCCTGGGTACCTTTGATGTGTTGGTAGGCATCAACCTGCTGCGCGAAGGCTTGGACATGCCGGAAGTGTCGCTGGTGGCGATCCTCGATGCGGACAAGGAGGGCTTTCTGCGTTCCGAACGCTCGTTGATCCAGACCATCGGGCGGGCGGCGCGAAACCTTAATGGCAGGGCGATTCTCTACGCGGACCGCATCACCGGTTCTATGGAGCGGGCGATTGGCGAGACTCAGCGTCGTCGCGACAAGCAAATCGCGTTCAACCTGGAAAATGGCATCACGCCCAAAGGCGTGTTCAAGGACGTCGCCGACATCATGGAAGGCGCCACCGTGCCCGGTTCGCGCAGCAAGAAGCGCAAGGGCATGGCCAAGGCCGCAGAGGAAAGCGCCAAGTACGAGAACGAACTGCGCTCGCCGAGTGAGATCACCAAGCGGATTCGCCAGTTGGAAGAGAAGATGTACCAGTTGGCGCGGGATCTGGAGTTCGAGGCGGCGGCGCAGACGCGGGATGAGATTGGCAAGTTGCGCGAGCGCTTGCTGGCTGTCTGATCTGCGGTGGCTGGGCGGGCCTTATCGGGGGCAAGCCTCCTCCCACGCTTTGACTTGTGAACACCATCAAATGTGGGAGGGGCGGTGCGACGATTCGACTTGCCCTCGATGGCTACGCCTCGGTTTTCCAGAAATCACCCAGGCTGTTACCATTCGCCCCTTGTTTCAATTTTCAGTTATATCGCCCATTCGAGACCTGCCATGACCACCGTCCGCACGCGCATTGCGCCATCGCCTACTGGGGATCCCCACGTCGGCACCGCCTACATCGCCTTGTTCAACTACTGTTTTGCCAAGCAGCACGGCGGTGAATTCATCCTGCGGATCGAAGACACCGATCAACTGCGCTCCACTCGCGAGTCTGAACAGCAGATTTTCGATGCCCTGCGCTGGCTGGGCATTACCTGGGCTGAAGGCCCGGACGTCGGCGGGCCGCACGGCCCGTATCGCCAAAGCGAGCGCAGCGACATTTACAAGCAATACACACAGCAGCTGGTCGACATGGGCCATGCGTTCCCGTGCTTCTGCACCGCCGAAGAACTGGACCAGATGCGCGCCGAGCAACAGGCCCGTGGCGAAACCCCGCGCTACGATGGCCGCGCGCTGCTGCTGTCCAAGGAAGAAGTGGCTCGGCGCCTGGCTGCTGGCGAACCGCACGTTATCCGCATGAAAGTGCCGAGCGAAGGCGTGTGCGTGGTGCCGGATATGCTGCGCGGTGACGTCGAGATCCCATGGGATCGCATGGACATGCAAGTGCTGATGAAGACCGACGGCCTGCCGACGTACTTCCTGGCCAATGTGGTCGACGACCACCTGATGGGCATCACCCACGTACTGCGTGGCGAAGAGTGGCTGCCGTCGGCGCCGAAACTGATCCTGCTTTACGAATACTTCGGTTGGGAACAGCCGCAGCTGTGCTACATGCCGCTGCTGCGTAACCCGGACAAGAGCAAGCTGTCCAAGCGCAAGAACCCGACTTCGGTGACCTTCTACGAGCGCATGGGCTTCATGCCGGAAGCGATGCTCAACTACCTGGGCCGTATGGGCTGGTCGATGCCGGACGAGCGTGAGAAGTTCTCGTTGCAGGAAATGGTCGACAACTTCGACCTGTCACGCGTGTCCCTGGGCGGTCCGATTTTCGATGTCGAGAAACTGTCCTGGCTCAACGGCCAGTGGTTGCGCGATCTGCCGGTGGAAGAGTTTGCCAGCCGCGTGCAGCAGTGGGCGTTGAACCCCGAGTACATGATGAAGATCGCGCCGCTGGTGCAGGGCAGGGTGGAAACGTTCAGCCAGGTTGCACCATTGGCCAGTTTCTTCTTTGCCGGGGGCGTTAACCCGGATGCCAAGCTGTTCGAGTCCAAGAAGCTCTCTGGCGACCAGGTTCGTCAGTTGATGCAGTTGATCCTGTGGAAGCTGGAGAGCCTGCGTCAGTGGGAGAAGGATGCGATCACTGCGACGATTCAGGCGGTGGTTGAATCCCTGGAACTGAAGTTGCGTGATGCCATGCCGCTGATGTTTGCTGCGATTACCGGGCAGGCCAGTTCGGTGTCGGTGCTCGATGCGATGGAAATTCTCGGTCCGGACCTCACCCGTTTCCGTCTGCGCCAAGCCCTTGATTTGCTTGGTGGTGTCTCGAAGAAAGAAAACAAAGAGTGGGAAAAGCTGCTGGGCGCTATCGCCTAAGCAGGCCGTTGCAGTGACGAAACCCCGGTTTTCCGGGGTTTCGTCGGTAAGTGATTGTTATCCCGGCAAAAAATTTTGGAAATTGTTGAAAATAAATTT
>PJQF01000252.1_pt1 | contig 21733 bp, 24 predicted proteins | sample 1503741 | NCBI WGS metagenome assembly PJQF01 (sample SAMN07775949, study PRJNA414020) | Biofilm metagenome, whole genome shotgun sequencing project. | isolation source: biomolecule (vanillin) treated reverse osmosis membrane biofilm | place: India: Nagpur | collected 2017-03-21 | reverse complement strand
TCTTCCGATCTAGCTGCGATGATTTTGGTTAACAATCCGGGCAGTTGGGACAGTGTGTATCCTCCTCTTCTGCATGCAAAATGGCATGGTTGTACGCCAACAGATTTAATATTTCCATTCTTTCTCTTCATTGTTGGAGTGTCGATTCATTTTGCCTACCAACCCAAGTTAGCAGAAGGTTTATCGAAAAATAATTTGATCAAAATCATCCGCAGAACGGTGATCATCTTTTTGCTGGGAATGCTGCTGGCGTTGATACCCAAATTCAATTTTGAAACGGTGCGAATACCGGGTGTGCTGCAACGCATCAGCATCGTATTTTTATTTTGCTCGTTGATTTATTTTAAAACCAACTGGCTGGCCCAACTGCGATTTGCTATTCTTTTATTAGTCGGGTATTTTATTTTGATGACTATGATTCCAGTACCCGGTATCGGTTATGCAAATCTGGAACCAGAGACAAATTTAGGGGCATGGATGGATCGACTATTTTTAAACGGCCATCTGTGGGCACAAAGTAAAACGTGGGATCCGGAAGGAATATTAAGCACCGTACCCGCTATTGCCACAGGATTGTTGGGTGTTTTATCTGGACAATTATTTTCGAAAATTGAACAACCGGCAGAAAGAGTGACCTGGTTATTTTTTATTGGCGCATTGTTGATTGTTGGTGGTCTGGCCTGGGGATTGGTGTTTCCAATCAACAAAGCCTTGTGGACGAGCAGCTATGTGTTGTATGCCGGAGGCATCGCTATGCAGTTTTTGGCTGGATGCTATTGGTTGATCGATGTGCAGGGAGTTAAGAAGTGGTCTACACCATTTATTTATTATGGCACCAATGCCATTTTTGTTTTTGTGGCCTCTGGGTTATTGGCGAAGTTTTTGATTCGTACGAAAATTGGAGATGGAGATCAAGCGATTTCATTGTGGTCGTACATTTATCAGAATGCATACGCCAGTTGGTTGAGCCCGATGAATGCGTCACTAGCATTTGCTGTTTCGTTGATTCTTTTCTTTCTGGTGATCTTGTGGCAAATGTACAAGCGCAAGATTTTTGTAAAGGTTTGATCGTAAGTTCATGTTTCCATATTTATTGGATAGAATGAAATACCAACAAGACTTATTGATCTTCTTCTTACTATTACTACGAACCTATCCATAGGGAAAGATCATTATATCGGCAACCCAAATCTCTCAAAATCAGTAATTTCAGGGTACTTCAACAGAAAGTTTCTAAACCCATGCAACCCCTGAATGCGTATACGCATCTTGTTATTGAATTTGCTTAAATGACTTTACAGATTTACCGGGCTAAAGAAAAAGATTGGATTGAAGGCTGCAAACGGCAAAACCGGGAGGCGCAGCATGCTCTCTATGAGTTTTTCTCCAGCAAAATGTACACACTCTGCTGCCGCTATATCAAAGATAAAATGGAAGCGGAGGACGTGCTGGTGATGGCCTTCACCAAAATTTTTGAACGGATCGATCAGTACAAAAATGAGGGAAGCTTTGAAGGTTGGATCAGACGGATTATGGTAAACGAGTCGTTGAGCTACTTGCGCAAGAATAAAAACATGTATTTGGAAACTGACATTGAAGCTGCCGATCGAGAGCCGGATTACGATCGGATCGAAAGCCAAATGGAAGCGGAAGATCTCATGAAACTAATTGCCGCCTTGCCTACCGGCTATCGGATTGTTTTCAACTTGTACGCAGTGGATGGGTTTTCGCATCAGGAAATAGCTGAGCAACTGGGAATCAGTGAAAACACATCTAAGAGTCAGTTGAGTCGTGCGCGGGCGTTATTACAAAAGAAGTTACTGGAAGCTGATTTAATGCTTTCACAAAAAATGAACTGATATGGAAAACCGATTAGATGAACTTTTCAAAAACAGGCTGGAGCATCATGCCGCGCCTCCGTCAGGCAATGCTTGGCAACGGATCGAGGGAAGTCTCGCAAAAAAAAATAACACTTTTGCCGTATGGCGAATAGCGGCCGGGGTGTTGCTTGGTGTCGGTTTGATCAGTGCATTGTATTGGTCGCAGCGAAGTGCCGTGGAAACAAACACGCAGCTATCGCAACGAAAAACAGAGACGCCACAACAACCCGTTGAAACAGCACCGCCAGCCGCAATGGAAATTAGCAAGCCAGCATCTGCCGTAGCCTCAGTCAAAGGAGTTCCTGCAAAGAATGCTGAGGTACTTTCGGTTAGAACAGAAAAAGCATCGGTTTCAAAAACAGAGGCAACTATCGCAGCTTCATTGCCTGAATCTACCAAACCCATGCAAGAAGTGACTGTGCCCAACGAAGTGCCTGCAACTGCGGACGTAGCGCAGGTTGCACAAGTAACTAAAATCGAGAAGCCAATCGTGCTTGAATTTACATTGGCTCCCGTGACAACGGAAGTAACAGCACAGGCCGAAGAAAAAACGAATGGTTTCAAAAAGCTTTTCTCCAAAGCCCGTGATTTAAAAAACGGAGAGAGCGGATTGGATCTCTCTGACCTAACTAACAAACTATTTGCCTCCAACCAAAAACAAACGAAAGACAACATCAACTAAAAACAAGTTATTACTGTAAGTCATCCAAGCAATTTCAAAAAAGTAAAACCTGTTCTCTTTAACCGAAACATAGGTCTCATAACAAAGACCTTCAAAAACATAAATCGAATTTGTATGACAACCCGATTGATTATAATTATCCTCCTCTTCACTACAGTTTTCGCGCAAGCGCAAAAAAAGGCTGACACCGTAGTAATTAAAGTAGGCGAAGCCAGCAAAGTCATTTTTGCTATCCAGGACAAAAAAGATTTGGAAACACTCAAGCACTACAACTTCCAGTCGCTGATGGACGATATGATCGCAAAATTGGATAAGCGCGACTCCACTCAACTGGCAGCACCCGCATCGAATTATTTAAAAGACACTACGCAGACAACTGCGAGTACTGAAGAATGGCCCACAGAAGCTGACCGTGCCCGCTACCGTGAAAATGATAACCGCCAAAACTATTATGACAGCGACCGCTCGGATAGCTACTCTTCGCGCAGCTCTCGCAGAAGCTACCGCAAACGCACCTACAGTTCATTTAACATTGATATTGGAACAAACAATTATCTAGAGAACGGGAGCTTTCCTGCAGATGCGAACAAAATTTACACCGTGCGGCCTTGGGGAAGTTGGTACGTGGCTTTGAACTCTACACAGCGTACAAGGCTAGGAAATAAATTTTTCTTGGAATGGGCCGGTGGTGTCAGTTGGTACAACTTCAAATTCCAAAATGATAAAACGTTGCTAACAAAAGATGACAATGGTGTGACCTTTAGTGAAGATCTGCGCACCAACAGATTCGACAAGAGCAAACTTACCGTAGTGTATGTTAATTTGTCTGCGGTACCTATGATTGATTTTGCCGGAAACAACCGCAAGCCCGGTCTATTCAGCGGTAATCATTCTCGCGGATTCCGGATGGGTGCAGGACCGTACGTTGGCTACCGCATCGACAGCTATACCAAGCAAGTGTATGAAGTAGATGGCGATGATAAAGTTGAGCGTCACCACGATCCATACTTTCTAAACAATATCCGATACGGCATTCGCGCACAGTTCGGATTTAGAGGAACGGACTTCTTCTTCAACTATGATATGAATGATCTTTTTGTAACAGGCAAAGGGCCACAGTTGAATGCTTTCAGCTTCGGAATTACGCTGTAGAAAAACGAATACTTATAAATTAAAAGTGGACGCCTTTGGGTATCCACTTTTTTTATTCATACGGATCAGCTTAACTCAGAATTTCGGCAGTCACTATTTTTACAGGATCAGAAACGGAATGCTTCTCCCTTTGTCAAAACCATTTTTTTCTCATCGCCCTTCAGCTTCAAATCTTTACTGACGCGTGATGGTGTTGGCCAAATAAAAAATAACCACAACAAGGAAATTGAAAAGTAGATGGTGAAATACGCATGACTTGTCAATGCTAATCCAATAGCCATGAGCACCGATCCGGATGCAAGTGAACTGATGCGGATGAATCCCGCTGATAAATATTTCTCAAGGCGAATGCCTAAGCTAGGCTCAGGAATCAAAGCCTTAAAACGGGCGGCAGCCACCAAGTGAACAATCGTTAGGTTCATTACCGAGATGATAGGAAAAGCAATTAATATGACTTGAATCAGTTCTTCATCTTGAATGATAGCAGTCAAATCACCAACCAATAAAAAGTAATAAACGGCTAGAAATACACCAATGGGGATAAACATTACCAAAAGGCACCTGTTATACAATTTGTAGAAGAATTCGCCCAGTGTGCTGAAATTCATTTTAGTCAACTTTATACATTCAAAACTAATTATAAATTATCTTTGTTTCGAAAGTCTTAATTCACACCATGGAGACAGTCGCAAATTTGAGTAGAAAAGAACAGGTAATCCGAAGCGCAGCACAGTTGTTTAGAGAGAAGGGCTACGCTGCCTCTTCCATGCGCGACTTAGCTCAGAAACTGGGAATCGAAGCCGCCAGCTTGTACTCGCATATCAAATCAAAAGAAGAAATTCTACAGAACCTTTGCTTTGATATGGCGCATGAGTTTAGAAAATCGTTGGAAGAAGTGGAGAAACAAAAATTACCTGCCAGTGAAAAACTGCGCAAAGGCATCATCGGCCACATTCAGGTAATGGCAAAAGATTTGACCGCTTCTGCGGTATTCATGAATGAGCATCGGCATCTAAGCCAACCGTATTTGCGCGATTTCCTGTTACTCCGAATCAACTACATCAACCGCTTCAAATCAATGATTGAAGATGGCATTCGGATGGGGGAATTCAAGCCAAACATCGATAAGAAACTGGCGGTAATGACTTTGTTTTCTTCATTGAACTGGATGCCCATGTGGTACGACCCGGAGGGTGATGTAGTTCCCAATGATTTGGGTGAGCAGCTATCGGATATGCTGGTGAACGGTTTGAAGAAAAACTGATTTTCTCAACCGGCTTTTTTAACTTTATACCCTTCTTTGGTAAGGATCTCGGCTACTTTGGTGCGAACATCACCTTGAATGAGTATTTCGCCTTCTTTTGAAGAGCCGCCAACGCCACATTTGGTTTTCAACAATTTGGTTAGTTGCTCCAAGTCATCCGTAGTGCCGATAAATCCGGTTACCAAGGTCACTTGCTTTCCTGCTCTGCCGCTCTTATCCAAAAGCACTTTTAGATTTTGCTGCTGCGGTGGCAGCGTTTGAGCCTCATCTTGCGATGACATCTGAAATTGAAAATCGCTGCTGGTGGAATACACAACACCTTCTCTATTTTTCCATTCATTCTTTTTTGCCATAATTTATTTACTGATGTAGAAGATGATCAAGTTAAAAAATATCAGAAGAAAGTTCGCAACGCCCAGATTAAACCGCATCTCAACGGTTTCCTTGTAAAAGACGCCAAACAGAGATGTAATTAACCAAATAATGGGAAAGAAAATGAAGTTGCCGTAAATCGAAATGGGGAGGCGATGTTTGAAGCCGCTACCTGTTTCAATTCGTTTGGGTACAGACAAGATGGGGGTCGTACAAATCTTCACATCATCAAAATTGGTAAAATACGAAAGGCTGTTCGTACTCATGCGGTATGATTTGCCTTTGGAAGTTTCTATTTTAAAACTACTACCATACTTTCCTCCGATCGTATAAATCCCCATCACGCGCTCGCTGTTCTTACTGACGGGCAGCACAAAGTCCAGAGAGAGAACACTACAAAAGAATAATGTCACCTTTGAAATAAAAATGGCTTTTGAAAGATGACGATCCATCAGTTCCAGCATCTGGCGCCTGGCAGATGGACGATGGTGCAGCGGTTCTGCATTCGGCCTCGGACGATAGCGAGGATCGCGATGCGTGGTGGTAGAGTTCTGTTCTACTACTATTTCCGTTGAGTCACCGGCCAACATCTGATCGTAAAGGAATTTTTTAACCGGGTCGCTCAACGCTTCATACGCTTCAGTGATTTCCCTAAACTTCTCTGCCGCATCGATCGAAGAATTCCGGTCGGGATGATAGAGCAGCGCCAGCCTGCGATAAGCGCGTTTGATATCGGCCTCGCGTGCATGGATAGAGATTTGGAGAATGAAGTAATAGTTTTTCAAGAATCAAGTATAGGGAATTGCCCTAAAATAATAAAGCCCCGGTAAAGGGGCTTTAAAAATGATTCGCCAACAAGTGTTTAGCGCTTAACTACAAATGTCAATACAGGGCGTTTCGCTTTACTTACAACATCTTCTGCGATGCTGCCGGCCAATACATGGGCAAAGCCTGTTCGACCGTGAGTGGCCATGGCAATCAAGTCAGCATCAATGCTGTCCGCAAAATAAAGGATACCTTGTTCTTCGCTTAAGTCATTATAAACGTTGACGGTGAAATTCTTTAGCTGCAAGCTCTTCGCAAACTTATTCATATATTCTTTCACCACTTTGTCGCGTTGAAAGTCGCCCGGAGTGTTGATGCGCACTAAGTGAATCGTAGAATCGTAGAGTTGTTGTGTGCGCTTGACGATCCGTGAAAATACTTCCTCGTCTTTCGACATCGCTGTAGCGTAAACAATATTTTTAAAATCACTCGATGCCGGTTTCTTATGCACGGTGAGAATCGGGCACTTAGAATGGCGCACAATTCTCTCTGTATTGGTACCAATTACCATCGCTTCCAGATTTGTTTGGCCACGCGTACCCATTACAACTAAATCCACTTTTTGTTCGGCTATGATTGCATTCATACCGTGGAAGGGGTTTCCGAGTCGTAACTCACCTACCACTTTCACCGCATCAAAACGAGGATCTTTTACTAATTTTTCTAATTGCGCTTTCGCCTTTTCTAAAAGCTTGAAAGTAAACAAACGATCTTCCCAATCATCTTTCACATAATCTCCGGTGATACGATACGAATCGGGTGTAGCCTCTTCTACCACATGCAATAGATAAATGGTAGCACCTGCTTTCTTGGCAATCTCAAAGGCAGTTTCATACGCAGTGACAGAAGTCTTTGAGAAATCGGTTGGAACTAATATTTTTTTCATATTAAATAAAAAGTTTCGTTTTAAGTTCTTAGTAAAAATAAGCTATTTTCAGTTCTTCCTGTTCATTTTTTGGATGGAATACTTACATCGAATTCTGTTCCGTTATCTCAGCTATTTGCAAACTGCTACAGGCTGACGGGTATCTATATCCATGGAATGCTGATGCGTCCAGAACACTCTGCCAATCAATAAAATACCGGTCAGCAAAAAGAGAGTGGTGGTAACCCGTTGATAACTCATCTTACGAATAAAACCGTTGGCCATCCACGTAATACCGACCATCACAGGCCACGTTCCCAAGCCAAATAGCATCATGAACCAAAATCCATCTGCCGCTGACGGTAAAATGAAACAGGATACGACTGCCATATACGTGAGTCCGCAGGGTAGCAATCCATTAAGCATCCCCAAAACCCACATCGAGACATTCGTACGGGCCGGTAACCAATAACCAAACCACTTGCGCAAGTGCGAGAGAAGCTGTACTACACCTTGACTGATTAATGGAATGTGTACTTTTTTAAAAACTCCAAATCCCAGAAACAAAAACAGAATACCCATGACAAGAGACAGGTAGTTTTGTTCTGGCACCTGTATCCAACTGCTACCAACTGCCGCAGCGACCGCACCCAGTAATCCGTATACCAGCACACGTCCCGAATTGTAAATGATTTTCGAAATCAAAAATGGATTGTGTGTTGTTGCCGCCATTACCAAAGGACTGCACATACCCACGCAGTGAAAACTACCGGCAAGCCCCATGATTAATGCGGTGACGATCCAATTCATAACACCATCAATTTTTCATAGTAATAATCTTTACCATTCATACTCCATTGCATGGTAACGCGATAAAGACCTTTCTCAGATTTTGGCAAAATGAAATCCTGCTCCGATTCTTTCGTTAAAGTAAATCGTTGATCCAGCCGCGAATCAGAAGGTCGTGTCAATCGAATCTCGCCATGCTCTAGTGCATTCAAAGCAGGATACGAAATTTTAATGCGCTCCTGAGTAAGACTTAAACTCGGCTCGCTTTTTAAGTCGAGCATATTCTGTTGTTTAGTCATCTTGGTTTGATGTACCAATTCATCCTGGTAATAATTAGCTGACACCAAACTCACATCTTGGCGAACACAAATGGAAACGAGTGTGCCGATAAACAACGCAAACCCGATAAAAGAAAAGACAACCCATTTCATACATCACGTATTTAGTTTTGAAATTATTTCTTAAAAGATTGAATCGGACCAATAAATTTAGCTTTGGCTGTGCCAATGCGTTTTCCGTCTTTATAAATTCCTACTTCAATTATGGTTTTACGATTGGTGAGCGCTTCTTCCGGCAACTTCACCATCACAATACTTTTTAAAAATCCTTCTTTGGGCACAACAATATTTTCCTCTCCAATTTTTTTGAGTGTTGCCGCAACCGGAGATTCTATCTTCAAATCGAGGTTGATGTCTTCGAATGTTTTGTTCATGAACTCCAGCGTGTACAAATTGGTGATCTTACCATCATCGGTTTTGGTGTAGAGTGTACCGGGTGCTTTTAAAATCGTAGTTTCAATATCAGCACGGGTGAAGATGAAATAGCTCAGTAAACTCAGCAAAGCCGTCAGTACTACAGAATACCCAATGGTGCGTGGTGTTAATAACTTTTGCATTCCGTCTTTAATGGCGTTGTAAGAAGAATAGCGAATCAACCCCTTCGGCTTTTCTATTTTCGTCATCACATCATCACAGGCATCAATACACGCTGTACAATTCACGCACTCCAATTGGGTACCATTTCGAATGTCAATTCCGGTAGGGCAAACATGCACACATAATTTACAATCAATGCAGTCGCCTTGCTTCTCAGTAATTTTGGATTGATCTTTCTTCAACTTGCCGCGCTTCTCACCGCGCAGCCAATCGTAGGCAACGACAATCGAATCTTTTACCAACAACACACTTTGCAATCGACCATAAGGGCAAACGACAATGCACGCTTGCTCGCGAAACCAGGAGAACACTCCGTAAAATATCGCGGTGAATACGAGCAGCCCGATAAATCCACTCAGATGCTCTGTGGGTGGTTGCGAAATAATCTCCTTCACTTGATCGATACCGATGAGATAGGCCATGGCTACGTGCGCAATCAGCAAAGCAATGACAATAAAAATTACATGTTTGATTGACTTCTTAAAAATTTTAGACGAAGTCCATGCTGCATTGTTCAGTCTGCGTTGCTCGTTAGCATCGCCTTCAATCCAGTATTCTACTTTACGGAACACCATTTCCATAAACAGTGTTTGCGGGCACGCCCAGCCACACCACACACGTCCGAAGGCCACGGTAAACAAAATGATGAAAACGAAAAAGGTAATAGCGGTGATGGCTAGTAAAAAGAAATCCTGTGGCCAAAAAACATGACCAAACAAAATAAACTTGCGCTCAAAAATATTCAGCAACAAAAAAGGGCGATCGTGCCACTTGATAAATGGCCCGGTAAAAAACAGCAACAACAAAACGGTCGAAACGATAATGCGTTTGTTATGAAAAATTCCGCTTGGTTTTTTCGCGTACACCCATACGCGCTTGCCACTCGCATCTACCGTGCTGATGGAGTTTCTGAACTCTTCGTCAAAGTGATAAAAATCGTTTGCCATTTTCTTAGGGAACCTTCAAAAACGGAGCGCTCTTTTCAGAGCGCTCCGGGTATATTTACTAGAGAGCCGCTTGGGTTTTTACTGTATCCATCTTCACCGTATCGCCTTTCAATTTTTCTATCTCCGGCTTGAACAAATCGCCTTGCGGCTTTTTCGGATTAGCGGGATTCGATCCTTGCAAGGTGAGTACATAACTTGCCACGTTCTTCATTTTTTCGGGACTGATTACGCCTTCCCACGCAATCATATTGGTACCTGCTACTCCATGTCGCACAACTTTAAACACATCTTTAATGGTGCCGCCATGCAACCAGTATTCATCGGTGAGGTTAGGACCAATATCGCCACCACCATCTTTGCGATGACACGATGCGCACGTAGTGAGGAATGTTTGTTTGCCATCGGCCAAAGCCAGTGCATCGGCTGTTGCCTCCACGCTGTTCTCATCAATGGCTGCTACCGGATTTGAAGCCTGACGTTTTAAGGCTTGTTGCTGCGCATAAGCGACTTCATTATCGTACTCCTGCAATTGTGTGGGTAATGTGTTGAACACATCGAACACCATCAGATAAACTGCGGCAAAGCCAATGGTGAAATAAAATAACCATTTCCACCATGGTGGCAGGTGATTGTCTAATTCGCGAATGCCGTCATAATTATGATCGAGCATAATATCCGCTTCTTTCTCCAAAGGTTTCAATGCATTCCATTGATCCCAGAGGCGTTGCCACATCGATGGGGCTTCTACATAAGGTATACCCAATTTTTCGGCACGCTCTTTTTCCGCTTGCCGAGCCATGATATTAAGCACACGCAACATATAGGCTGCCACCGTGAGCACGAGCAAAGCAATGATGAAGATGAAGCCCACCACCATATAGAATGGCAACAAGGGATCATCGAGAAACGAAGTAGCTGGCGCAGCTGCGGCTGCATCTTGGCCAAATGCCAAAGGCAGTGTCAAGACGAGGAGAGAGAGGGTTATAAAAAACTTCTTCATAACAAGCGAGTTAAGTTGTCGGTTGAGTTATTGGATGCGCCATCGCTGAGAGGCTTCTGCCCCATCTCGTCCACGTACTTTTTATCTACTGTGATGACCCACCACAGCAGCAAGGCGAAGAAGAGGAAGAAGATGACAAAGGAAATCACAGGCCACACCTGGATATTGTCGATGTTTTGCAATATATTCTTGTACATGGCTTTCTATTTTTGTTCTGCTACTTCGTTTTTCACTTTGATGTCGGTGCCCAAGCGCTGCAGGTAAGCTATCAATGCAACAATCTCTGCTTCGCTTTGAATTTCGTATCCATCTGCTTTCAGACTGGCCGCAATTTTATTGGCTTGCGCTTCTAAGTCTTCAGTTGCTTTCAATTCGTAGCCTTCTTCATAAGGAACGCCTACTGTACGCAGCGCTGAAATCTTTCCGGCTGTAGCCGATTTATCAATTACCTGTTCGTAGAGCCAAGGGTACGCAGGCATGATGGATCCGGTACTTACTTCGGTGGGTGCCAACATGTGGCGGAAGTGCCAGCTATCTGCATACTTGGCTCCTACCCGTTGCAAATCCGGGCCGGTGCGTTTACTTCCCCATAAGAATGGATGATCATATACATATTCACCTGATTTGGAATATTCTCCTGCCTTCGGATCGTAGCGTTGCACTTCGCTGCGGAACGGGCGCACCATTTGTGAGTGACAACCCACGCAACCTTCGCGAATGTAAATATCACGGCCGTGTAACTCCAGTGGTGTGTATGGTTTTACCGTGGCGATCGTTGGTATGTTGGACTTGATTAAGAAAGTAGGGACCAACTCAATCAAACCTCCAATCAAAATGGCAACGAGAGCTAAAGCTGTAAATAATACAGGCTTGCTTTCCAATGCATGGTGCCAGCCACCGCCTTCGTTAGAAGCCTTGATCATCGGAGCTACTTCTACTTCTTCATTGGCCATGAACGATCCCGCATAAGCGGTCTTGATCAAATTGTAAGCCATAATGAATACACCCACTAAATACAACAGACCACCAAAGGAGCGCAGCATATACAGCGGAAGAATTTTAGTAGTCGTTTCCAGGAAATTACTGTAAGCTAAAAATCCGTCCGGAGTAAATTCTTTCCACATTAAACTTTGCACCACACCGGCTGTGTACATGGGAAGCGCATAGAAGATAATTCCCAACGTGCCTAACCAAAAGTGAACATTCGCTAATTGGGTAGAGTACAATTTGGTTGACCACATTTTTGGTACCAGCCAATAGAAGATACCGAAGATGAGAAAGCCATTCCAGCCCAATCCACCTACGTGCACGTGTGCTACAATCCAATCGGTAAAGTGAGCAATTGCATTTACATTTTTTAATGAAAGAAGAGGTCCTTCCAGCGTAGCCATACCATAGGCAGTTACTGCAACCACCATAAATTTCAATACGGGCTCTTCGCGCACTTTGTCCCATGCACCGCGCAATGTGAGTAAACCATTCAGCATACCGCCCCAGCTTGGAGCGATGAGCATAATCGAGAAAACCACACCGAGTGATTGCGCCCATCCGGGCAATGCAGTATATAATAAGTGGTGAGGACCTGCCCAGATATAAATAAAGATCAGCGACCAAAAGTGTACAATCGACAAGCGGTAGGAATATACCGGACGATTAGCCGCTTTGGGCAGGAAGTAATACATCAAACCTAAGAAGGGAGTAGTAAGGAAGAACGCCACCGCATTGTGGCCATACCACCATTGCACCAGCGCATCTTGCACACCTGCATACCACGAATAGCTTTTGAAAAAGGTAACGGGCATTTCAAACGAGTTGACAATGTGCAGCACCGCTACGGTAATGAAAGTGGCGATGTAAAACCAAATGGCCACATACATGTGTTTTTCTCTGCGCTTAATAATGGTGCCAATCATGTTCCAGCCAAACACAACCCACACCACCGCAATGGCAATGTCGATGGGCCACTCTAACTCCGCATATTCTTTGGAGGTAGTGATACCGAGTGGCAACGTGATGGCGGCCGCTAAGATGATAAGCTGCCAGCCCCAGAAGTGCACCCAGCTGAGCGTGTCGTTGAACATGCGTGTTTTCAACAAGCGCTGCATCGAATAATACACTCCTGCAAACATGGCGTTGCCCACAAATGCAAAAATCACCGCATTGGTGTGCAGCGGACGAATGCGTCCGAAAGAAGTGTACTGCAGATCAAAATTGAAAATCGGGTAAAAGAGCTGGATGGAAGCCAGCAAGCCGACCGTCATGCCCACAATGCCAAAGATGACAGTGGCGATCATAAAGGCCTTGACAACCTTGTTGTCGTATTGAATTTTTTGTAGTTCCATAGAGTTTGGTTGGTCTGATTACGGTCATAAAAGTAGAGTTAGCCCTTTGGGTGGGTTATGATGGCAATTAGCTGAAAAGATGATTTTTGTCATGTAAATGGATCATGACGGCTACCGCTTAGATAAACCTTTTGGGAATTTGACCGGTAGCACTTAAATTGATCTTATAACTATCATGAGTCATTCCAAAGCCATTCCACTCGGACCTGATCTGACCAACGAAAAGTTGCTAAAAACTTTGGTTGAGAATCGCACGATCTACAATTTGGAAAACTGCGAACTGAATCTATTTGAAACTTATCAGGCTTCGGAACTGGTGCCGCTTAAATTCAACGACCTGGTGGTGACGAGTATGCTCAAGGGCAAGAAGGTAATGCACCTGTTCGATAAAGATGGGTTTGATTATCTGCCAGGCGAATCGGTGATCGTACCAATACCAACAACTGTTATTAAAAAACAGCGACTCAGCTTTCTGAAAAACGTAACGGTTCTAAATCAGCCAACTCAGCTACGGTAAACAATCGTGATTGCGTGAGAAAGCGAACTCCCAGCGGAATCTCCAATGAAAAACTAGAGCCCCTCCCCTTCGCCACGTGAATATGAAGTTGCGTGTACTTCCAATATTCAAACTGATCTTTGCTCATCCAAAATTCACAGCCTTCAATCGTGCCAATGCATACATCGCTGCCTCCCACTTTAAAATCACCTTTCTCAAAACACATAGGCTGCGAGCCATCGCAACAGCCGCCACTCTGATGAAACATCAATTCGCCAAAGCGACCTTTCAAGTCGTTGACAATGGCAATGGCTTCGGGACTGATGGTTACGCGGGGTGTCATCGAATTTAAATTTAGAAAAGTAAAATGTAATCAGGCGTCAGACAAATCTACATGACTCGTTAGACGCCTGAGATTACATCAGACTAAAAGAAGCCTAGCTTATTCTTGCTGTAGGAAATCAACATATTTTTTGTCTGACGATAGTGCGCCAACATCATGTGGTGATTCTCTCTGCCGAAGCCGGATTTTTTGTATCCACCAAACGGTGCATGTGCCGGATAAGCATGATAGCAGTTCACCCACACACGGCCTGCCTGAATCGAACGCGGTACTTGGTACAGTTCATGCGCATCGCGTGTCCACACACCGGCACCCAATCCGTACAAAGTATCATTCGCAATAGCAATGGCTTCTTCGGTTGTCTTGAAAGTTGTGACACACACCACCGGACCAAAAATTTCTTCCTGGAAGATGCGCATCTTGTTGTGACCTTTGAATAACGTAGGCTGAATGTAATAACCACCCGCCAGTTCGCCATCCAGTTTTTGCACATCGCCACCACACAATACTTCAGCACCTTCTTCTTTTCCTAACTTCAGATACGATTGAATTTTTTCGTATTGATCGTTGCTGGCTTGTGCGCCCATCATGGTGGAGCTGTCCAGCGGATTGCCCATCTTAATGGCTTTGGTACGCGCAACGACTTTGCTCATAAACTTATCGTAAATGCTTTCGTGTACGAGAATGCGCGAAGGACACGTACACACTTCTCCCTGGTTCACAGCAAAGAGCACGGCACCTTCCACGGCTTTGTCAAAAAATTCATCATCGTGATCGGCCACAGAAGGAAAGAAAATGTTAGGTGACTTGCCACCTAATTCCATCGTAACCGGCACTAAATTTTCAGAAGCATATTGCATGATCAATCGGCCCGTGGTCGTCTCTCCGGTAAACGATACCTTTGCCACGCGTGGCGATTGCGCCAATGGCTTTCCGGCTTCCGGACCAAAGCCAGTCACCACGTTAATTACTCCGGCAGGAACTACATCTTTCAACAATTCCATCAAAAACATAATGGAAGTTGGTGTTTGCTCGGCAGGCTTCATCACAACACAACAACCTGCTGCCAATGCCGGAGCGAGTTTCCACGTAGCCATCAGCAGCGGAAAATTCCAAGGAATGATTTGTCCCACCACACCCAATGGTTCATGCAGACAAATGCTGACGGTGGTTTCGTCATGTTCGGAGATGCTGCCCTCTTCGGCACGAATCACACCCGCGAAGTAGCGAAAGTGATCAATCACCAGCGGCAAATCCACATTCACCGTTTCGCGGATGGGCTTGCCGTTGTCGATGGTTTCTACTACGGCTAAGTCTTGCAAATTGGCTTGAATGATATCGGCAATCTGATTGAGCAGGTTGGATCGGTACGCAGCCGAAGTTTTACTCCATGCCGGAAAAGCTGCATGAGCCGCATCGAGTGCTAACTCAATATCTTCTTTGCCCGAGCGTGCCGCCTTGGTAAAAACTTTTCCATCAATGGGGCTGCTGTTTTCAAAGTATTCGCCTTTGACAGGAGCTACAAATTTGCCGCCTATGAAATTGTCATAGTGCGATTTGAAAGTAGGTCGTTTCGTTGACATAGATCGTTTGTTTAAGTTTTAAACAATATTAAATCGATTGCGCTGGAAGGGAATAGCACAAATCATTCAAATGATAGCATACCCTGCCGGTTGCTCTGAAAACCTCGTGCGGCTCAGATCCGCCAAAAAAGCCGTACCTTACTCACATGAATGCCTTCCTGAAAAAAGTAATTACGCGCACGATTTTAGCTCACAAAGAACGAACGAGCGCGATTCAGCGCAGCTCCAGTTATGCCTTTGCCAAAGCCTATCGCGAGTTGCGCATTGTGTTGAAAAGAACCGTGAAAGACATCATCCTGATCTCCATCGGGATTTTCTCCGCTGCGTTTGGGTTCAAAGGCTTTTTGCTGACCAATCGCTTTATTGATGGCGGAGCCACCGGTATCTCATTGCTGATCTCTGCACTGACTGAAATTCCATTGTATCTGTTAATCCTTGGAGTGAATATTCCTTTTATTGCCCTGGCCTTTTATGTGGTGGGGAAACAATTCGCCATCAAAACAGCTTTAGCGATTACCGGTCTGTCATTTGTGTTGGCCACGATTTCATTTCCGAATGTGACGAATGATAATTTACTGGTCGCCATTTTTGGCGGATTTTTTCTGGGGGGTGGTATCGGCTTTGCAATTCGTGGTGGAGCGGTGATTGACGGCACTGAAGTGTTGGCCATTTACCTGAGCAGAAAGTTCGGCACTACTATTGGTGATATTATCATTGCGATCAACATCATTATCTTCGGAGCAGCCGCACATTTTTTGGGTGTGGAGATTGCGTTGTACTCTATGATTACTTATTTGGCGGCATCGAAGACACTGGATTTTATTGTGGAGGGCATTGAAGAATACATTGGCGTGACGATTGTGTCATCGCACAGTGAAGAAATCCGACAAATGATTATTCAAGTGATGGGTCGTGGAGTAACGGTTTATAGTGGCAAGAGCGGCTACGGCAAACGAGGCGAAACCCGCGACACCGAAATTATCTACACTGTTATCACCCGATTAGAGTTGAGCAAACTCACTACTGAGATTGAAAAAATAGAACCGAATGCTTTTGTGGTGATGAACCCGGTGAAGGATACTAAGGGGGGAATGATTAAAAGGTTGCCGTTGCATTAAGTTAGTTTAATTCTATTTATCACTCATCCAGTTCCGTCAGGTCACCCAAATACACTTTCAACTCCAGTGCTCGCTGTTTGGTCAATTCCATTTGCCGATCGGCCAATACCACTCGCCACATCGTGCCTTGCATGTTTATATACATCGTTCTGGCAAACTCGATTTCCTTATCGCGATAAGCGATCCAATTGCGCTGGGCCACTTTTAGTTTTTCCTTCTCGTCAGCAGATAGTTTACCAATCAGCAAACTGTAATTCTTATTCAACTCTTTGTCCCACTGTTCCTGCGTACGGTTTGTGCATTCAATCATACCGGCCGTAGTTTGGTTTTTCTCGACATCCAAACATGCTTTTAACTGCTGATCGATGGGCTGTTCCGTTTTCTTTTCTTGTCCACATGCCTGAAAAATCAATAGGAATGAAAGAGAAAGTAGGACGATGTATTTCATAGGTATTTTTAATTGATGTCGTTAATGGAAAGTTGACTGATAGGCTTATGAACAGTAATTTATAAAATAGTAAGGAGTGGAAAAAGAGTGAGGGGAAGGTTTTTGTGTGGTTGCGCAAGGATTGGCTAAGCGTATTTGTCTATAACACTTAAGGCAGGTTGTTACCTCCGCTTAATCACTACCAACGAATTATTCGGATCAACCACAGCTTGATAAACACTAAACTCACTGGGTATTTGTATCATCACCGATTGCAGGAAACTCTCGCTCACATGCTTATCTGCATGAAGCAGAATGGACGGCTTTACGTTCTTTTCAGTCTGCGATTTGACTTCCTCACAGTATCGTTTTACGTCCTTGAAACCAATGAAAACATTGACCACTTCAATATACACAGAATCAGACTTTTTTGAATATTCTTCTAAAGCCTTGCCCATATAGATATCAGCAAAGATGGGACTGTAATTTCTATACCCTAATGTTGGGGTGGCAGGAGGCACGACATGCACCGATAAGTTACGGTACCGGTCTTCTATTTCACATTGTCTTAAATCAGATTTAATGTATCGGAATGATTGGTCACCATCGCCAACGGTTAGCGTGTCATTTTCGTATCGAATTTTGGTAGTGTGGTTTTAATCCACCAAAGGCAAATGTTGCTTGCCAATACCTATTGAATCCGGGTGCCATCGTAGACATTCAATTTGCAGATACGTTTTCAATGACCAAAGATTCGAAATTGTTAATGTATCTGTAACATCAAGTGTTTGGTTGTTGCCCGCCTCCATATCGACAGCATGCCAATGCCCATTGATATTTGTTTTGTCCGCACAGCAAGGCAACAACAGAACTACTAAAACAAAAACCAGTCTGTCCATTTTTAAAATTATGTTTCGAAATTCAAAAGAGATTCTATGTAAGTTGCAAACCTGCCTGATTAATTATCTTTCAATTCATGTTGGGTCTCTGACTTGGTTGTTGACTTTCGGAATAGCTCATAATAAAAACCAATCACCAGAAAGTCTCGCCCTGTCTCATCATTGATTTTATAATCGAATTGATGCAAATACCCCACTTGCAAAGTGGTTGCTTTTGAGGTTTTATAGTTGAATGCAAACAACAACCGGTTTCTTTCAAAGTAGGGTTCTTTGTCCGTAAAAAATAGTTCATTACTGGCACTCAGTTGATAGGGTTTGTATCCATCCTGTTCATTGCCAAAAGAGTAGGATACGCCCAATCGGTAACGAAAACGACTCCGATACCCGTTGCTCGTCCACCGCAATTCGGCTCGATAGCGTTGCTCTACTTTTAGCTTACCGACTGATTGAAATAAAGTAATCTGTGGCCACAACCTGAATTCGTCATTGTTTTTTGGCAACGCAAAATTTCCATCTTCATTGTAAGTTTGGTAGCTACCTGCCCCGAGCGTCAGTTGTGTATTGCTATGAACTTTGTAGTTAATCCCACCTTTGTATTCGTAGTAGTGAAAGTTGTTGTAAAACTTTAACGAACGCAATTGGGCTTCGCCAAAAAAACTCCATTTTTCATTGTAGCCGTATTTCAAATTCAGAATATTCCAACTGCCCAAATCAGGAGCCTGCGCAGAAGCAAAAGTTAAGGCTAACAATAAAGCAGCTGCAGTAAGATAAAAGGGTCTCATCAATTTTTGGTTTCCTTTTTAGTATCTAACACAGAAAATGATCGATCGAAAAAATGAGAATTCGGAATAGTGATTACTTCATCTTTGGGTGTCTTAATATGGACAAAAAAGTAATTCATTTCTGTTACTTCACCTTCATACTGGTAGTCTTTATGCAATACTCTTATATAGTCTCCCAATTTTACCGGGTGATGAAAGAAAATGAGAATACTCGAAGTGATGTTGGAAAGCAATGACCATTGCGCAAAGAAGGCGATGCCGAGTGCGGTCAGAATGGTGCTGGCAAATAAGGCAATCTGCTCCTGCTTAAAACCCCAAATTCCGGTGAGCAGTATGATGGCAGTGAGGGTTGTAAAAAGCTGAACTGCTCGGATCGCCATTTTTCTTCGCCCTCGTTCCAATTGAGTCTTCTTGAGAACATTTTTGATTATGGATCTGACTATAAAATAGGCAATAACATACGCCCCAACTACTACCAGAGATTCGATGATTTGAATGTTGACGGCTTTCATATTTAATAGTCCATGCTCTTTTGTAAATCACAGCGGTAGCTGTTTCGCTCACAAATCACCTAAAAATTTACACATCATAAAATAGATTGATCGTATTTCTAAGTACTTACTCTGATTTTCTTAACATAAAGAAGGTGTTTATCCAGACAAAGAAATATCGAATCAGGTGTTGATCTGCAAAATCGTTAGCCTCTATGCTATTACAGAACATAGCTACCAACAAACGCAACATGTCGAGCTGCTACAATATTTACGAGTCTATGCTACATAAGTATTTGCTTAGTTATGCCACTCTGTTTCAAGAAAATGGAAGGCTTGGATTTTTTACGCCATAATCAATTGTTGGAATGATTTAAAAACAGGCAAGAAATAAAATTATTTTGATCTAGGCTCGACCCCCACTACAAAACTTGCCTTACCATAGAATTTATCTACGATGACAATCTCAATTCAATACCGCTGAAATAATATCCATTAAGTTTTCACTTGAGATTGGCTTGACAAGATACCCAGAAAGTGCACTGATACTTTTAGCTCGCAACACATCGCGTTCATCAACGGAAGAACTGACCATGTAGATTACAACTGACTTTGGAAGCTTAGAGCGAATCAATAAGTACTCTTCCAAAAACTCCCATCCATCCATCACGGGCATGTTCACATCTAATAGCAAGATATCAGGAATATTTTCTCTATTGCCCATTTCTTCTTTCAGGAAATCAATTGCCTTGAGTCCGTTTGAAAATACCACAATCTTGTTCACTAATTCCGTTTTCCGCAATAGAATAGTAGTTGTAAACTGATAAATATCATCGTCATCAACAATGCAAACAGTATCCACCTTTTTCATATTTCTTCTATTTAATTTCTACAAAAGCTCTCATGGTTAACACTATCAACTGAAGGAATGGAAATTTATCACACTGAAAAGTACATCCTCCAATCAACTTATTCTTTCAGATAACAACATGTTAGTAATATACAACTTAATTACAGTACCTGAATTGAGGTAACTTCATTACATTTCGTGCACGTTAAACAAAATCGTAAACTTGGTACCAACATCTACCTGACTTTCAGCCGTGATCGCACCTCCCATCGTTTCGATCTGATTTCGAGTGATAAACAGGCCTGTTCCTTTCGCATCCGGGTGCTGATGAAACGTTTTGTTTAAGCCAAATAATTTTGCTCCATATTTTTCCATGTTAATACCAAGTCCATTGTCTTGGCAGGTCAGTGTAACGCAGCCATCTTTATCAACGAAGGTCCGAAAGAAAATTTGCGGTACACGATGGGGCGAACGATACTTGATCGAATTGGTTAACAAGTTCAAAAAAATGCTTTCAAGATAAACTTTGGGATATTCGATCTTTTCACAACCACTAAAATCACTAGTAATTACTGATTTTGTTTCGCTAATCTGTGTTTCAAGATTGACCAGATGTCGTTCTAAAACATCCTTAAAATAGATTTCTTCCTTGGGAATCTCCGTATTCTGTCGAATTCGCACCGCATTGGTTAAATCCGTGACTGTTGCTGAGAGATTGGTAAATGCAATATCAATTTTTTGAATATACATATCCTTTACCTGTGGGTCGTTCTCCATCTTGAGTAAGTTTAGCAATGCAGCAAGGTTTGCCACAGGTGAGCGCAAATTATGTGACACGATGTAAGTAAAGTCTTCTAATATTTTACGCTTGCGCTCAATGCGCTCAGCCAAGAGCTGAAGATGGTCGATGTTTCGGTGAAGTGCCAGCTCGTTTTGCTTCTGTTGTGTGATATCTTTAGTGATGGTAAGAACATCCTCGGGCATTCCTCCCTTCGGGTTTTCAAGCGGAATAACCGACAATTGAAAATAACTATTTTGGTGCGTTAGTGTGTAGGTTTCAAATTCAAAAGTTTCCGGTTGGTTGGATTGGAAAACCGATTGAACATGCTGAATAAATCGCTCATTGATTTTTGCATCGCCCGCGCGCTGTACTTCCGACAACTTCTTTCCAACCAACTCTTCACCTCCAGTGCTGCGCACTTTTCGAATGGAATCATTCACAAATTGATAGGTTAAACTTTTATCAATTCGGGTAATGATATCCGGATTACTATTTACGAGTGTCTTAAATTGATTTTCACTGATAGCCAATTTCTGATACGCTTCGGCCAGCTCACGTGTTTGCCCTTCAATAACAAATTGCAGTTCTGCAGGCGAACGATATTGCAGTGCTTGCGGGAGAAACCGATACAAGACCCACACGGTTATCCAAGATACGATGGCTGTTGCTCCAAGAACCACCGCATTCAACCGATACAGCGGGTCCCAAAAAATAACCGCATCAATCAAATGAGTTGTACCGCAAAAGAAAATAAAGAGAATAAAGCATATAAATACCTGATTGAATAATTTCTCTTTGCGCTTCACGAGAAAGCGGTAAAGCAAAACCGGAATGGTAAAGTAAGCCAATGCAGTGGCTACGTTCGCCACAATATACAGCCAACCTAATGTTTCTGACCACCGACCGCAAA
>PJQF01000251.1_pt1 | contig 21821 bp, 20 predicted proteins | sample 1503741 | NCBI WGS metagenome assembly PJQF01 (sample SAMN07775949, study PRJNA414020) | Biofilm metagenome, whole genome shotgun sequencing project. | isolation source: biomolecule (vanillin) treated reverse osmosis membrane biofilm | place: India: Nagpur | collected 2017-03-21 | reverse complement strand
GGGGAAAAGTGTGGCTGCCAAGGTCGTGCAGTGTACAGGACTGAGCCCGGCAACGCGCCGCAACGGTTTATTGTGTCGTGCAGATGGTTCTATAGTGGGGCTCATCCGGGAAGTTGAGAGGCCGCGCATGCCGTTACCGTCCATGAAAGAGCAATTCGCCGCGTTGGTTGCCGCGCCGTCGGTCAGTTGCACCCAAGCGTCTCTCGACCAGACCAACCGCCCGGTGATCGACCTGCTCGCCAGTTGGCTGGGCGACCTGGGTTTTGCCATCGATATCCAGCAAGTCAGCCCTGGCAAGTTCAACCTGCTCGCCAGTTTTGGCAGCGGCCCTGGCGGCCTGGTGCTGGCCGGTCATAGCGACACCGTTCCTTATGATGCTGCGCTGTGGAAAACCGACCCGCTCAAACTGACGGAAGTCGACGGCCGCTGGGTGGGGTTGGGCAGCTGCGACATGAAGGGCTTTTTTGCACTGGCCATTGAAGCGGTGTTGCCATTGTTGGATCAGCCGTTCAAGCAACCGTTGCTGATCCTCGCCACCTGCGACGAAGAAAGCTCCATGTCCGGCGCTCGCGCGCTGGCCGAGGCGGGGCGCCCGTTGGGTCGCGCGGCGGTGATCGGTGAGCCGACGGGGCTTAAGCCGATCCGCCTGCACAAAGGCGTGATGATGGAGCGTATTGATATTTTGGGCCAAAGCGGCCATTCGTCGGACCCAAGCCTGGGCCACAGCGCTCTTGAAGCCATGCACGACGCCATCGGCGAACTGCGTGGCCTGCGCCTGGCCTGGCAGCGTGAGTACCGCAACCCGCAATTCAGCGTGCCGCAACCGACCATGAACTTCGGCTGCATCCACGGTGGCGACAATCCCAACCGCATTTGCGGTCAATGTTCCCTGGAATTCGACCTGCGGCCCTTGCCGGGCATGGACCCGCAAGTACTGCGCGACGCTATTCGGCAGAAGCTCGAACCCTTGGCCGAGCGCCACAAAGTCAAGATCGACTACGCGCCGCTGTTTCCCGAAGTGCCGCCGTTCGAGCAGGCCGAAGACGCCGAGCTGGTGCGGGTGGCGGAGCGATTGACCGGTCATCGTGCCGAAGCAGTAGCGTTCGGCACCGAAGCGCCTTATCTTCAGCGCCTTGGTTGTGAAACCCTGGTGCTCGGCCCTGGCGATATTGCCTGCGCTCACCAGCCAGGCGAGTACCTCGAAATGTCACGCTTGACGCCTACAGTGCGTCTATTGCGAGAACTGATCGAACATTACTGCCTCAAACCTGCATAAATTAACCCCAGCCCATTCGTACATAAGGAGAGTGAGCGTGTCGCCAAGCCTGTTCCGACGATAACCATCAGCCCGCTGTGCGCTTTCACGATTCATCCTTTTTTGGCTGCTTTTTATTACAGGCCCAGGTGTTATGCCCGAATACGTCAATTGGCTTCGTCACGCTTCGCCTTACATCAATGCCCACCGCGACTGCACCTTTGTAGTCATGCTGCCCGGCGACGGTGTGGAACATCCCAACTTCGGCAATATCGTTCACGACCTGGTGCTGCTTCACAGCCTGGGCGTGCGGCTGGTGCTGGTCCACGGTTCGCGCCCACAAATCGAAGCGCGCCTTGAAGCGCGCGGCCTGACCCCGGTTTACCACGAAGGCTTGCGCATCACCGATGCCGCGACGCTGGAGTGTGTGATCGACGCGGTCGGCCAGCTGCGTATTGCGATCGAAGCGCGCCTGTCCATGGACATGGCCTCGTCGCCGATGCAAGGCTCGCGCCTGCGGGTGGCCAGCGGCAACCTGGTCACCGCGCGGCCGATCGGTGTGCTGGAAGGCGTGGATTACCACCACACCGGCGAAGTGCGCCGGGTCGACCGCAAGGGCATCAACCGTCTGTTGGATGAGCGCTCCATCGTACTGCTGTCGCCGTTGGGTTACTCGCCCACCGGGGAGATTTTCAACCTGGCCTGCGAAGACGTTGCCACCCGCGCCGCCATCGACCTGGGTGCGGACAAGCTGCTGCTGTTTGGCGCCGACCTGGGGCTGATCGATGAACACGGTCGCCTGGTTCGTGAGCTGCGCCCGCAACAAGTGCCGGCGCACCTGCAGCGCCTGGGCAACAACTATCAGGCTGAACTGCTCGACGCCGCCGCCGAAGCCTGCCGTGGCGGCGTAGGGCGCAGCCATATCGTCAGCTACGCCGAAGACGGCGCATTGCTCACCGAACTGTTTACCCGGGACGGCGGCGGTACGCTGGTGGCCCAGGAGCAATTTGAACTGGTGCGCGAAGCGGCGATTGAAGATGTCGGCGGTTTGCTCGACCTGATCAGCCCGCTGGAAGAGCAGGGCATTCTGGTACGGCGTTCGCGCGAAGTGCTGGAGCGTGAGATCGAGCAGTTCAGTGTGGTCGAGCGCGAAGGCATGATCATCGCCTGTGCGGCGCTGTATCAAATCGCAGACTCGGACGCCGGTGAGTTGGCATGCCTGGCCGTGAACCCGGAATACCGCCACGGCGCGCGCGGTGATGTGTTGCTGGAGCGCATCGAAACCCGAGCCCGGGCGCAGGGGTTGAAGACGCTGTTTGTCCTCACCACGCGTACCGCCCACTGGTTCCGTGAGCGTGGTTTTGTACCGAGCAGCGTCGATCGTCTGCCTTCGGCGCGAGCCTCGCTGTACAACTACCAGCGTAATTCGAAGATTTTCGAGAAGGCCCTCTAACGCCGATTTTCCTGCCTGATAAAAAGCTGGCTCCTGCAGGAGCTGGCTTACGGGTTGATGAACTTGTCGGTCACGTACGCTGAGTAATCCGGCAACACCGCTTCGATCTTCCCCTGTTCCTGCAAAAACGTCGCTGTCTCTCCAATCGCCTTCGCTGTGCCCCCTTTAAGCAGGGCTTCGGTTTGCTGCGCCTGGGCATCCGGGAAGGTGGTGCCGGCCAAGAGCTCAGGAATATCCACGGCATTCGAACCTGTCAATTTGGCGATTTTCTGCACCGGTTCAGAGTCTACCGTCCAGCCGTTTTTATGGGCGGCATAGTCGGCGAAAGAATCCAGCGTGACCTTGGCAAACTTGGCCACTACGTCAGGATGTTTTTCCGCGAAATCCTTGCGTGCCACCCACACTTCGAATGTCGGCGCTCCCCACTGGCCCACCTGGGCCGCATCTGTCAGGGTTTTTCCGGTCTTGCGGATCTCGCCCAGGGCTGGCGACCACACGAACGCACCGTCGATATCGCCACGTTTCCACGCGGCGGCAATCTCTGCGGGCTGCAGGTTCACCACGTTGACTTTTTGGGCGTCCAGGCCCCAATGCTTCAGCGCGCCGAGCAGGCTGTAATGAGAGGTTGAGACGAAGGGGGTGGCGATGGTTTTGCCGACCAGGTCCTCTGGTGTGTCGATGCCGCTGCCATTACGCACCACCAGCGCTTCAGAAGCATTGATCTGCGCCGATACCATAAAGGCTACGATCGGTAGATTGCGTGAAGCCGCCGCTGCTAGCGGGCTGGAACCCAGGTTACCGATTTGTACATCGCCGGATGCGATAGCCGTGACGACTTGCGGCCCACTGTTGAATCGGCGCCAGGCAATCTTCTCGCCAATCGCCTTTTCGTAGAGCCCATCGGCCTGGGCGACTTTGCTGGGGTCGATGCCGGTTTGATAGCCGATGGTTAAATCGGCCGCTTGGACACCAAAAGAAATTATTAGTGACACAAAAACTGTAACAAATTGACGAGAGGATGTGCCTTTGGCCATGATGGCGTCGCCTTTTTGATCGTGGGTGACGTATGCAACTGTACGGCAACACTAATCGATCTAAAAAAAGGCTAGTAAATACCATTTAGGAATTAGCTTATGGAGCAGGTGGTCTATGCTGACCGGCTTGCTGCATGCAAAGCCTTATTCCTGAATCGTATGAAAAAGAATGAAACAATTCTTTTTGGGTGTATGAAAAACTCATTACCCTGCAGGGACCAAATCAACTGCGGTTAGACCAAGGTAGTAGACATACAAAGTTACGATTGACTTGGTAGTCACTATCTGGCGCTAATCGCGCATCTGTGGATCCAGGGCGTCAGATCCGGGACCAAAGAAATACAAAAATTAGAAATGAGAGGAGCGGTACATGAAGAAGTCAACATTGGCGTTGGCTGTGACCCTGGGCGCAATCGCTCAGCAAGCAGGCGCTGCCGGTTTCATCGAAGACAGCAAGGCCACTCTGGGTCTGCGTAACTTCTACATCAACACTGACAACCGTGACGGCGCGCCTACGGCGAGCAGCCGTAGCAAGAACGCAGAATGGGGCCAAGGCTTCGACCTGCGTTTCATCTCGGGTTACACCCAAGGTACCGTTCAGTTTGGTGTTGACGCTATCGGCCTGTACGGCATGCGTCTGGACTCCAGCCGCGATAACCACGGCAACTACAGCGGCACCTCTTCGGGCGGCACTGTGTTCCCAAGCGACGGCAACAAGGCTGTCAGTGATTTCGCCAGCCTGGGCGTGACCGGTAAGGTCAAAGTCTCCCAGACCGAACTGAAGCTGGGCACTTTGCAGCCTAAGCTGCCAGTTATCGTGACCAACGACGGTCGTCTGCTGCCGCAAACCTTCCAAGGTGGCCAGATCACTACCAACGACATCAAGGATTTGACCTTGGTTGGTGGTCAGATTGAGCATGCCAAGGGCCGTAACTCCAGCAACAACGAAGGCTTGTCGCTGGGCGGTGCCAACGGTAGCTCTAACTACAGCGCCGGCAAGTTCGTCAATAAGTTCTACTACGCAGGTGGTGACTACAAGATCAACAAGGATCTGACTGCCCAGTACTACTACGGCAACCTGGAAGACTTCTACAAGCAACACTTCCTGGGTCTGACCCATAACTGGTCGATCGGCCCGGGCGTATTGAAGTCTGACTTGCGTTACTTCCACAGCACCGACGACGGTCTGAACGGTAACACGCCTGCCTATTACACCACCGGCAACTACAACACCTTCAACGCCGGCAAGGGTAAGGTTGACAACAACCTGTACAGCGGCCTGTTCCTGTACACCGTTGCAGGTCACACGTTTGGTGGTGGTTACCAGGTCAGCAACGGCAGCAGCGATTTCCCGTGGCTGAACCAAGGTGACGGTTCGTCGGCGTACCTGACTACCGACATGCAAATCCAGAAGTTCGCCCGCGCAGGCGAGCGTACCTGGCAAGCACGTTACGCTTACGATTTCGCCAAGGTTGGCCTGCCAGGCCTGACGGCCGGTGTTGTGTACCTCAAAGGTAGCGACATCGACACCATCGCCAACAACGCCGGTCGTGCTGAAACCACCGGTCAGTCCGAGTGGGAACGCGACATCACCGTTGCCTACGTGATTCCAGAAGGCCCGCTGAAAAACCTCGGCGTTGCCTGGAAAAACGCTATGTGGCGTACCGATCTGGCGAACACCCGTTCCCAGGACGAAAACCGTTTGATCGTCAGCTACTCGCTGCCACTGTTCTAGTAGCGTGAAGCTGTTGTAAGACTGTAAACCTTGCCCGGCGCAATGCCGGGCAAGGTGTCTTTCTTTTCAAGTCGGGCTCAACCCCCGCAAGCCCTTCCTGAAACCCCTCTTGGTACAGCGTCTCAAGGCCTTCTCGAACCTTGTGTTGGATGTTGATCCTCAGCGTTTCCCGCGTCCAATGAATTGATTTTTAATATTCGTTTATCGTCTAAATAAAGCGATATTTATTCTTTTTAAATAATCTATAACCCATGCACAGTAGGCTCCATAAGCACTCACCAGGAGCCACACCATGAGCCTAAGATTGGGCGACATCGCCCCCGACTTTGAACAGGATTCCAGCGCCGGCAAGATTCGCTTCCATGAATGGCTGGGCGATAGCTGGGGCGTGCTGTTTTCCCATCCGGCGGACTTCACTCCGGTGTGCACCACCGAGTTGGGCTTTACCGCCAAGCTCAAGGACGAATTCGCCAAGCGCGGCGTCAAGGCGATTGCGCTGTCGGTAGACCCGGTGGACTCGCACCACAAGTGGATCGAAGACATCAACGAAACCCAGAACACGGTCGTTAACTTCCCGATCCTGGCGGATGCCGATCGCACGGTGTCGGACCTGTACGACCTGATCCACCCGAATGCCAGTGACACCCTCACCGTGCGCTCCTTGTTCGTGATCGACCCGAACAAGAAGATTCGCCTGACCATTACCTACCCGGCCAGCACCGGCCGCAACTTCCACGAAATCCTGCGGGTAATCGACTCGCTGCAGCTGACCGACAGCCACAAGGTCGCCACGCCCGCCAATTGGCAGGACGGCGATGACGTGGTGATTGTGCCGTCGCTCAAGGACGAGGAAGAAATCAAGCAACGCTTTCCCAAAGGCTATCGCGCGGTGAAGCCGTATCTGCGGCTGACCCCACAGCCTAATCGCTGACACATAATCCAGTGTGGGAGGGGCTGTCAGTTGATGCACCTTTGAATGACACACCGCCTTCGCGAACAAGCCCGCTCCCACATTTTGAGCGCATTTCAAGTTGTAGACCGTCTCACACAGCAGGGGTTTTCAGGCCGTTTCGACGGCCTTTTTTTTCGCCTGAAAATGAATAAATCTCATATTCTTTTAGGGAATAAACAAATGAAAAAATAAGATTTATAGATATATAAATCAGCTGATATGGTCTGTTCCATCTTGGCGCCACCGCACACAGCGAACCGCCGACACTTGCTCAAGGAATACCTGCATGCTGGTCGTAACACTTGGAGGCAGTCCCAGCCAGCGTTCCCGCTCCGGGGTCATGCTGGAAAAAACCCGTCAGTGGCTGCAAGACAAAGGCGTGGAAGTGGTGAGTTATCAGATACGGGACTTCCCGGCCGAAGACTTGCTGCACGCCCGCTTCGACAGTCCCAAAGTCATCGACCTGTTGCAGCAAGTCGCCAACGCCGACGGCCTGGTCATCGCCACGCCGGTCTACAAGGCCTCGTTCTCGGGTGCGTTGAAAACCGTGCTCGATCTGCTGCCTGAGCGCGCCCTGGCCCACAAGATCGTCTTGCCGATGGCCACCGGCGGCAGCATCGCCCACATGCTGGCAGTGGACTACGCCTTGAAGCCGGTGTTGTCGGCCCTCAAAGCCCAGGAGCTGCTCCACGGCATCTTTGCCGAAGACAGCCAGATCGCTTACGGCGAGGGCAGTGCCCAGGCGCAACTGGTGCCAGTGCTTGAGCAGCGTTTGCACGAGGCCCTGGAGACGCTCTACAGCGCCATGGCCCGTCGCCCGAAACCCCTTGATCCCAATGTGTTGAATGACCGTTTGTTGAGTGCTCGCTGGAGCATTTAAGCCTTACCGGATTTTGTAGTACTCACCTTACTCAGCCGCCAACGGCCAAGCAGGTGCAGCCAACCCCCCAATCGCATTTTTTGGAGAGAGCGCCATGCGCACTGTCATCTTGCGTCGTGGTCTGGTCGCACTGTTTGCTGCGGCTGTGTCCTTCGGCGCCATGGTTCAAGCCCACGCCGCCGAAACCCTGCGGATCGGTTATCAAAAGTACGGCACCCTGGTGTTGCTCAAGGCCAAGGGCACGCTGGAAAAACGCCTGGCCGCCCAAGGCGTGCAGGTGCAGTGGACGGAATTCCCCGGTGGCCCGCAACTGCTCGAAGGCCTGAACGTCGGTTCCATCGACTTCGGCGTGACCGGCGAAACCCCGCCGGTCTTTGCCCAGGCAGCCGGCGCCGATCTGCTTTATGTCGCCTACGAACCGCCTGCGCCGACCAGTGAAGCGATCCTGGTGCCCAAAGACTCGACGATCAACTCCGTGGCCGAGCTCAAAGGCAAGAAAATCGTGCTCAACAAAGGCTCCAACGTGCACTACCTGCTGGTACGCGCCCTGGAGGATGCCGGCCTGAAATACACCGACGTGCACACCGTGTTCCTGCCGCCCGCCGATGCCCGCGCCGCGTTCGAGCGTGGCAGCGTCGACGCCTGGGTGATCTGGGACCCGTACCAGGCCGCCGCCGAAAAACAACTGCAAGCGCGCACCCTGCGTGATGGCACCGGCATCGCCGACAACCACCAGTTCTACCTGGCCACCAAACCGTACGCCACACAGCACCCGGATGTGATCAAGGCGCTGGTGGAAGAAGTGCGTGCGGTAGGTGAGTGGTCCAAAGCCAACCCGCAGGAAGTCACGGAACAAGTCGCACCGCTGCTCGGCCTACCGGCTGACATCACCCTGACCTCGGTGAAGCGCCAAGGCTACGGCGCGCTGTTCCTGACCCCGGAAGTGGTCGCCGCCCAGCAGAAAATCGCCGACAGCTTCTACCAGCTCAAATTGATCCCCAAACCCTTGAGCATCAAGGACGTGATCTGGACGCCACCCGCCGCCGTTGCCAAAGCGCCGTAATTCGACTTCTTCAGGAGACAACTCCATGAGCCTCACTATTTTCTGGTTCCTGCCTACCCACGGCGACGGCCATTACCTGGGTACCGCCGAAGGCGCTCGCGCCGTTGACCACGGTTACCTGCAACAAGTGGCACAGGCGGCCGACCGCCTGGGTTTCGGCGGGGTGTTGATCCCGACCGGCCGCTCCTGCGAAGACTCGTGGCTGGTGGCCGCCTCGCTGATCCCGGTGACCCAGCGTCTGAAATTCCTCGTCGCCCTGCGCCCCGGGATCATTTCCCCGACGGTGGCTGCGCGTCAGGCGGCGACCCTGGACCGCCTGTCCGGTGGCCGTGCGCTGTTTAACCTGGTGACCGGCGGTGATCCGGAAGAGCTGGCCGGCGACGGTTTGTTCCTCAGCCACGAAGAGCGCTATCAGGCCTCCGTGGAGTTCACCCGCATCTGGCGTCGTGTGCTGGAAGGTGAAACCGTGGATTACGACGGCGAACACATCAGCGTCAAAGGCGCCAAATTGCTCTACCCGCCGATCCAGCAGCCGCGTCCGCCGCTGTACTTCGGCGGCTCCTCCGAAGCCGCCCAGGACCTGGCCGCTGAACAAGTGGAAATGGTGCTGACCTGGGGCGAGCCTCCGGCCGCGGTCGCGGAAAAAATTGAACAGGTGCGGGCCAAGGCCGCGAAACTGGGGCGCACGGTGCGTTTCGGCATCCGTCTGCATGTGATCGTGCGGGAAACCAACGATGAGGCGTGGAAAGCCGCCGACAAACTGATCTCCCACCTGGACGACGAGACCATCGCCCGTGCCCAGGCGTCCCTGGCGCGCTTCGACTCCGTCGGCCAGCAACGCATGGCGGCCTTGCACGGCGGCAACCGTGACAACCTCGAAGTCAGCCCCAACCTGTGGGCCGGTGTCGGCCTGGTACGCGGTGGTGCCGGTACGGCGCTGGTAGGTGATGGCCCCACCGTGGCGGCACGCGTCAATGAGTACGCTGCGCTGGGCATCGATACCTTCATCTTCTCCGGTTATCCACACCTGGAAGAGTCGTATCGCGTGGCTGAGCTGCTGTTTCCGCACCTGGACATCGAACGTCCCGCGTTGCCGAAAAGTGCCGGTTACGTCAGCCCGTTCGGCGAGATGGTCGCCAACGACATCCTTCCCAAAGCTGCGTCGCAGAGCTGAGGCGCTGTCATGAACGTTGAAAAATTAAGCCATCGTGTCGCGCCTTGGGTGCTACCGGTCTTATTGCTCGCGGTGTGGCAGTTGTCGGTGTCGGCGGGTTGGTTGTCGACACGCATTCTGCCGGCGCCGAGTGCGGTCATCGAAGCCGGGGTTAACCTGGTGCGCAGCGGCGAAATCTGGACGCACCTGGCCATCAGCGGCTGGCGTGCCGGCCTGGGCTTTGTGATCGGTGGCAGCATCGGCCTGGCCCTGGGCTTTATCACCGGCCTGTCGAAATGGGGCGAGCGCCTGTTGGACAGCTCGGTACAGATGATCCGCAACGTGCCCCACCTGGCGCTGATTCCGCTGGTGATCCTGTGGTTCGGGATTGACGAGACCGCGAAGATTTTCCTGGTCGCCCTTGGCACGTTGTTCCCGATTTACCTGAATACCTACCACGGCATTCGCAACGTCGACCCGGCGTTGGTGGAAATGGCGCGCAGCTACGGCTTGTCCGGCTTCAGCCTGTTCCGTCAGGTGATCCTGCCGGGCGCGTTGCCTTCGATTCTGGTCGGCGTGCGTTTTGCGCTGGGCTTTATGTGGCTGACGCTGATCGTGGCGGAAACCATCTCGGCCAGCTCCGGCATTGGTTACCTGGCGATGAATGCCCGTGAATTCCTGCAAACCGACGTGGTGGTATTGGCCATCGTCATGTACGCCATCCTCGGCAAACTCGCCGACTTGGCTGCGCGCGGTCTGGAACGTGTGTGGCTGCGCTGGCACCCGGCTTACCAAGTGAACAAAGGAGGTGCGGCATGACCGCCCAACAACCTCCGCGCCTGCTCAAGGGCATCCCGCTGGCGGTGCGCAAATTGCGCAAGGCCTTTGGTACGCGCGAAGTGCTTAAGGACATCGACCTGCACATCCCCGCTGGGCAGTTTGTGGCCGTGGTCGGGCGCAGTGGCTGCGGCAAAAGTACCTTGCTGCGCTTGCTGGCCGGCCTCGACAAAGCCAGCGGCGGCGAGCTGTTGGCCGGCTCCGCAGCGCTGAGCGAAGCGATTGAAGACACGCGGTTGATGTTCCAGGAGGCGCGCCTGCTGCCGTGGAAAAAGATCATCGACAACGTGGGCCTGGGTCTCAACGGTAACTGGCGCCCCAAAGCGCTGGAGGCGCTGGAGGCGGTCGGCCTGGCCGAGCGTGCCAATGAGTGGCCGGCGGCCTTGTCCGGTGGCCAGAAGCAACGGGTGGCCTTGGCGCGTGCGCTGATTCACCAACCGCGCCTGCTGCTCCTCGATGAACCCCTGGGCGCCCTGGACGCCCTGACCCGCATCGAGATGCAGCAACTGATCGAAAACCTCTGGCAGAAGCACGGCTTCACCGTGTTGCTGGTGACCCACGACGTCAGCGAGGCCGTGGCGATTGCCGACCGGGTCATCCTGATCGAAGACGGCGAAATCGGCCTGGACCTGATTGTCGATCTGCCGCGCCCCCGCGCCCGAGGCTCGTATCGCCTGGCTGCGCTGGAAGCCGAAGTGCTTAACCGTGTGCTGTCGCTGCCCGGCACGCCACCGGAGCCCGAACCTGTTTCACCGCTGCCGACGCAATTGCGTTGGGCTCAATAACTCACTTGTCCCGCGAAGGAAGAACACCATGACTATTAAAGCCATCAACGTGCGTAACCAGTTCAAAGGCACCATCAAGGAAATCGTCGAAGGTGACGTGCTGTCGGAAATCGACGTGCAGACGGCGTCCGGTATCGTGACGTCTGTGATCACTACCCGTTCGGTCAAAGAGCTGGAGTTGGTGATTGGCAGCGAAGTGATTGCCTTCGTTAAGTCCACCGAGGTGTCGATCGCCAAGTTGTGATCGGGATGTGCGGTGCTTTTAAGGCCGCATTCGCGAACAAGCCCGCGGCCACATTTGACCGAGTTCCAACAGTGGAATGCCTTCAAATGTGGGTGCGGGCTTGCTCGCGAAGAGGCCGGCGCAGTCAACCCAATACTTGGCGCTTAGGCAGATATGCCGGCAAATAAAGCCCCACATACGCATCAAATACCCGCATGCCTTCCTCAGCCATGCGCGGCGTAATCTGCCCATGCTGATGCACCGAGCGCGCATAGACGCGGTCGCTCAGCTCCAGCGCCAACGCGAACACATCCACATCCTCAGGCAGCGTCGGCACTTCGAAGTGGCGGTTGAACACGGCCAGCATCAAGTCCCCCAATTCCAGATCATGCTGGCGGTCGGCCTGGGTCACTTCGGTGAGCCCATGCTGAGCGAGGATCAGCTGGCGTGCGGCGGCGTCGTGCTCGTAGACCGTGAGCATGCGCTGTTCGACGATGCAGGACAGGTCGCGCCAGTGCTTGAGTGACGCATGCTCGATAGGTGCCTGAATGGCTGCACGAAAGGCTGCATGCACATCGGCGGTCAACGCTTCGAGGAGCGCCGGCACGCTGGCGAAAAAGTGATACACCGACGACGGTGGAATCTGTGCCCGTTCCGCCACGCTGTAGATCGACAAACTGGCCACGCCTTCGGTCGCCAGCAAGGTGCGGGCGGCGTCGAGGATCGCGTCGATCCGGGCCTGGCTGCGGGCGCGGGGTTTGCGAGGGGCGGCGGGGCGGGTGGTCATGGAAGTCTCCTACAAGGCAGCGGGCATTGTATGAGCAGGAACCGGTGTTGTCTGCCAAGGCGCCATCGTGAGCACCCCTCCCACAGTTGACTGAGTTCCAACCTTGCAATGCAGTCAACTGTGGGAGGGGGCTTGCTCCCGATGAGGCCGACTCGGTCCACCGGAAGAAACCCATAAAAAAACGCCACAGACCAAAGGCCGGAGGCGTTTTTCAGTGCAACCACTGCTTACACAGTATGCAGGTACCAGTTGTACTCAAGGTCGGAGATGGAGTGTTCGAACTCTTCCAGCTCACTTTCCTTACAGGCGACGAAGATATCGATGTATTTAGGATCGATGTACTTGGCCATCACCTCGCTGTCGTCCAACTCGCGCAGGGCATCGCGCAGGTTGTTCGGCAGGCTCTGCTCGTTCTGCTCGTAGCTGTTGCCTTCCACGGGTGCGCCCGGTTCGATCTTGTTGGTCAGACCGTGGTGCACACCTGCCAGGACCGAAGCCATTAGCAGGTAAGGGTTGGCGTCGGCACCGGCCACGCGGTGTTCGATACGGACGGCATCCGAGGAGCCGGTCGGTACGCGAATCGCCACAGTCCGGTTGTCCAGGCCCCAGCACGGCGAGTTCGGCACGTAGAACTGTGCGCCGAAACGACGGTAGGAGTTGACGTTGGGGCACAGGAACGCCATTTGGGCGGGTAGGGTCTCCAGCACACCGCCGATCGCGTGACGCAATGCGGCGTTCTGCTCGGGATCCTCGCTGGCAAAGATGTTCTTGCCTTCCTTGTCCAGGATCGAAATGTGTACGTGCAAACCATTGCCTGCCTGGCCTGGGTAAGGCTTGGCCATGAAGGTGGTGTCCATCTCATGGTCGTAGGCGATGTTCTTGATCAGGCGCTTGAGCAGTACTGCGTAATCGCAAGCCTTGATCGGGTCGGCCACGTGGTGCAGGTTCACTTCGAACTGCGCCGGGGCACTTTCCTTGACGATCGCATCAGCCGGGATGCCTTGCTCTTTGGCACCTTCCAGAATGTCCTGGAGGCAGTCGACGTATTCGTCGAGGTCGTCGATCAGGTAGACCTGTGTCGAGTGCGGGCGTTTGCCGGAGATCGGCGAGCGGGGCGGTTGTGGGCGGCCGTTCACGTTCTCCTGGTCGATCAGGTAGAACTCAAGCTCGAAGGCTGCGCAGATGGTCAAACCGAGGTCGTCAAACTTGCTGACAACTTGGCGGAGCACTTCGCGAGGATCGGCGAAGAAAGGTTCACCTTCAAGTTCGTGCATGGTCATCAGCAGTTGCGCGGTTGGGCGCTTTTGCCACGGCTCATTGCACAGGGTGTCAGGGATCGGATAACAGATTCGGTCAGCATCACCGATGTCCAGACCCAGGCCAGTGCTTTCCACCGTCGAGCCGTTGATATCCAGGGCAAATAAAGAGGCAGGCAGGTTAATGCCCTTCTCGTAAACCTTGTGGAGGCTGGTGCGTTCGATGCGCTTACCGCGCACCACACCATTCATATCCGCAATTAGAAGGTCTACGTACAGAACCTCAGGATGATCCTTAAGGAACGCGTTCGCTTCGTTAAGCTGAACGGCACGCGGGGGTACCGACATGATGCAACACCTTTGTTGTTAAAAATATCAATCATTGATCTTTTCTGGTTTCAGTCAACCCGAACGGCATGCCGAAGTCAAGCGAGGCCTTTTTTGCCCTAAAAAAGCGCCGTGAAGGCATTTTTGGGGCTTTTTGGGGCGGTTTTTTGCATTTGATTCGCTTGGGACTCGCAGGCTTGAGCGGGCCGTGTTGTATTTTTTACGGGGGTGTTGTGTAAAAAAATGAACAAGGCTAAGCTCGATTCAAACCCATAACAGCAATAATACCGGGGTGCTTCATGTCTCGCCTGCCGTTAATCGGCGTCACCGCCTGCTCCAAACAGGTCGGTCTGCATGCTTATCACATCAGTGGCGACAAATACGTCCGTGCAGTGGCCACCGCTGCCAAGGGCTTGCCATTGATCATTCCATCCTTGGGCGATCTGCTCGAACCGGCCAATATTCTTGACGGCCTGGATGGCATCCTGTTTACCGGCTCCCCTTCCAATATCGAACCTTTTCTCTACGACGGTCCGGCCAGCACGCCCGGGACTGCTCATGATTCTGCACGGGACCAGACCACGCTGCCGTTGCTGCGTGCCGCGATTGCGGCAGGCGTGCCGGTGCTGGGCATCTGCCGTGGGTTCCAGGAAATGAACGTGGCGTTGGGCGGCAGCCTGCACCAGAAGGTTCATGAAGTGCCGGGCATGATGGATCACCGCGAAGACGACACCCAGCCGGTTGAAATTCAGTACGGCCCGGCGCACAGCGTGGCGATCGCCCCGAATGGTGTCTTGGCAAGCCTGGGGTTGCCGCAGACCATTCAGGTCAACTCGATTCACGGCCAAGGTGTCGATCGCCTGGCGCCGGGGCTGCAGGTCGAAGCCACTGCGCCGGATGGGTTGATCGAAGCTTTTTCTTACACCGCGGGCAAGGCTTTTGCTTTAGGAGTGCAATGGCACCCCGAATGGCAGGTAAGCTCTAACCCGCACTACCTCGCGATCTTCCAGGCTTTTGGCTCGGCCTGTCGAAAGCGGGCGATGCAACGCGACGCGGATGCTGCGTCAACCAACGCCTGACCTTTAATGGATGTCAGGAAACACAGCCCAGAGGCATTTATGAGTAACAACCTCGACCAGCTCACCGATTGGTTGAAAGACCACAAGATCACAGAAGTCGAATGCATGATTGGCGACCTCACCGGTATCACCCGGGGCAAGATCTCGCCGACCAACAAGTTCATCGCCGAAAAAGGCATGCGCCTGCCCGAGAGCGTTCTGTTGCAGACCGTGACCGGCGACTATGTCGAAGACGACATCTATTACGAATTGCTCGACCCGGCCGACATCGACATGATCTGCCGCCCCGACCAGAACGCGGTATTCCTGGTGCCTTGGGCCATCGAGCCCACTGCCCAGGTGATCCACGATACCTACGACAAGCAAGGCAACCCGATCGAGCTGTCGCCGCGCAACGTGCTCAAGAAAGTCCTCAAGCTCTACGCCGACAAAGGCTGGCAGCCCATCGTGGCGCCGGAGATGGAGTTCTACCTGACCAAACGCTGCGAAGACCCGGACTTCCCGCTGCAACCGCCGATCGGCCGTTCCGGGCGCCCGGAGACCGGTCGCCAGTCCTTCTCTATAGAAGCGGCCAACGAGTTCGACCCGTTGTTCGAAGACGTCTACGACTGGTGTGAACTCCAGGAGCTGGACCTCGATACCCTGATCCACGAAGACGGCACCGCGCAGATGGAAATCAACTTCCGTCATGGTGATGCGCTGTCCCTGGCCGACCAGATCCTGGTGTTCAAACGCACCATGCGCGAGGCCGCACTCAAGCACAACGTGGCCGCCACCTTCATGGCCAAGCCCATGACCGGCGAGCCCGGCAGCGCGATGCACCTGCACCAGAGCATCATCGACATCGCGACTGGCAAGAACGTCTTCTCCAATGAAGACGGGAGCATGAGCCAGCTCTTCCTCAACCACATTGGCGGCCTGCAGAAATTCATCCCTGAATTGCTGCCGCTGTTTGCTCCCAACGTGAACTCGTTCCGCCGTTTCCTGCCCGACACCTCGGCGCCGGTCAACGTGGAATGGGGCGAAGAAAACCGCACCGTCGGCCTGCGCGTACCGGATGCCGGCCCGCAGAACCGCCGCGTAGAAAACCGCCTGCCGGGGGCCGACGCCAACCCTTATCTGGCGATTGCCGCCAGTTTGCTGTGCGGCTACATCGGCATGGTCGAAGGCCATAACCCGAGCGCACCGGTGGTAGGTCGTGGTTACGAACGACGCAACCTGCGTCTGCCGTTGACCATCGAAGACGCCCTGGAACGCATGGAAAACAGCAAGACCATCGAGAAATACCTGGGGCAAAAATTCATCACAGGCTACGTCGCGGTCAAGCGGGCCGAGCATGAAAACTTCAAGCGCGTGATCAGTTCGTGGGAGCGGGAATTCCTGCTCTTCGCCGTCTGATGCGTCGGGCGCGCCTCAGGATTGGCGCGCCCTCACCTGAAAAGTCTAGGAGATTGGTATGTCCAGCAACAACCCGCAAACTCGTGAATGGCAAGCCTTGAGCAATGATCACCACCTGGCGCCGTTCAGCGATTTCAAGCAATTGAAAGTGAAAGGCCCACGGATTATCACCAAAGCCCACGGCGTTTACCTGTGGGACAGCGAAGGCAACAAGATCCTCGACGGCATGGCCGGCCTGTGGTGCGTGGCGATCGGTTACGGTCGCGATGAACTGGCTGACGCCGCCGCCACGCAGATGAAAGAGCTGCCGTACTACAACCTGTTCTTCCAGACCGCCCACCCGCCGGTGCTGGAACTGGCCAAGGTGATTTCCGAGATCGCACCGGCCGGCATGAACCACGTGTTCTTTACCGGCTCCGGCTCGGAAGGCAACGACACCATGTTGCGCATGGTCCGCCACTACTGGGTGATCAAGGGCCAGCCGAACAAGAAGATCATCATCAGCCGCAAGAATGGCTATCACGGCTCCACGGTGGCCGGCGCCAGCCTGGGCGGCATGACGTACATGCATGAACAGGGTGACTTGCCGATCCCGGGTATTACCCACATCGCCCAGCCGTACTGGTATGGCGAAGGCGGCGACATGAGCCCGGAAGAATTCGGGATCTGGGCCGCCAACCAGCTGGAAGAGAAGATCCTCGAACTGGGCGTGGACAACGTCGGTGCCTTTATTGCCGAGCCGATTCAGGGGGCCGGTGGCGTGATCGTACCGCCAGAGACCTACTGGCCGCGCATCAAGGAAATCCTCGCCAAGTACGACATCCTGTTCGTCGCCGATGAAGTGATCTGCGGCTTCGGCCGTACCGGTGAGTGGTTCGGTAGCGACTTCTATGACCTCAAGCCACACATGATGACCATCGCCAAGGGCCTGACCTCGGGTTACATCCCGATGGGCGGCCTGATCGTGCGCGACGACGTGGTTGCCGTGCTCAATGAAGGCGGTGATTTCAACCACGGCTTCACCTACTCCGGTCACCCGGTGGCGGCAGCGGTAGCCCTGGAAAACATCCGGATTCTGCGCGATGAAAAAATCGTTAACCGTGTGCACGAAGAAACGGCACCGTATTTGCAGAAACGTCTGAGGGAACTGGCTGATCACCCGCTGGTGGGTGAGGTTCGCGGTGTCGGCATGCTCGGGGCGATTGAGCTGGTGCAGGACAAGGCCACGCGCAAACGTTACGAAGGCCGTGGTGTGGGCATGATCTGCCGCACGTTCTGCTTCGAGAATGGCCTGATCATGCGCGCCGTGGGCGACACCATGATCATTTCGCCTCCGCTGGTGATCAGCAAGGCGGAAATCGACGAGTTGGTGACCAAGGCTCGCCAGTGCCTGGACCTGACTTTGGCGGCATTGCAAGGCTAAGTGCTAGGCTCAGTGCGCAGCGGCTTCGGGCGCTGCGTGCGGGCAGTGACAAAAACGCAGTAATAAAGGGGGCTTTGGTTGAAAGCCGGCCCCTGAACTTGCCAGACTGTCGCCGTGTTTTGTTGCCCTTTGGAAGGGTCGTAAGACGACTAAAGAACGTGGCCCAAAAAAGAAAAATTGGAGCATCACCAAATGAAGGCATTAGGTTTGAAGAACGCTGGCAAGACCCTCCTCGCGTTGTCCCTGATGGGCGCAATGGCGGGCGCGGCCCAGGCAGACGATAAAGTGCTGCACGTCTACAACTGGTCCGACTACATTGCACCGGACACCATCGCCAACTTTGAAAAAGAGTCGGGCATTAAAGTGGTGTACGACGTTTTTGACAGCAACGAGACCCTGGAAGCCAAGTTGCTGGCAGGCAAGTCCGGTTACGACATCGTCGTTCCGTCGAACAACTTCCTCGCCAAGCAGATCAAGGCCGGTGTCTATCAGGAACTGGACAAGTCCAAGCTGTCCAACTACGCCAACCTGAACAAATCCCTGCTTAAAGCCGTGTCGGTCAGCGACCCGGACAACAAGCACGCGTTCCCGTACATGTGGGGTTCGATCGGCATCGGTTACAACCCGGAGAAGGTCAAGGCTGCGCTGGGCGTGGACAAGATCGACTCGTGGGACGTGCTGATGAAGCCGGAAAACATCGCCAAGCTGAAAAGCTGCGGCGTGAGCTTCCTCGACTCGCCAACCGAAATGCTGCCGGTGGCGCTGCATTACCTCGGCCTGCCGACCGACACCCAGAAGAAAGCTGACCTCAAGCAAGCCGAGGACCTGTTCCTCAAGCTGCGCCCATCGATCGGCTACTTCCACTCGTCCAAGTACATCTCCGACCTGGCCAACGGCAACATCTGCGTGGCCGTGGGGTACTCGGGTGACATCCAGCAGGCCAAGTCCCGCGCGGCTGAAGCCGGTGGCAAGGTCAAGGTTGCCTACGACATTCCGAAAGAAGGCGCCGGCAGCTTCTATGACATGGTCGCCATCCCTAAAGATGCCGAAAACGTCGATGCTGCCTACAAGTTCATGAACTACCTGCTCAAGCCGGAAGTTATGGCCGCTATCACCAATAGCGTCCGTTTCCCGAACGGTAACGAGAAAGCCACCGCACTGGTCGACAAAGACATCACCAGCGACCCGGGCATTTACCCGCCTGCGGATGTGCAGGCCAAGCTCTACGCCATTGCTGACTTGCCGGCGGCTACTCAGCGTGAAATGACGCGCAGCTGGACCAAAATCAAATCGGGCAAATAAGCCTTTGAACCGTGGGGGCGGCGAACCGCCGCTCCCACACATTAAATGATAGAAAGCTTTGCCGGATCGGTTTATCGAGGGTAAGTTGCGCGCCGGTTTTGTTGCCGGGCAACAACTTTGGGCCCAACTATTTAAGAGGACCTCCACTTGCCAATTTCTTTATTTCGCAAAGCCTTGCTGGTGGGTGCAGGTATCACGCTGGCTGTCAGCGTGCAGGCCGCGCCGACTGTGCATGTTTATAACTGGTCGGACTACATCGGCGCCGACACCCTGGCCAACTTCGAAAAGGCCAGCGGCATCAAGCCGGTGTATGACGTGTTTGACTCCAATGAAACCCTGGAAGGCAAGTTGCTCGCCGGGCGTACCGGTTACGACGTGGTCGTGCCGTCCAACCACTTCCTTGGCAAGCAAATCAAAGCCGGGGCGTTTCAGAAGCTCGACAAGTCGTTGCTGACTAACTATTCCAATCTGGACCCGGCGCTGCTCAAGCGTCTGGAAAAGAACGACCCGGGTAACCAATACGCCGTGCCGTATCTGTGGGGCACCAACGGCATTGGTTACAACGTCGACAAAGTCAAAGAAGTGCTGGGCGTCGACCATATCGACTCCTGGGCCGTGCTGTTCGAGCCGGAAAACATGAAGAAGCTCGCCACGTGCGGGGTCTCGTTCATGGACTCGGCGGATGAAATGCTGCCGGCGGTGCTCAACTACATGGGCCTGAACCCGAACAGTACCAACCCCGAAGACTACAAGAAGGCCGAAGAGAAGCTGCTCAAAGTGCGGCCCTACGTGACCTATTTCCATTCTTCCAAATACATCTCGGACCTGGCCAACGGCAACATCTGCGTGGCGGCCGGTTTCTCCGGTGATGTGTTCCAGGCCAAGGCTCGCGCAAGCGAGGCCGGCAAAGGCGTGAACATCGCCTACGCGATTCCGAAAGAAGGCGGCAACCTCTGGTTTGACGTGCTGGCGATCCCCAAGGATGCGAAGAACGTCAAAGAGGCTCACGCCTTCATCAACTATTTACTGCAACCTGAGGTGATCGCTCAGGTCAGTGATTACGTCGGTTACGCCAACCCTAACCCAGGGGCGGACAAACTGATGAAGCAATCGATACGCACTGACGCAGCGGTTTACCCACCGCAGGCGGTTCTCGACCGGACTTTCGTCAACTTCGAGCTACCCCCGAAAGTGCAACGTTTAATGACCCGTAGCTGGACCAAGGTCAAGACGGGCAAGTAAGGCTTAAGGCTCAAACTATTCTGGGTTCGCCTGCCTCGGGCGAACTGCACTCTTTTTTGTTGGGAGTTTCGTAAATGGCAGTTGCCTCCGGCGCCTATAAGAAAGCCCTCGAGGGCGACCAGACACCGAAAAAGGTGCTGGTCAAAATCGACCGGGTCACGAAGAAGTTCGACGAGACGATTGCCGTGGACGATGTGTCCCTGGAAATCAAGAAAGGCGAGATCTTCGCCTTGCTCGGCGGATCGGGATCGGGCAAATCCACCTTGCTGCGCATGCTCGCAGGCTTCGAGCGCCCAACGGAAGGTCGCATCTACCTCGATGGTGTGGACATCACCGATATGCCGCCCTACGAGCGGCCGATCAACATGATGTTCCAGTCCTACGCCTTGTTCCCGCACATGACCGTGGCGCAGAACATCGCGTTCGGCCTGCAACAGGACAAGATCCCCAAGGCTGAAGTCGATGCGCGCGTGGCCGAGATGCTCAAGCTGGTGCAGATGAGCCAGTACGCCAAGCGCAAGCCGCACCAACTGTCTGGCGGTCAACGTCAGCGTGTGGCACTTGCGCGCTCCCTGGCCAAACGCCCGAAACTGCTGCTGCTCGACGAGCCGATGGGCGCCCTCGACAAGAAGCTGCGTTCGCAGATGCAACTGGAACTGGTGGAGATCATCGAGCGCGTGGGCGTGACCTGCGTGATGGTGACCCACGACCAGGAAGAGGCCATGACCATGGCCGAACGCATCGCGATCATGCACCTGGGCTGGATCGCCCAGATCGGCAGCCCGATCGACATCTACGAAACACCTACCAGCCGTCTGGTGTGTGAGTTCATCGGCAACGTGAACATTTTCGACACCCAGGTGGTGGACGACGCCGAAGGCCACGCGGTACTCAAGTGCCCGGACCTGGACCGCGACATCTACGTGGGCTACGGCATTGCCACGGCAGTGGAAGACAAGTCGGTGACCTACGCCATCCGCCCGGAAAAGCTGTTGGTCACCACCGAAATGCCGACCTGCGAGCACAACTGGTCCAGCGGCAAAGTGCATGACATCGCCTACCTGGGCGGCCACTCGGTGTTCTACGTGGAACTGCCGAGCGGCAAGCTGGTGCAGTCCTTCGTCGCCAACGCCGAACGCCGTGGCCAGCGCCCAACCTGGGGTGACCAGGTCTACGTGTGGTGGGAAGACGACAGCGGCGTGGTACTTCGCTCATGAATATGAAGAAGTTCAAACGCCAGCTGCAACGAATAACGCCCGGTGGCCGGCATGTGGTCATCGGGATTCCTTTCCTCTGGCTGTTCCTGTTTTTCGCGCTGCCGTTCTTCATCGTCTTGAAGATCAGCTTTGCCGAAGCCGACGTGGCGATCCCGCCTTACACCGAGATCTACCCCTTCGTTGAGCAAAAGCTGCAGTTGGTGCTCAACCTCGGCAACTACGCGATGCTCGGCGACGACGAGTTGTACATCGCCGCGTACCTGGGCTCGCTGAAGATGGCGTTTTTCAGCACGCTTCTGTGCCTGTTGATCGGCTATCCGATGGCCTACGCGATTGCCAGCGCGCGCAAAGAAATGCAGACCGTACTGGTGCTGCTGATCATGATGCCGACCTGGACCGCGATCCTGATCCGCGTGTATG
>PJQF01000250.1_pt1 | contig 21866 bp, 19 predicted proteins | sample 1503741 | NCBI WGS metagenome assembly PJQF01 (sample SAMN07775949, study PRJNA414020) | Biofilm metagenome, whole genome shotgun sequencing project. | isolation source: biomolecule (vanillin) treated reverse osmosis membrane biofilm | place: India: Nagpur | collected 2017-03-21 | reverse complement strand
TCTAGGTGAAAGCCCCATTCGGTTGTATCAATTTATTGAACCTGATAAAATTCAGTTTATTGATCGAGAGATTCGGGCAAATACGAAGTATGTCTATCAATTGAAAGCCGTCTTCAAAGGTGGAGCGGAGAGTGAGATGAGTCAGTCGGTTAAAATAATGTATTAAGCCTATGGTATTTAAATACAGTAAGCTTGGATTATTAATCTTTTTAATAATCGTAAGTCATTTGTGTTACTCACAATCTGGTAGTGCTGGTCAATGCACGGTAACAATTACAGCCAAGAGTGTTTGTGCCTATGTCAACGATGAGATTGGCACAGACGAATTCTCTTGGATCATTTCAGCAAATAATGGCCCTGGAGAGTTTATAGCTATTGACGGGGAACCTAATTGTTTTGTAGTCAATAAAAGGTTGGTAACCAATTCTTTAGTAGGTAACGTTAACAGCAAAGTTTTTCTAGCTCTTGAGGCATGGGAGGATGATGGTGGATCTCGACATATCTATAATGATGATGAGGATGTTTATTGCAATCGAAGTCAAGATAACTTCTTTCTATTAAATGAGTTTGAGCCTGGTGTGCTCAATTCTAGTTACAAATCATTTTGCGATTACATCTTATTTGGTTCTTGGTATGGAGTCAACTACGAATTTTCTTATTCACCACCAGTTCCCAATATACCTACGGTAAAAGTAAATGGAACGGATTATTCTAGTGGCTTTATCTGTGCTGATCAGGAAATTACATTAGTAGCGAAAGACTATATCAAAACTCCTGAGGTGCCCAATGGCTTTTTAAAAACCGAGTTCGCATCCAAAGTAAATCTGGTGTGGGAGTATTTATTTAATGGAGAGACACAAGATGTAATAATACCAAATCCGGAATATTGTGGTGACGATCCAGCTTGTTCAGGAGGTGGTGGTCCAATTTTAAAAGCCGTAAAAAAAAATGAACAAAACAATACACCAACGGAACCAGCCGCTTGTTGTAATGAGCCAGCAACAATTAAAATCAAAGTACCTGTCTGGCGGCAATTGGCTATTACCAATTTAGGAGATGCTAATCAAGGAAATTTTTCTTTTCTTTCAACGGCTTTGCAAGGCATTCAATCGTTGAACACCACCGCTGTGATTAGTATTCGGGTAAAAGCAACAGCCGGTTCGCTTTCCAGTATTTATAGTGATGTAAAACCAATTGACATTGCACCCATTACTCCAAAAGCTAACGCGATAAATGTTACCCCTAGTTGCACCAATTCCTCTACCGGTGTCATTACTGTTTCGGGAATAACTGCACCCATCAATAATTTCAGAGTAATTGCTTATCGAACTGAGGATGGTCCCAATGCTCCTGGCTACTTTAGTACCTATTCAGGCACTATGCCAGCCACAGTATCAGTTGCTAATTTACCGACAGGTACGTATACGGTTGGCTTGAGTTATTCTTCCATCGCTTGTGAAACTTCGTATACAAATTTGATTACCTCTGCCGCACCAATCATTATTAACACCTATTCGCCCCGCACATTGAATGCTTCCATCTTACAACACGTTTCGTGCGAAGGGTTTAATGATGGGGTCATCCAGGTAAGTTCTTCAGGTGGGAATAATTCAGCTGCTGTATCCTATACAATATCTCCTTCTCTGGGTTCTTTTGATTTAGCCAGTAAAGAGTTTAGAAATTTGCCGGCCGGAACTTATACCATTCAAGCAGACGATGGATGTGTGGCTCCGGTGAAGTTAGCAACCCCGATAACCGTTACCCAACCCACGCGCGTTACGGGTGCATTTTCATTTGTCAATCCTACTTGTTTGTCTGTACCCAATGGCGTAGTTACTGTCTCATCTGTTGCGGGTGGCTCAAACGTTTATAATTATCGATTACTTCAGGGAGGTATACCCATTCGAACAAATCTCAACTCGAATTTAAAAAGTTGGTTCATCGGTGACTTGCCCGGTGGTGCTTACCAAATTGAAGTAACCGATGCGGCCAGACCTTCATGCCCCGGTTACTTGTCGGGTACTTTTAATCTCACTCCAGCCACACCGCTTGTCATGACTTATCTGGCGACACCTATCACTTGTTTTGACGCAAACGATGGTCGCATTCAGTTACAACCCAGTGGCGGTAGTGGAAGTTATTCTTTCAAATTGATCAACACATCCACAGCTGAAATAATTAATGGAGGTAGTAATCCTGATTTTAAACTTTTGAAGAAAGGAAACTATACAGCAGAACTTACCAATGCTAATGCATGTCCCGATGTATTCACTATTACCAATATCATCATTCAGGAACCGGATGATATTTCATTTGCTTTTACAATCACTCCAATCAAATGCCGCGGTGATGAGAATGGAAAAATAGCCGCAGTTGTAACTGGCGGTAATGGCAACTATTCGCTGCAATGGCAATTCAACGAGGGAAATGGTTGGATCAACTATACGTTTGCCGGGGGTCAGTCACTTGTGATTGATAAATTGTTTCCAGCACAATATCGACTGCGAGTTCTTAGTGATGCCAAGAATTGCTCGCGTATTTCTTCCGTGGTAACATTAACTGATCCGCCTCTGTTGCAGTTGCAGAATGTATCGTTTACACATGTAACTTGTTTGAATGCCAATGACGGAAGTATTACGCCCATGGCTAGTGGGGGATGGGGAAATTACATTTACCAATATTCTGCCGATGAAGGAAATACTTATTCGAACTTATTACCTACAACACAATTAGGTGCCGGAGGTTACAAAGTTCGTGCGATGGATGAACAAGGATGTTCAGTTAATTATGCTTCAACGATCCAGATTACCCAACCTTCTGCAAGCCTAACTGCTTCTTATACATTTTCTCAGTATTCAGGCTACCATGTTTTATGCAGTAACAGTTCTGACGGACAGATCACCATTTCGGCATCCGGAGGTAACGGTGCCCCGTTTATTAACAGCTATCTTTATTCTGTTGATGGTGGAGCGTTTACTAACAGCAACGTCCAATCAGGATTGACAGCGGGCACACACTCCATTCAAGTCAAAGATCAGCGAGGCTGTATTTTTAGTGACCAAGTTACGTTATCGGCACCGCCTCCCATCATGCTTTCACTTGTCAATAAGAATTTTATTAAATGCTTTGGTGAGAATACAGGAATGCTTGAAGTAACTGCTTCCGGAGGGTTGTCGCCTTATCAATTCAAAATAGATAATGGTTCTTATCAGCCTTCTACTCAATTCGCCAACTTGTTTGGAGGTAGTCATATTGTTGCCGTTCGTGATAAAAACCTTTGTACGACAGAACGAGTAGAATGGATCGATAGCCCAAATCCTGAATTAAAATTGACCATTACAAAGTCGGATATACTTTGTTTTGGGCAGAATAATGGTTCAATTCAGATAGACACAAAAGGTGGTGTGGCTCCATATCAGTATGCATGGATTAACCGCACGGAAACTACTAATCAACTTAGTGATTTGAATCCGGGTACCTACACATTTCAGGTAATTGATCAAGTGAATTGTATAAGGCAGACTGCCGTGACGATCACGCAGCCAAGTGCAGCTTTAACAGCTACAGCCGTTGCAACACCTGTTCAGTGCAATGGAGAATCGAATGGCATTGTAACTATCACGGGATCCGGTGGAACGAAACCCTATCAATATTCAAAAGACGGAGGAACAACGTTTCAGCTTTCACCCGAATTTACAAATCTGCCACCGGGCAATCACCCAGTCGTAGTTAAAGATGCGAATGCTTGTTTGTTTTCTTTAAATTCTAATGTTACGGAGCCACCTGTATTAGCCATTCAATTAGTTTCAAAAATGGATATAAGTTGTTTTGGCGCAAACACTGGTAGGGTAGAAGTTACTGCGACCGGAGGGGTTTTGCCCTATCTCTATTCAGCGGATGGAATAAACTATCAGTCCTCTTCTGTCTTATCTTCTTTAGCGGCAGGAATAAAATCAATCTATGTGAAAGATCAGTATGGTTGTGTACGAAACCTGAGTACCATACTGAGCCAACCCGATGCTCCTTTAGCATTAACCCATTCAATAACAAATGTGAAATGCAAAGGAGAATCGAATGGAAAAATTGTGGTAAGTGCTTCAGGTGGAACATTACCCTATTCGTATCAATGGACCGGACGAGCGGACATCGCTCCGGAAATCCATGATTTGATGGCAGCCGATTATACGATCGTGGTTCGCGATGCAAAAGGATGCGAAGTTTCATCGACTCTTTCGGTTGTCGAACCGGACGAAGCATTGCTACTTCAAGTGACCAAAAAAGATGTAAGTTGTTTTGGCTTTGCGAACGGAAAAGTGACACTGCAGGGAGTCGGTGGCTATGCTCCTTACCAATATTCTTTTCAAGGTGGGGCTTATACACAAACCCAATTATATGACATGCTCAGCCCGCAATTTTATTCGCTGTCTGTTCGCGATGCCATGGGCTGTCTAGCAATCAATTCTACCACTATTCTGGAACCTTCTCAACTAACGGCATCAATAATGAATCAGGCAAATGTAAGTTGCTATGATGGATCGGATGGTTTTCTAGAATTAAAAGCAGTAGGTGGCACGGCTCCGTATCAATATTCGAAGGATGGCGGTTTTTCATTTCAGTCATCGCCTTCCTTTAATCAACTGATGGCTGCTTCCTATCCGATATTCATACGTGATGCAAATGGATGTATTTATTCGTTTACTCACTCCATAACCCAACCATTGCCATTACAAGCATTGATCAGTAATGTCATTCAATCAAACTGCGGAATGGCTACAGGCTCTGCCACGGTTACAGCTCAGGGAGGTACCAATCCCTATCTTTACCAATGGAAAAACCAAGCAGGTCAGATGGTGGCTAATCAATCTACTGCGAATAACTTGTTATCCGGATTATATCAAGTTCAAATTACAGACGCCAAGAGCTGTCATGAGTTTGTAACGGTTATTATTAGTGATCAAGATGGGCCGGTTGCTTCCATTGTTAATTTGCTAAATGCGTCTTGTTTTGATTCAGAAGATGGTAACGCCACTGTATTGGCTACTGGTGGTTCCGGTGGATATTCGTATAGCTGGACCAATGGTCAGCAAACACCGCAGGCGAGTAATTTGAAGCGCGGCACGTATTATGCAACAGTAACCGATAGCAAAGGTTGTAAAGGCATTGTGGCTGCAGAAATCAGTTCACCGGATGAAATCAAGTATAAGTTCATCAATTCCAGCACTCCGTTGTGTTATGAAAGTTGTGATGGTGTATTAGAGATACAAGCTACTAATAGTGTTGGCCCGTATTCATATAATTGGCTCAATGGAGAAGTGGCGACCGGAGGAAAAGCAACGCAACTTTGTCGCGGTGAACATACGGTGAAGGTTACTGCTGCTACCGGGTGTTCAGCATTATTCACCTTTAATCTGGCAGCTCCTGAATCATTACAAATAGATATAACCAAGTTGAAAATGCCCAGTTGTACAGCTGCATGTGATGGGCTGTTAACCGTAAGCGGATACGGAGGTACACCCCCGTATCAATATGAATGGAGCGGACCTGTAACTCAGAGCACATCGAGTATTACCAATCTGTGCGCAGGAACCTATCAAGTAAAAGTAACTGATGCGCATGCTTGCAGCGTTGTTCGATCCATCACGTTGGAGGAAGCTCCGCCCTTGTCAGTTGAATTAGGTCCGGATGTAACGCTGTGTCATCAGCAGTCGCTCAATCTGGATGCCGGAAGTAATCAAGGCAACTATGTGTGGACTAAAGACGCAGCGTTTTTCAGTAATCAGAAAACGGTACAAATTTCAGAAGCAGGGCTGTATTCATTAACGGTGGAGAGCGCTACGGGATGTATTGCCACCGATCAGGTGAAGGTTTTGAAATCGGCCACTGCCTTTACAGCGAATTTCTTAGGTGCCAGCGAATTGATAGTAGGTGATACGCTCTTGTTAACTGAAGTTTGTTTTCCCAAACCTGATTCCGTAAAATGGACTCTTTCAAACGGCCTGACAACCATTGGTCAAATAGAAGATCAGCCTCTGGTAAAAGCAGTAAAAGAAGGGGAGTATTCGGTTCATTTACTAGCCTATTATAAAGAATGTACGGACCAAATGGTTAAGAAGATTATCTATTATAAACAGGAAGACAAAGGGAAAATAGGAGGAAGGGTGAAACTCGGGAACCAAGGAATCAAACTGGTGACCACACATCCCAATCCGACTTCCGGCTTAGCGCAGATTCATGTAGAACTCTATGAAGCACAAACCGTGGCACTATTTCTTTATACGTTGGATGGTTTAGAAATTGCCAGAAGTACAAAAACAGATCGGCAAACTTACGATTTTGAATTTGACATTTCCAATTATCCGGCCGGTGTATTTATCGCCAAGATTGCAACTGATTACCAGCAAAAGGATGTGCGGATTGTATTGGTGAAATAATCAAGATGGAGTAGAGTTTTTTTCTCAGATAAGCCCTTTTAACTAGTTATTATTTAGCCGCACCCAAGCTCAATTAAGTCTGCTCTTCCCTCGCCCTCTTTGGTGTTCTTCACCAAAGATCTGTTTGACTTACTCAACTTCGCAAGATCTGCACATTTCCGAGGCCTTCCATCCATTACTTTTGGTGAGTAACTCAACTAATCAACTAATGACTATGGAAACCGTTTCGCCCAACATTTTTGTCGAAGACATTTACGCTACAACAGCATTTTATGAAATGCTCGGATTCACTGTAATAGCCACGGTGCCGGAAGAAAAGAATCCGATCTTTGTGATGATGACCTGCGGTAGTGTAACGTTTATGTTTCAAACATTTTCCAGCATCGAAAATACGTTGCCGCTGATTAACCGAAGCAAGGGCGGCTCGTTGCTGCTCTACATCAAAATGAAAAATATTCGCGCATTCTTTGAGAAGATAAAAGACAAGGTGACCGTTTTACAAGGACTCGAGAAAACATTTTATGGCGCTACCGAGTTTTCAATTCAAGACAATAACCATTACATGCTTACATTTGCAGAAGATGAATAGTGCAACGAATCGTCTGGATATTTTAATCACCGAGAAAAGAAAGCTGCGGGCGAACAAGATCAAGCTGAGTGACATTCATCACCATGCAGCGAAAGATCTGCAAGCTATGTTAGGCATCTCGAAAATACGTGCGATGGAACTGCGGGCGCTCTCCGAATTTCAAATCATTCCATCTATTGGTGTCCGGTTTGCGCAAGATCTGATTTCATTGGGTTTCTATTCGATTGAAGAGCTCAAAGGAAAAGACCCGGCTAAACTGATCGACCGACTGGAGCGGCAGGTGGGGGCTTGGATTGATCCCTGTGTGGAAGATCAAATGCGTCTATGTGTTCACTATGCGGAGCATTCGGATAAACGCGCGAATTGGTGGGATTTCACCAAAGAGCGAAAAGCTTTTCGGCAGCAGTACGGTTACCCGGCCAGCCGCCCGAAAACAGCCTGGTATCAATTAGAACAATACAAGCCGGCCAATCGAATCAATGCACAAAATGACAGCACCAAAAAAGATTTGAGCAACAAGCTGAAACAGGCGCTGCAATTCATGAAAGCGAATATAAAAAGTGACGTTACATTGGCACAGTTGGCAGACAAGGCCAACCTATCACCGTTTCATTTTCACCGGTTGTTTAAGAGCGTTTACGAACTGACACCACTGCAATACTTTACACGCCTTCGTTTAAAAGAAGTATGCAAGTTGCTAAGGAACACCAACAAACCCATTTCTTTCGTGGCTACTGCATGTGGGTTTGAAGATCAGAGTTCTTTCATCCGACTTTTCAAAAAAGAGTTTAAACAAACCCCGCTGGCTTATCGCAAAATGAAAAGGGGTATAAACGATGGAGCTAAAAAGAGCGATCGACTGCAGAGATAGAAAATGATTAATTTCGTAATCTGGCAGCCGGTAATCGAAGAGCATCGGCAACAATGAGGCGTTGTGAGTAGTTAGCCCGAAATTGACAAAAGATGAGTTGTTTAGGTGTTTTATTCTCGTTGGACCAAGTAACAGTCGACAAACTAAAGTCATTCCCATCAGATGAGGAAAGACTGGATTACGTTCAGATGGAGATTGAAGAAGAGTACTTTGATAAGCACCCCGATAAATTAGCTGAACTCGACAAAGCGTGGGACGCCCTGCATCGGGCGCTGACAGATGGAAAGCTTGAATGGACCAATGGTGACTACCCGCTGAATCATGTTATACTCGGTGGAGAAATTGTGTATTTCCAACCGGACTACATCATGACACTGAAGACCCCGGAGCAGGTTAAAGACATAGTTAAAAGCTTTGACCTCGTCACAAAAGAAAGATTGAGAGAAGGTTATTTCAAAATCGACCAAGACCTGTATGGTTTCGAGACGACTGAGGAAGACTTTGACTATACATGGACTTGGTTTTCACAATCAAGAGAGTTTTGGAAACAGGCGGCTGAGGAGAGTCGGTACGTATTATTTACTGCAGACCAATAGTGACGCAACAAAAGCTTATTGCAAGGCCACAGAACTTTGCATCATTAAAGTATGTAGTTCTTTATTTATCTTTATCAAATTAGGCGTTCGAATGGCCCGCCAGTAATCAGCTGACTGATAGCTTCCATTTATTCTAAAAAAGATTTGACGAACAGATTATTTACCTGCGGACTAATTCTTATAGCGATTCAAAGTTATTCTCAACGCAGTGACTCGACTTACAATTCGGCTATTACAAAGGGCGATAGATATTTGTCTTTGCTTCTCGGCTACAACGGTTGGACTAATAACTTTGGAGAACTAGGACTTGCGATAAATCAATTAAACCTAGTCGGGCCACATCCACTAGGATGGGCGGTGTTTGCCTCAACTGAATTTAAATTAAGTACCAGTGAAACAATCATCGGACCCAAAATTGGAGTTTGGGCTGGCGGTGGAGTAGGACTAGTAGCCTTTGGACTCAGCACAATTTACTACACAGATTTCGATAAGGGGACTTGGCGACTTAGACCTGAGATTGGACTCGGACTTGATAGATTTAAACTGGTGTATGGGTATAACATTGCATTGACGAACGAAAACTTTACAAAAATAAATAGAGACAACATCTCCCTAACCATCTTACTTCAAATAAAGAAGAGAGAGGCAATCAATAAATAGCAGCCAACATTGCGCTGATACTAGCTCCTGATGATGGTTGCAATTAAGTTGTGTTTTATTAATTTCGTTTTGCCTCTGGCACGAGACGCGAGATCTGAAGCCATCATAATCGCGAGTCGGTAGCAAGGCGCGAAATAATCTGGTAAACAAATAGTTTTGGCAATGGAGAAAATGAACATCGACATTAACCTCTCGGGACAGGAAGAAGGAAAATTCAGAAAGCTATATTTAGTAATTGGGACATTAGGTTTAATTTATCTGATGCTGATGTTACTGTTACCTGATGTAGGATTAAAACACTATTATTTTTCATGGATCGTTTTTTTACCCGGTTTTATCGAAGCAATTCTTTACGGACTCGGGAAAAAGCGAATATTCGCGGATAACATCCCGTACCTAAAATTAAATGAAGAGCGAATTGAAAAAAGTAAGGGCGGCCTTTTTGCCAAACCTGATATAATTTATTGGGCGGACGTCCAATCAATTGAGATAAAATTATATGAACTTCATTTAACAACCGCTGACAACAGTCTAAAAAAGGTGGACTTAACAGATTTGACGGACGATAACTTGAAAATTGTTAAAGAATTTGTAACCACAATGAAGAAAAGCAAAAGACTATAATGGGCCCAATCGTCAGCAAAATACCCTGTATAAATTTAGAAGCAACTGTACTTTGAAAAGCAATCGTAAATAGCTGCACCAGCTTTTTCTCATCTAATATTCAATCCACCAACCAATCCGCAAATCCTGTTAATCCGAACTCAAGGTTTTAGTAGGAGTGGGGAACGTTAACAAAGAGTAATCAGCCAGCACAGAAAAAGCGCAGGCATTAGGTGTATTCGCAACTTTCCTGATAAAAAATCCGGATTGGCATACGTAATGCATCCTCATAGCACCTAATCAATCAACTTCTTTTATTCTAAAACAGTTGTATCTATTCTTTATTCTATTTTACTTTGTGTTTCAAAGCACTTTTAGATGTGTTATTAAAAGCGCTTTGTATGGATCCTACTACAAGGACACACTTACAGTAAAAAAGCATGTAGCAGTAGGGGAAGGCAAGTGAGCAAGCCATTAAAAGTGAGGAGAAAAAAGTGATGACAACAAGTATGAAAAAGAATTCTTGCAACAAAAAACAAACACGTGTTATCCGCCTGCGTCACTTAGCATAGAAGCTTAAAAAAACATTGACCTAAAAGAATAAATTAATCAGCAATAAAATATGACCAAAACAAACAGCGCCAATCTTCGATATTACCGGACATGTTGGGCGTTCATTACTCTTTTGTGGATCGCCCTCATTGCATGGATGGTTAAAGTCGAGAGTGAACCGGGACTACTTCCTTTAGTCATGACACTAACTGGAATCATAGGTTTTACTTATGTACAATTCAAAATAAAAAATTCAAAGAAAATAAAACAAGTATCATGAAAAACAGAAGATTAATCATCATCGTAGCTGCTGCCACAGCGCTTTTATCTATTCCATTCATTGCAATGCAGTTTACTTCCGAAGTCAATTGGGATTTAAGAGATTTCCTAATCATGGGATTTCTATTGTATGGAACCGGTTTGATGTGTGAATTCGTACTGAGAAAAATAAAAAGTGTACAATACAGAATCATTCTCTGCGGTGCTATTTTGTTTATGCTATTCCTCATTTGGGCAGAACTAGCAGTCGGTATATTTGGAACCCCCTTTGCAGGCTCATAATTCCCCTCACTTAACCTTTCCCTCCTGGTAAGGAGGGGTGCCCGCAGAGGAAGCGGTCCTGTCATAAGGGGAACTTTAAAACACCACAGAAGGTATTACCATTCTATGACGCTAGATATCAAGAATATGGTATGCGATCGATGTAAAATGGTCGAATAGGCAGAGATAGAGAAGCTCGGTCTTCAACCCCAGATACGAACCACTTCGTGTAAGTAGAAAGCAATTAACAACTCGGCTAAATAATTGGGAGGCGTAATCTGATACTGTACTCTCAAACAAACCCCTGTAATACTTTCTTTAATTGTTCGGTTGGCACCACACCGGACTGTCGCCATTTGACCTGGCCTTGTTGGAATAGGATGAGGGTAGGAACGCCACGGATTTGAAACGACTCGGCCAGAGCAGGATTTTTATCGACATCAATTTTGATAATGCGAACGGAGTCGCTCATGGAAGCCTTCACTTCATCCAGAATAGGCGCCATCATTTTACAGGGCCCGCACCACTCAGCCGAAAAATCGACTAGCGTAGGGGTGCTGCCTTGAATCAGTTCTGAAAAATTAGCCTTTGCCATACTGCGAAGATACGATGATGATTCAATACTCCGGAATCAGAGCTTGGCTTGCAGGCTCATCCAACTGCCACCATTGTGTACTTCTTTATAGCCATTCGCCTGAAGTATTTTCTTGGCCATGCCACTGCGCATGCCGGAGGCACAGCAGGTAATCACAGGTGTATCTTTACTTTTCAGTTTGGTCAGATTATTGGTTAATTGATCTACCGGAATGTGCAGCGAGCCTTTGATGTGTCCTTGTTGATATTCGCCCTTGCTGCGCACATCTAAAATGATGGCGCCCTGCTTTACCAGTTGTTGATAATCTACCGAAGGGCCAAGGCCGATGATACTTTTTAGTGAGTCGAACATAAGAGTTGAAATTATTTTTTTAAATCGATTAGTATACTGAACAACAAGCCGCCCATCACAGCTCCATAGAGCGAAGAATGGATTGGGTTCGAAGTAATAGGGCAACTGCCACTGACACAACCTATTTGCTGCCAGTAAAAATAGCCACCGACTAGTCCTACGAAACCACCCAATGTAATTAGCAAAGGCTTTTTAAATCTAGCCATTGATTTTCTTGCGCAGTGTGCTCAGCCCGAATGGCAAATACAAAGGACAAACACCGATTAAACTGGTAAGAAAAAAGATAGCCGAGAATGCTAATAGCACGATGGCTACCGTTCCTGAAATAATGTTGGCAAAGTAAAGTGCTACCACAATGGCTGCGAGAATCACCCGGATTGCCCGATCAGCAGAACCCATGTTTTTTGTCATAATGCGTTTCGTTTATGACTCAAAAGTAGGTGATGGTGAATGGGATTACGGTGACGAATGTCACACAAGGGTAATTTTATTGCGGGATAAACGAATCAACCCTTCGTTTTCCATTTGTTTGGCTACGCGTGAAATGACTTCACGGGCCGTGCCCAGTTCTTCAGCCAGTTGGCTGTGGGTTACCACAATTTCTTTGGAGTGGGTCAGTTTTGATTTTTGAGTGAGCAGTTGCAATAAACGCTCGTCCAGCTTTTGAAAAGCAATGGCATTGACCACCGACAGTAATTCTTCAAACCGTTTGTGATACAGTTTGAAAATGAAGTCCGACCACTCCGGAAACTTCTTAACCCACTCACTCGCTTTGGAAACGGGTATCAGAAGCAATTCGGCATCTTCTTCTACAACAGCTTTTATTTTACTGGTTTCATCATGAATGCCACCCAGAAAAGACATGATGCAACTTTCGCCCGGTGTAATGTAGTACAACAAAATCTCGTGGCCGTTCGCATCGGTGCGCACAACCTTTAAGCTGCCGCTCAATACCAGCGGAATTACTTTGATGTAACTGTCTTCTTGTAGCATCACCGTTCCGGAAGTGAATTTCCGAAGCTCGCCAAAAGCAGCTACTTCTTCTTTAAGCGCACCATGAAAGAGGGAAGAAGTAGTCATTCGTTATAGATTACTTGGAATGTGCGAACAGCCAAGTGAGGAATTCCGGATCGGCAAACACATTATCCCAGCTGTTATGCATCACACCGGGATATTCGGTATATTTTACCTGCTTGGAAAACTCCTGAATTTTCTTGAACATGATGCGGGAGTAGTCGGGCGAAACCACATTATCGCTATCGCCATGGAAAATCCAGAATGGAATGCGCGCAGCCTTCTTGTTATAGTGTGTAGCATCTCCGCCTCCGCAGATAGGAGCCGCTGCCGCAAAAAGCTTGGGGTAACGATACACCGCTTCAAAGGTACCCATGCCACCCATCGATAGTCCCGCGATATACACTCTGTTTTTATTCACCGCTTCGGTTTTCAGGATGTGTTTTGTCAGCGCAATGGCCATCGACAAATCCTTGGTTTCTTCCCTTGTGTAATCGAAAGTCAAAGCCAATGGCAGCTTTTCGCGATCGATCTTCACGTTCGACCAGTAGCTGTCGTTTTTGCATTGCGGAAAGATGACAATACTGGGAAACTCATTCCGTACTTTTTCGCTGGCGAATAGCTTGGAGCCATGGATCAACTGCTTCTCGTTGTCACTGCCTCGTTCACCGGCTCCGTGCAGAAAGAGAACGACAGGATACGATTTCGTGCGATCGTAATTTTTAGGATACAAGATTCGGTAGGTGAGGGTATCATTCTGACGGACAAAGATTTTTTTTTGATACAATGAATCTTGTGCCATCGCACTGATGGTGATCAGCCAGAAGAAACTAACCAGAAAGCTTTTCATAAATTATCTACCAAAAGGGTTGAGTGCATTGAGGGCACGTTTACCGCCACCCATCTTATTCATCATCTTCATCATCTTGCGCATGTCTTCAAATTGCTTGAGCAACTGGTTGACTTGCTGCACGGAAGTACCACTTCCTTTAGCAATTCGGTTTTTGCGGCTTGGGTTGATCTTGTCGGGGTTCTCGCGCTCATCGATTGTCATGGAGCGGATGATAGCTTCCACGGGTTTGAATGAGTCATCGTTGATGTCTACATCTTTCATGGCTTTGCCCATACCGGGAATCATGCCGAGCATGTCCTTCATGTTACCCATCTTTTTGATTTGCTCCAATTGCTTCAGGAAGTCGTTGAAGTCAAATTGGTTTTTACGCATCTTGGCATTGAGGCGCTTCGCTTCTTCTTCGTCAAATGTCTGTTGAGCTTTTTCTACCAAACTCACCACGTCACCCATGCCCAAAATACGGCCGGCCATACGGTCGGGATAGAAGCGGTCGATGGCTTCCATCTTCTCACCGGAGCTGACAAACTTGATGGGTTTCTCTACCACTCTGCGAATGGTGAGGGCTGCACCACCACGGGTATCACCGTCTAACTTGGTGAGCACCACGCCATCAAAATTCAAACGATCATTGAATGCCTTGGCGGTGTTCACCGCATCCTGACCTGTCATGGAGTCAACTACGAAGAGTGTTTCCGAAGGCTTGAGTGCCTCCTTCAACTTCGCAATTTCATCCATCATTTGTTCGTCTACCGCCAGACGACCCGCGGTATCGACAATCACAATGCGGTGATTGTTTTTCTTCGCGTGCTCGATGGCAGCTTTAGCAATCTTTACTGCGTCTTTGTTTTCGGGTTCGGCATAGACTTCTACGCCAATTTGTTCTCCGAGCACTTGCAATTGGTTGATCGCAGCCGGGCGATAGATATCGCAGGCAGTTAACAACACCTGGCGTCCCTGACGCTTCAGGTAGTTGGCGAGTTTACCGGAGAAAGTCGTTTTACCCGAACCTTGCAAACCGGCAATCAGGATGATGGCAGGGTTTCCTTCAATTTTGATGTCCTCACTGGCACCGCCCATCAGCTTAGTCAACTCATCGTTGGTGATTTTGGTGAGCAACTGGCCCGGAGAGATGGCGGTGAGCACGTTTTGGCCCATCGCTTTTTGTTTGATATCGTCCGTTAGTTCCTTGGCTACCTTATAGTTAACATCGGCATCGATCAGCGCTTTGCGGATTTCCTTGACGGTGCTGGCCACGTTGATTTCCGTGATGCGACCACTGCCTTTCAGCGTTTGAAATGCCTTTTCTAGTTTGAGACTTAAATTATCGAACATGCGAATGCTTTTAGAATATTAGAATTTGGCAAAGGTAATCTCAATTTGAATTTTTACCTAAAGGCAACTAGGTCAAATGACTCACCTTTTTGGAATTGCTTTTTGCCTTTTTGAAGTTCTAAAAACCCATCTGCATCGCGCAGATTCACAAAATCTCCGGAGCCGCCACCGGGTACCGGATATGCCAGCCACTTTCCGTCCTCGTTGCGTAAGCGCACTTGCAAGAAGTAAGTAAGCGGAGCGTTGAACGAATAGTCTTCGGCTAAAATAGCTTTGGCCGGAGTCAGGTTCCTTCCACAACTCGCCAATAGCCAGGGCTTTACATAGCGATGAAAGCAGAGAAACGTTGAAACCGGATTCCCCGGAAGGGCAAAAACAAATTGAGTGGCAGAGCGTCCGAACCACAACGGCTTGCCCGGCTTCTGACTCACCTGATGGAACATCTTTTGGATGCCCTGCGCCTCCAGACTTTGCGGAATGAAATCAAACTTTCCCTTCGATACACCTCCCGACAAAATGAGCACATCATACTGTTCGAGGATGCGCTTTAACTCCGTCTGAATCACCAACTCTTCATCAGGCAGATGAAAGAGAGTAGAAGTGCCGCCCAACGCAGTCCAGGCTGCCTGCAAAGCATAGCTGTTGGACTTGCGCACCTGATGGGGCAACGGCTGCTGATCGATGTCGACCAACTCATTGCCGGTAGAAATGATGGCGGCTTTTGGAAGTTCGTAAACGTATACATGTGCCTTTCCGACCGATGCCAACAAGGCTATTTCAGCCGGAGAAATCAACGTGCCTGTTGTTAACAGTTTTACACCTTGTTGCGCGTCATTCCCTTGGCGGTGAATGTTTTGACCCCGCTCCATGGAAGTGACTTCGATATGTGCGATACGTTCAGTTATGCGAATTTGCTCATAGGGAATGACACTATCGGTTCCTATCGGCAGGGGTGCTCCAGTCATGATTTCGATGCAGTGTTTGTGGCTATTCAATTGACCTACCGGCTCACCCGCGGCTTGCACTGATTCTATTGGAAAGGCTCGGGTGCCGGAATGAAATGCATCAAACGAAATAGCAATCCCATCCATAGTCGCTCGATCAAAAGGAGGGAAATCACGATCGGCTTCGATGGCTTCAGCCAGAGTTTGTCCCAACGCATCTTCCAGTGGCACGCTTCTCTTCTTTAGCACGGCTGCGTTCGCAAGAATAATGGCGGTAGCTTCTTCAACACTGATCATGATTCCTTATTTTAGCTGAATGGAAAATCAATTTACGCACATTAGTTCATCCGGCAATCCGCAGATGGTGGATGTTTCTGCAAAGGCAGTGACTACACGTGTAGCAAAAGCAGAAGCCACTGTTTTTTTGGGCAAAGAAATCATGAGTCAGATGTCGGGCGATGAGTTGATCACCAAAAAAGGCCCCGTGTTTCAAACCGCTATTATTGCCGGAGTAATGGCTGCCAAGCGTACACACGAACTCATTCCGTTTTGTCACCCGTTGGGATTGGAAGATGTGCAGGTAGCCATTGAAGCCAAAGACGAACGAGCTGTCATCCGAACAATGGCAAAAGTAACCGGCAAGACAGGTGTGGAGATGGAAGCCCTCACCGCAGCTTCAGTAGCAGCATTGACCATTTACGATATGTGCAAAGCACTTTCGCATGATATTATTATAGAGAACATTCACCTCACCGAGAAGACTGGAGGCAAGAGCGACTTTCATCGCTCTTAACGCTCGTAGTACAACAAGATTTCTACCCGTCTGTTTTTCTGGCGGCCTTCTTCTGTTTCATTAGTGGTAATGGGGCTGCTCAATCCTTTGCCTTCGGCTGCGATGCGATCGGTGGCAATGCCTTTCTTCACCAGTTCATGCAGCACCGCTTCCGCCCGTTTGAGCGAGAGGCGTTGATTGAATTTCTCCGAGCCAATGTTGTCGGTATGCCCGGTGATCTTCACTTTCAATGCCGGGTCTTCCGTTAGCGTTTCACTCAGTTGACTGAGGAACTCCTCGGTTTTATCATCCAGATCTACACTGTTGAATTCAAATTGAAAATGCAACGTGATTTTTTCTACAATCATCGGTTCGTGCGACACGCGACCTGCTTTTGCATTTAACTTGACTTGAGAGGTATCCATCTTTACTAATTCAATAGGTGCTGCAGTCGTGTCTTCTACAGTTTTCGATTTTACCGGAGTTATGGCCGCCAGTGAATCTAAATTGGCTTTCGGAATTTGTTTTTTCGGAACAGGAACCCTTCGATACGCAGCAGGCTTTGAAGGCTTCTTCGATTTCTTGCGTTTGGTCTTTTTTGTTTTTCGTTTGGCCGTGCTGGTCTTTGTTAGCTTCCTGATTTCCACGCCTACTTCCAAGGCACCCAAATTGGAAGGATTGTTTACAAAAAGAGGAAAGTCGTAACTGAGCCCGACTGAAAAATTACCCTGATGCAGTTGTGCGCCTACAATCCCCGAACGACCAATCACATACTTCGTGAGTAAATCGATGTGCGCCTGATTGCGTGCTTTTTGATTCAGGTTGTATTGCCACTTGGCGCCCACATTCATCAGATGTCCTGCACTGTTCATACTATAGAGTACTTCAGGAAAAACTGAAAGCTCGGCTTGCTGATAGGCGCGGAAGCCACCCGCAAAAACCAATGTAGATGCCAATTGATTTTGCTTGTTTAAAAAGGCATCGTTGGGTTTGTTGATGTCGAATAAGGATAATCCCCAATAAGCTTCCACCTGATCTTGTCGATCAACTTGCTGCCAATACAAACCGGTGCTAAACGTAGAAAAGCTGCTGGTCAACTCATTCATGGTTTCACCCGAGGGAAGTGAACCATCAAAGCCGCGATCCGGAACATACTGCGAACCGGTGTAGTAGCCATCCAAACTGATTCTGCGTGATTGATAAAGACCTTTGAAGCCAAGTGATAAAATGCGGTAGCGACTGAGCCGGATATTGACAGCATAACTCACCGTAATCTCTTCGGTTCGAAACACCCCTCCGGTGCGATCATCCAAAAAAGTAAGTCCAATGCCCGACCAAGGTCGCCCGGTGCTTCGATTCAACAGAGGTCGCTGCAAAGAAAGCTGGTTGCTATGGATAGAGAAATCACCTCCCGTACTTTGGCTGCGCGAAATCAAGGAGGCAGACATGTATTTGTTGGTTCCAATCCAGGCCGGATTAACCCGCTGTTGCGTAAAGTTATATTGAGAAAATTGAAAGTACTGTGCACGAAGCGCTGTTGCTCCTAGTAAAAACAGAATCAACAGCGCTAGGCGAATGGATGGCACCAGGAACTTCATTGCAACCAATTTTATCTAACCAACAGAATAGAACCTTTTGTTTTGCCGTTGAGACGCAAGGGCTGACCGTTCGGCTGGGTGCCTTCCACCTTCCAATAATAAACACCGGCTGATTGCTGCGTGCCTTGTGTTGCGCCATTCCATCCTTGTGAAGTAGCCTGCGATAAACTGGTAGTTTCATACACGACTACACCATCCCGATTATAGATTTGAAACCGGAACTCGCTGGCAGCACTCAGTCCGTAAATTTTAATCTCATCATTTTTGCCATCTCCATTGGGCGTGAACAAGCTAGCCACAAAAGCAGTTTCTTCTACTTCTACAGTCACACTTGCTTTTGCCTCACATTGAATGCTGTCTTTCGCCAGAACCTGATAGGTTGTTGTTTCTGTGGGTGAAGCAGAAGTGGTTCCGGTAGCGGCATTGCTCAACCCCGTAGAAGGACTCCACTGATACGTTTTGGCTCCGGTTGCTTCGAGTGTGACGCTTTCACCTTGTTTGATTTTAAAGTAATCGCCATTCAATTGTAAATTCGGAGTACTTATGCGAAGGTTAAACTCTTTGGTATAAGTACACGTGTTTTTTGTTGCCTGCACTGTTACCACCACATTCTTTACCGTTGACAATGTCACTGTATTTCCGGTGGCCGTTGAGCTGTTCCATTTCCAGGTGGGTGAATCCCAACCCGGCTCGATGCTCAGGTCTATGGATTGATTTGCACATATATATTTTGTGGCGGATTCTACTTTTGATAACCCATTTACTTTTAAGATCCATGCTTTACAACCTCCGCCAGCAGAGGGGTCGATGTATACCAGCGTATCAGTAGCTGTGGGACGCAACGTGGCTTTGTCGGACTCACCAATAAATCCTTCGTTGAACGAAAACCAATACACGGTTTTGGGAAGTGTGATTTCTACCGGATTGTTTTGACAAAACTGAACGTATTCAATCTCGATGCTCGGGCAAGGTTTCGCGTTGCATTGCCCATTGATGCATCGGCTTCCTGTAAAACTATTATCAATGGCCTGCACTATGTAGATAAAGCTCGAAGGAACCAGCGGGAGCATCATCACGTTGTTGGTGGTTTGATTGCCATGCGTGGGGCGCAATTTCCGTTGGGTTTTCAAATCAAAGTCGGGAGCGATGTAATTCGCTTTCGCGGATGGATCGAATATTCCTATATCGTAGGTCAGTGATTTTTGCGGTGTGTGGTCATCGGTTGACTTATCCCAATAGATAAACGTGCGGTTGAAGAAGTTAACTGAAAAAGTCAGGCCCGGTTTGCTCGGTCTTTCGTTCACTTTGGGATTCTGGTTTTCCCAAACCTGATGAACGAAATAGGAAGCTGAATCCAATACCCGTAGTACATCCAGGTCGCCATCCAAATCATAGTCACCCCACTGCTGCGAATAAACCCTTGCGGTATCCAGATCGGTGATGAAGCCGGTGGAGTCGATTATCTGATTGACGCGTCTTCCGTCCGTTTTTCTTCCTGTAAAGGAAAGTTCAGACAATCCATCTGAATTCAAATCAGCAAGAAGCATCTGTCCCGATTGGTAATTAGCAATCGAGTCCGTAGCCTGAAAAGCATTTCCTCCGTTCGTAAAATATTTCAGTTGTGCTTGTTGGCTGCTATTCACACCATTCACAATCACATCAAACTTGCCATCGTGTTTAAAATCTCCGCTTTCAATTTGACCGCTGGTGGGCGCACGAAGATTCGTTTTTTTGAAGGCCAGCTTCCCCAGATTCTTCATCATGAAAAGAGTAGGCTGGTTGCTTTTAGTTCCGGATACCATCAGGTCATTTCTTCCATCGCGGTCATAATCATAAGAGGCAATGGATTGTATTGAAATGCCCAACGAATCGAACGCAAGCCGATACCCTTTGCCGGTGTTTTGAAAGACTTTCAGAAAGTCGGCTCCGCCCACGGCCAGATCAAGCTGACCATCCCAATCAAAGTCTTTTGCCACCAGCGCTGTGATCGTTAATTCCGGCAATGCCAACAACGAATCCCGTAAGGAAAGATTTGCGCCATTGACCACCACCCGAACACCGGCTTTTCCATCGATGAGGCCGGTTAAAAGCAAGTCCATGCGATTATCCTGATTGATATCCGCCAAGTAGACATGGGTAGGAACCATATCTTCCGGATGGGTTTTCTCGAGGGTAAATGATTTTGCCTTCGCATTTTTGTAAAAAGCGATGTGCGAAGTAGTGCTGTTGCTTTTGCCAATGACCACTACATCTGTCAGGCTATCGTTGTCAAAATCAACCCAATACGATTTCACATCGGTGAGGTTATTTCCTTTCCAGGTATATTTTTTCTGAAAGGTTTGGCCGTGAGCAGCCAGGCTGATAAGTACCAGCAGAGGGATTGCAAACTTCATCATGTTATTTTTTGGTCGTTTCGATTCGAAAGGTGAGAGGTACTGACATTTTACTCGGCACTGCTTTGCCGTTGAGTTGAGCCGGTTTCCACGGTGGCATTCCTTGCATGACACGCAGTGCTTCGGCATCGAACAAAGGCCCCAGCGAGTTGGTGATGGTGATGTGATCGACCGCACCGGATGGCCGCACGATGAACGTAACAGAAACCACTCCTTGTATGGAGTCTTTAGCGGCTTCCTGAGGGTAGGAGAGCTGGTCGTTGAAGTACTTGTACAGATGCGGATATCCTTCCACCGGTTCGGCTTGCAAATAGACATCTGCCGGGGTCGCTTCCGCAGATGGTGGAGCAGTCGGTAAAACGGGCTCATTCGTTTTGGAAGGAACCGGCCTTGAAACAGGAACGGGTGTCTCCGTTTTCTTCACGGCACTATCCAAGGGTGTCACCGGCATCGGCTGCTCCGAAAGCTGCTTTGGTTGAAGGACGTTGGGTTGTGTCGCAGACGTGCTGCGGGTGGCATAATACACGCATACAGAGGCGATGATGGCACCAGAAATAGCCACTGACCAATTTTTGGCAGAGCGGGTGGCCACAGCTTTGCGGTGGCCGTCCAGCACCTGCTGGAAATCCATCATGCCTTTGATTTCTTCGTCTGTTATCTCCGGTTGATTCATACTGTTTGATCGTTGAGAAATCGTTTTTTCATTTTATCCAAAGCGCGATAGGTTTTTACTTTCGCATAGGTTTCAGTGATGTCCAGCAAGAGCCCGATTTCCCGAAAGGAACGTTGCTCGAAGAACCGGAACTCGATGAGTTGAAGGTCATCGGGTGAAAGTGTTTTCAGAATAGCCGGCAGTCGCAGTTTCAGTTCTTCCATCCGGCTGTCGGCCATCATTTCTTCAAAGAGCGATTCCGTCAGTTGCTCATCGATGGTCACAAACCGCGCTTTCTTCGTTTTGCGGAAGTAATCATTACATTCATTGATGGCAATTCTGAATAACCAGGCCGAAAAAGGTAATCCACGCAACTGAAACTTACGTAGGCTGTTGAGCGCTTTGAGAAAGACTTGCTGGGTGATGTCGCGTGCAATTTCTTTTTCGGTGACGCGTCTGAGGATGAATAAAAATATCTTCTTAAAGTACTTTTCGTAGAGCGGTTTAAAAGCCTCAGGAT
>PJQF01000249.1_pt1 | contig 22127 bp, 15 predicted proteins | sample 1503741 | NCBI WGS metagenome assembly PJQF01 (sample SAMN07775949, study PRJNA414020) | Biofilm metagenome, whole genome shotgun sequencing project. | isolation source: biomolecule (vanillin) treated reverse osmosis membrane biofilm | place: India: Nagpur | collected 2017-03-21 | reverse complement strand
CTATCTCCTGCTAACCCTTGTAACAATTCTTTCATGGCTATATCTTCAAGAACATGATTCGTAGAAGATGAAACATACGGAGTCACCATTTTATTCATGAAAACCCGTGTTGCTAAACCATTTACTGCCACTATTTCGCTTCCTGGCGGAATAATCTCTTTCTTTGAAGGATTTATATGGGTCACTATTGCCTTGCCCTGAATGTTTTCTATATATAATCTGTATTCCCCAAACATGGTTCTCATCAGTTCAGATTGCACTACGATTGGATATTCAATATTTGTATGGCCATCTTTCAACAGAGCACAAAATCGTTTTAGAAGTCGATAGTATTCATAATCATTTTGAGTTTGTTGTACCTGCTCTATCATTGTCAAATACGCACTATCCCACTTGTTCCGATCCATTTTATTAAGGTAAACGAAATTATAATTTACTTCTTGCCAGAATTTGGAAAGTCCAAATACTTTTTCTGGTTTTGTTAATGTATTTGGAATTTGCCCGCATGCATTTATTGAAGCAATTAAAAAAAATATCCGGTAAATTTTACGCATAGATAGTTAGCCATGAAAGTTTCATATTACGTGCCTAATTATGCTCTGACAGATCCAATCGTTTTATAAGTATGTTCTGTAGGCTATCCAATGGTTTAACTTTTTTTATTTTATAGTCCACTCCGGATTTAATTTGAGAATTAGCTATATAGTAGTACCAACCATCTTTCCCAATTTCTCCGGCTGTTGAACTATTCAAATTTTTATCATCCAAAACCTCATGCCAAACAATAGAATCCATCTTTGAATTAAGATAGAGCCGTCTAATCAGGGCGCCCTGATGAGCAATCAAGCTATTTTCAAAAAACGCTAATCCATCAATTGGTTGGGGTAGTATTGTAAATTCACTTTTCAACACTATATGATTTTTAGTTGCCAAATCAATTTTAAGCAACCCTTCCTCGCATGACACAAAAAGCATCTTGCTGTCTTTAGATAGAGTTATCCCATTTAAAAAAGTAAATTGATTAAGGTTTAAAAATTCTTCTATTTCTCGACAACCTTTCTTGAGTGTGAAGACTTTGTCGGTAATTGACTCTGTGATGTATAAATCACCATTATTAGCTATTGCTAAATCATTGAATCCTAATTCGCTTGTATCATTTGAATGAACTTCATAGCTCCCAAGCAACTTCCTGGAATTTAAATCATAACAATAGAGTTTTGACCGCCATCGGTCATCTGCAATTGCTGGAACAGTTGGAATTGCCTTCCCCTTTGTGCTTATGATCCAAAGATTATCTGTGATTGTATCCACTTGCATACCAAACACACTCCATAAACCATCCGCACCTGTTTCAACAAAATCGATAAACTTCCCATTCTCTTCAATCACTACTACTTTTCGCTTATACATACTACTAATGAAAATCTGATTTCTTTTCGGGTCATATGCAATACCTTCCGGAATCAGGTCTCGCTCTGTTATTAAAGCTACCGTATCTAAAAATAATTTAGAGTTTTCTCTGTTAGACGATACACATTTTGCAAAGAGCAATAGGCAAATAAAAATTTGGCAATAAGTAAAAGTAATTTTCATAACTGATCACAACATTATCGCTACGCAGTATTAGTATTTTTATCATTTCATAAAGAGTGAGTAGCTCAGTGCGTATTCTGTAAAGTACGCTTTTGTAGGCAAATGGATTTTTGGTTTAAATAGAATTGTAAATACCGTCAACAGAAAGCAATAATCTACTGACCAACGTATCTTTTGAGCTCTGTTAATAACGGCTTCCTCGATCTATTAATTCATCGAACTCCTGTATTCTAATGGCGTCATGCCCACATGCTGCTTAAACGTGCGTGTGAAGTGCTGCGGATATTTGAAGCCTAATTCATAAGCAATTTCACTGACCGATTTGTTTGCGTCCGCCATTTTTTCTTTGGCTACATTCATTAGCTTCAGGTGAATGTATTCGATAGCGGATTTTCCTGTTTCCTTTTTAATAAGATCACCAAAATAGTTTGCCGATAAATTGAACTGATCGGCACAATATGCCACGGATAGTAAACCCATTTCTTGAGGTTTTTCAGAATGAAAGAAACTGTTGAGAAGGTTCTCAAAGCGTTCAAGCACCCTACGGTTTGCATGATCGCGCGTGATGAATTGCCGGTCGTAAAATCGAACGCAATAGTTTAGAAACAATTCGATATTAGATGCAATCAGCGTTTTGCTATGTTGATCAACTCCGTGTTCGAGTTCATACCGCACCTTTGATAAACAATCCAGAATAATTTGACGCTCGCGCTCCGACAAATGAAGTGCTTCATTGGTCGTGTAGGAAAAAAAAGAATAGTCATTTATATGACGCCCCAACGAAGTTCCGTGAATAAAATCCGGATGGAATACCAGCGCCAGTCCCTTCGGCTGATAATACTCTTCACCCTGCGAACCAATTACCTGCCCCGGAGCAAGAAATACGAGAGTGCCTTCTTCATAGTCATAGTTGCTGATACCATATTTGAGATCGCCACATTTTATTTCCTTCAAAATCACAAGATAAAATCCAAAACACATTCGCCTGAGTTTCCGTGGGGCGGCTTTCGAAAGATCGACCACGCTCACAAGCGGGTGCAGTGTTTCATTTCTGTTAAATGTATTGTATTGGCTAACGGTATCAAATCGCAAAACCTCTTCCATATCATATTTCAATTATTAAAAGTAAATCTTCTCTGCCGGATTTTATTGTTTTCCCCCAATCATCTGTAAAATTGGTAGGTAAACCAGTAATCTGTATACACCCATTACGCGCCAAAACGACCTACTTGCATTGAAGTAAACAATACCAATACCATACAGGGTAAACAGGCAATTTTATTTTGTTAGGTGAACTTGAAATCAAAATGTATAATTTATCCCAAATGAGATTAACACTTACGGTTTTTTGTATTTGCTTTTCAGAGATGCTGGTTGCACAACGAAAAGACAGCACATTCTTCTTTCACAGTGATCTAAGCATCACCAACAATGGGTTTTCCATTGTTGCCGCTTTTACGCTCGGTGCGCCTGCCGCTTTTTTGGATATGCGCATGGGCAACAAACGTATGACCTTCGAACCACAATTTAGATTTGGTTTAGATGGCCGACCGTGGTCATTCATTTTTATTTACCGATACAAAGCAATCATGAAACCAAAATTTCAACTCACTGTGGGAGGCCATCTTCCCGGCATCAACTACATTACCCGAACGGTCGATGTAAATGGAATTCAGGAACCGCTTTCGGTGGCGAGGCGCTTTCTGGCTTTCGAGTTATTTCCAACTTATAAAATTTCAAACCGTGCTAGCCTGAGCCTCTACTATTTGCGTGGACATGGTTTTCAAGAGCATGGGCCGCAAATTTCTAATTTCCTCTCCCTCCAAGGCAGCTTTAGTAAAATCAAACTGGCTGGCAAAACTTATCTTAACTTCAACCCGCAGGTATTTTATTTAAAAGTAGATCAAGCCGATGGATACTACGCCAATGCTTCCACAACACTTGGCATTAAGGGCTTCCCTGCTTGTATTTCAGCAATCGTGAATAAGGCCATTCAGTCTTCTATCGCAGCGCGCGATTTTGATTGGAGCGTTAGTTTAGTGTACACGCTGGACAAGCACTTTGTTATGAAGAAATAAGGCGAATTCAATGTTTGGAATGGTAAAGAAATTTATGTGAGAAGCAAATGATTGCTGACAAGAATTTGTAATTTTAAAAGAGCGCTCATAAATAACAACAAATGGCAACTATCAAACTAAATATCAACGGCAAGCAAATAGCTGTTGATGTAGATCCAAAAACACCCATGCTCTGGGTACTTCGCGAACATCTCAATCTGGTAGGTACCAAGTATGGCTGTGGCATTGCGCAGTGTGGTGCATGCACCATTCATCTGGACGGAAATGCAGTACGTTCGTGTTCCATTCCGGTATCTGCAGCTGCGAATAAAAAAATCACCACCATCGAAGGTCTTTCAGAAAATGGCGATCATCCCGTACAGAAAGCGTGGCTTGAGTTAGACGTTGCGCAGTGCGGCTACTGCCAAACCGGACAGATCATGTCTGCAACGGCTTTATTGAAAAATAATCCACATCCCACCGATGCGCAGATTGATGCGGCCATGTCAGGAAATATTTGCCGATGTGGCACATATGTGCGTATCAAAGAAGCGATCCAATCCGCGGCAGCGCAAAAATAAAATTGATTATTAAAAAAGATTGAAAATGGAACAGCAAACAACCTCACAAACCAGACGATCATTTTTGAAGTCATCTTTACTTGCCGGTGGCGGTCTCATGGTCAGCTTTAGTGGTCTGGCAAAATACATATCACCAGAAAATATTTCGCCTTCTCCTCTTGCGGGTGACTGGAATGAACTCACAGGCTACATCAAAATCACTTCTGATAATTTGATTAAGATACTCAACCCCAATCCGGAGTTTGGACAAAATGTAATGACATCGCTACCGATGATTGTAGCCGAAGAGCTGGATGTGGACATAAAACAAGTGATCGTTGAAATGGGTCCGCATGACAATGTAAAACTAGGACCACAGTTTACCGGAGGAAGTAATTCTGTGCGCATGTATTGGAAACCGCTGCGCGAAGCAGGTGCAGCCGCTCGATTTGTCTTGCGCGAAGCCGCAGCACAAACGTGGGGCGTGCCAGTGGATGAAGTGACGACAAAATCAGGTGTACTCTATCACACAAAAAGTGGTAAGTCGGGAACATATGGCGACTTCGCATCGAAGGCTGCCATGCTTACCATTCCCAAAGAAGTAAAACTAAAAGATTTGAAGAGTTTCAGCGTGGTGCGAAACGCAACGAAAAATGTAGAGGGATTGAAAATCGTAACGGGCAAACCTCTTTTTGGAATGGACCGCACATACGAAGGCATGCTGATCGCGATGATTGAACATCCGCCCGCCTTTGGTAAAAAACTAAAATCGTTTGATGCCTCGGAAGCCTTGAAGATGCCAGGAATCAAAGATGTGTTTACCATAAAGTTATATCCCGATGACTATGAACAAGCTAGTTTTGACACACGCACCTTCAACGATTTGGTGGTGGTAGTCGGAAATACGACTTGGGAAGTAATGAACGCTCGTAAAAAACTAAAAGTAGAGTGGCAGCCGATTACAGCATCAAAAGAAGTTATCAACGGCTTTCGCGGAAAAACAGAAGTGATTATTCCGGCTGAACCGGAAAGCACTACTGTGCAAATGGAAAAGATGGCGGAGTATGCCAAGAAGCCTGCACAACAATTGCGAAAAGATGGAGATCCTGAAGCTGCTTTCGCCAAAGCCGCACAAATTCTGGAGCGCACCTACACGGCTCCTTTCTTAGCACACAACTGCATGGAGCCGATGAATTACTTCGCACATGTTACAGATGAAAAAGCATTGTTGATCGGGCCACATCAGGCACCCGGTTGGATTGAACCCACCTTGTCGAAGATTCTAAATCTTCCTCCTGATAAAATAGAAATTCAAATGAGCCGCATGGGCGGAGGTTTTGGTCTTCGTGCCTACGGACACTTCATCACAGAGGCCGCACTGATCTCCCGAAGAATGAAGGCACCGATTAAGTTGGTGTATAGCCGCGAAGATGATATGACTTACGGCATCTATCGCCCGATGTACACAGCAACCTATCGGGCAGCGTTGGATGCAAATAAAAATTTGATTGCCTTTCATGTGAAGGGCGGTGGTATACCCGAGCATCCTATTCATGCAAATCGCTTTCCCGCTGGTGCGGTCGATCATTATCTTGCTGAAGGTTGGGCCATTCCTTCTAACATTACCATTGGTGCATTCCGTGCTCCACGCTCCAACTTCAACGCGGCAGCCGAACAATCTTTTTTGGATGAGCTAGCTGAGTTGATGGGCAAAGATCCGATCGATTTCAGACTGGAATTGTTGCAACGCGCGAAGGAGAATCCGGTAGGCAAAAACAATGAGTATGATGCTGACCGCTACGCAGGTGTATTAAAGTTGGTGAGGGAAAAATCGGGCTGGAATAATATGGAGCACAAAAAATACAGCCGCGGAGTTGCCGCTTACTTCTGCCATAATTCGTATGCCGCGCATGTGGTAGATGTAGTGAAGAAAGAGGGTCAACCGTATGTAGAGCGCGTATTCAGCGCAATAGATTGTGGTGTGGTGATTAACCCGGATGCCGCTGCGAATATGGTGCAAGGTGCGGTGGTGGATGGAATTGGAAATGCATTTTTCGGAGGACTCATACATAAGGAAGGAGTATCCGAGCAGAACAATTTTAATCGCTACCGAATGATCCGTCACAAAGAAGCTCCGAAGAAAATCGATGTACACTTTGTGCAAAATGATATTGATCCTACCGGTTTAGGTGAACCGCCATTTCCGCCTGTGTTTGCCGCAGTAGCAAATGCATTATATAAAAATACAGGCAAGCGATTCTATCATCAACCATTCATTAAAGATTGGAATGAGAAAACCGATAAGACCTAGTGATTTATGTCCTATCAGTTATTCTGGCACACTGCATAATTACCTTTCAAAAAAAAGCCTCCGATGTTACTCGGAGGCTTACCCTCTAACAACCCATTCAACCCACTACATAAAAACTTAAAGCGATCGTAAGAATCGACTCACACTATTTTTAGCCGAGTGCTTTGACTGATGATTGACCCTGCGTATGTATTCTAATTGGCCAAGAGAATTACGGCAAACGATGATGGTGTTACCCACATTCGTTTTCTGAAAAAGATCTCTGTCAACCGGAAGTTTTGTTTGTCCCGGCTCTACGATGAAGTAGCAATTCATCCACGCATCTAATTTTTCTACCACTTTAAATTTACCCAACCACACATAGCCGCGCGAAAGCTTAACAGACTCACGCCATTGCAACCAAAGTATCCATGCAAAAAGCGGTAATGCAATAAAACAACAGTAACCAATCAGGCGAATATAATTATCCATGGATGGCGGGATGCCCCGATGATTCTTCAAAATAATCACCGGTCCGATCAACAAAGCCAAAACCGTGAGCACGATCATTTGTCTCCGATTCGTACGAAAGCGTTTTAAGTGCGCCTCTGAACGGTTATGAATCTTATACTTCTGAAAATGTTGTAGTTCTTCCATGTTCAGCAGATGTTGCGTTTCCCTACCGTAACTCAGTGGTTGTTTTATAAAGCTAATTTGCCCAGCCACCACCCAATGCTTGATAAACATTAACCATTGCTTGCATTTGCTGCATCTTGGTTTCGATTAGCTCAAATTTAGATTCAAGTGCATCGCGCTGCGTAAGCAACACCTCCATATAATCGGCTCTGGCCGAACGGAAAAGACGCGTTGAAATATCAATTGACTCAGTAAGTGCTGCCACCTGTTGTGAGCGCAAGTCATAGCTGTTTTTCATGTTCTTGATATTCGACAGCTGATTAGCCACTTCAATACAGGCGCTCAAGATGGTTCGCTCGTACTGATGCATCGCTTGAATTTGTCGAGCGTTGGCATTGTAATACATCGCTTTGATACCATTTCGGTTCACCAACGGTGCGGTCAATCCACCCATAATAGAGTACATCATCGACTCTGGTTTACTCAATAAGTATCCGGCATCGAATGCTTCAAATCCGATGAGACCTGAAATATTCAATTGTGGGTAAAAACTTGCGCGAGCTGATTTCACATCTAGTTTAGCGGCAGCCAATTCCAATTCCGCTTGACGTATATCCGGGCGGTTTTGCAAAATCTGTGAGGGGATACCTGAATACACTGTGGCTGGTGTCAGTTCCGTAAAACCTTGTGAGTTTCTCATCACTGGTTGTGGCAACCGTCCAACTAAAAAGTTAATTCGGTTCTCCGCTTCCACAATCTCCTGTGCCACATGGAAGAGGCGACTTTGATTTTTTAATACCTCGGCTTCAAATCGCCTAACTGCTAATTCTGTTACTTTCGCAGCTTGTTTCTCAAGACGTACAATCCCTAATGCATTTTGTTGTATCTCGATATTCTTTTTAAGAATCTCCAATTGATTATCATACGCCATTAGTTCGTAATATGAATTGGCAATTTCAGCAACGAGGTGTGTCACCAAAAAATTCTTGCCTTCTTGCGATGCCAAATAACGCATCATAGCCGATTTCTTGGCATTGCGTAGTTTCTTCCAGATATCTACCTGCCACGAAAAATTGGCGGCCAATAAAAAGTCAGGAAGAGGATCAGGAAACTCTTGTCCCGGCTTAATTTCCGTAGTGGCATCTACTGCACCTGATCGTGTATAGCGTGGCGTCTTCTCTACTCCTACTCCGCCTTGCAAATCAATGAAGGGCAAATATTCTCCTTTCCTTCCTCGAACTTCATTCTTGGCAATATTGATTTCTTGCAATACAATATTCAGTTCTTGATTGTTTCGCAGCGCTGTATCAATCAGTGCATTCAGGTAAGGATCTTGAAAATAGTCTTTCCATTTCACCTTGGCCGAATTCAATGTATCAGTCGAGTTTGCAAATTGCTCCGGCAAATTTTTACGTTCGTTGCGTGGAATCATGGATGTTGGAATAGCGCATGCGCCCAACAGCAACGAAAGTGCCACCACGGCACCAGTGGATTTAATATTATTCATGGAGGTCACTGTCTTTAGGTATTTGATAAGGGTCTACGTGCTGCACAAAATCTTCGGTCAATGCATCTTCATCTTCATCACGAATCAGCTTTTTGCCTTCAGCGATAGAACCGAAAATATAGTACAAGCCCGGCACGATGATCACGCCAAACACCGTACCGAACAACATCCCACCCAACGCAGACGCGCCTATGGTACGGTTACCGATAGCACCTGCACCATGTGCGAGAACTAATGGAATCAATCCGGCAATGAATGCGAATGATGTCATCAAGATGGGGCGGAAACGCACGCGAGCTCCTTCAATAGCTGCTTCCAGCACCGTTGCTCCTTGCAATTGTTTTTGTACGGCAAACTCCACTATCAATACCGCATTTTTTCCAAGCAAACCAACCAGCATCACAAGCCCAACTTGCGCATAGATATCGTTGGCAAGCCCCATCCCTTTAATGAGCAAGAAAGAACCAAACACACCGGCCGGCAATGAGAACACGACCGCCAATGGTATAATGAAACTCTCATATTGACCCGCCAACACGAAGTACACGAATATCAACACGATGATGAAAATATAGACTGCTTCGTTTCCTCTACGCGTCTCATCATACGACAATGCTGCCCAGTCAATATCAAAACCATTGGGCAACGTCTTAGCAACTTCTTTTACTGCAGCAATGGCTTCACCGCTACTGAAACCACGTGACGGGCCTCCGCGAATGCCGGCAGTATTGTACATGTTATAACGGTTAATTTCATTCGCGCCTTGTTTCTTTTTAATTTGCATGAATGCAGAGAATGGAACCATCTCACCCTTATCATTTTTCACCCATAAATTCAACACATCTGAAGGAAGCTTTCTGTACTCGGGCGCTGCTTGCACAAACACTTTGAAGAAGCGTTGATATTTGATGAAACCTAATTCATAAGTACTTCCCACAAAAATTGAAAGAGTATTCATGGCATTGCCAATACTCACTCCTTTTTGCATCGCCAATTGATTGTCGATTTCGATTTCATATTGGGGATAGTTCGCACTGAAGAATGTGAACAAACCGGTAAGCTCTTTACGCTTCTTCAACTTATCCATGAATTCATTTGTCACTTTTTCCAATTGCAGATAATCTCCACTGTTGGTTTTGTCGAGTAACTGCAATGCAAAACCACCGGCAGCACCAAAACCAGGCACGGCTGGAGGATCAAAGAATTCGATTGTTGCTCCTGGAATTGATTTTGCTTTTTCTTCTAGCTCGTGAATGATATCACTGACGGTATGTTTGCGCTCCGACCAAGGCTTCAAGTTAATCAAACAAGTTCCGGCATTTGATCCGCGTCCTTCGGTCAATACTTCGTAACCTGCAATGGAAGAAACTGACTTCACACCTTCTACGGTGTTGATCACCGAAACCAATTTGTTAGACAAGTCATTTGTCCGTTCAAGCGTTGATCCGGGAGGTGTTTGAATAATGGCATACAACATACCTTGGTCTTCACTCGGAATGAAACCTGTAGGTAAGTTATTGGCAATACCAAAAATTCCTAATGCAAACACGACAAACAAACCTACTGTCACTAACCTACGATGCGCGATGCGATGCAACAACGTAACATAGCGCTTAGTCAGTTTTTCAAAAAGAATATTAAAACCCTCCAGAAAGCTATTCAACCAATTTTTCTTTTTTGGTTTTCGATGAGTGCTTCGTAAAATCATCGCACACAATACCGGTGTAACGGTTAGTGCCACAATTCCAGATAACACAATGGATGAAGCCATCGTGATAGAGAACTGGCGATAGAAAGTTCCAACCGGACCTGTCATAAATGAAACCGGAATAAAAACAGAAACCATCAACAAAGTGATTGCAATAACTGCACCGCTGATCTCACCAATTACTTTTTTCACTGCATTATAAGGAGAGATATGCTCTTCTTCCATTTTAGCGTGAACCGCCTCCACTACTACAATGGCATCATCTACCACAATACCAATAGCCAATACCAAGGCAAAAAGTGTAATCATGTTAATGGTAAGACCAAACAACTGCATGAAAAAGAATGCGCCAATCAACGAGATCGGTACTGCCAATGTTGGAATCAGTGTTGAACGCCAATCACCCAAGAAAATAAACACCACCAACGCGACCAGAATAAAAGCATCTCGCAACGTGTGAATTACATTTTCTATTGAAGCATCCAGGAAATTCGAAACATCATAACTTATTTCATAATCCATACCGGGAGGAAATGTTTTCTTCAATTCCTCCAGTTTCAGTTTTACTTTGTGAATTACATCACTTGCATTACTGCCATACGTTTGCTTCAATACCATCGCAGCGGATGGAAGGCCATTCATATTGGAATAGATATCATAATATTCGCTACCCAATGCAACAGTTGCTACATCTTTGAGTCGCAGAATTTCTCCATTGGGATTTGCTTTGATGATGACATTCTCATACTGCTTTGGATCATTGAAACGGTCCGTATAAGCAAGTACATATTCAAGTGCTTCCGCTCGCTTGCTATCACCACGACCAATACGTCCGGGCTTACCAATAATGCTTTGGTCACTCAACGCTTCCATTACTTCGTCCGGAGAAATTTTGTATGCACGCATCCGATCCGGATTCAACCAAACGCGCATTGCATATTGCCGGCTACCTAAAATTCTTGCCTGACCAATACCATTGATGCGCTGTAATTCCGGAATCATGTTCACACCTGCGTAGTTGAACAAGAATTTCATATTGGCATTCTTGTCTGTGCTATACAAGTTGACATACATCAACATGCTCGGAATAACAGGTGTAATAATCACACCTTCGCGCTGCACTAATATGGGCAAGCGGTTAGTTACCTGTTGCACACGATTGGAAACTTGCACCAATGCTTGATTAATATCTGTTCCCGGATTAAATACTACTTGAATATTTGCTTCTCCAGCGCTTGTTGCATCAGAGGTCATGTAGCGCATGCCCCATGCTCCGTTGATGGATTGCTCAAGAGGAATAATAACAGATTCTGCCAGTGACTTGGCACTAGCACCCGGGTATGAAGCACTCACCATTACTACGGGTGGAGCCACTTCAGGAAATTGTGACGTAGGTAAGGTGTTAATTGCCAACACTCCCACGAATAAAATAACGAGGGAAGTAACGATGGCGAGCACCGGCCTGTGTATGAATTTACTAAACATGTTTCTTCTGTTTAAGTGGTGGCCTTACTTACTCTACGTACACTTTCAGATTTGGAATTACCACTTTCGGGTCGTGGTATTCAAACTCAGCGATCTTTGCTTTGTCATGCACCTTTCTGATTCCTTCCAGAACGATTTGCTCATTCTCGGCAAGCCCTTCTTTCACAATATAGAGATCAGGCATTTCCGCTTCAATCACGATCTCGCGCTGATGAACAACATGATCTTTATCCACTACAAAAACATATTTCTTCTCCAGCACTTCAAAAGTTGCTTTCTGCGGAATGAGCAATGCATTCTTCAATGGAACAGTCATCTGCACATTTCCTGTTTCTCCATGACGCAGTAAGCCTTTGGGATTTTTGAAGGTAGCACGAAAGGCGATGTTACCAGTTTCATTATTAAAGTCCGCTTCGATGGTCTCTACCACTCCTGTTTGATCAAACAAAATATTGTTTGCCATCAACAATTTTACTTTCATCACACTGTCCTTCTTCAGATTCATTTTATAGTTGAGATATTCTGCTTCAGGAACATTAAAGTATACCCACATCTTAGAGTTGTCAGAGAGTGTGGTCAGTAAGTCGCCTTCATCCACCAAACTACCCAGTCTCACCTGAAAGCGATCCATGATTCCGTCAAACGGTGCTCGGATTTGAGTAAAGCCTAAGTGAACTTGTGCGAGGGAAACTTCTGCTTTTGCTTTGTCGAATTTTGCTTTGGCGAGTGCCAGTTCGTTGGCAGACACAACATTGCTATCGGCCAATTGCTTTGTGTTAAGGTATTCGATTTCGGCAAACTTGGCTTCCGCTTCGGCTTTTTGTAATTCCGCTTTATACATTAGCGGCATAATCTGAAACATCAGTTGACCTTCTCGCACGAACTTACCTTCATCAACAAAAATATTTTGAAGGTAACCTCGCTCTAATGCACGAAGCTCAATGTGTTGTATGGCCCGAATCTGACACACATAATCACGAATGATCAGTGTATCTCTACGGGAAGGACTAGTGACCATAAATTTCACGTCCTCTTCTTTTTCGTCATGGTGTGATCCACAAGCTGAAATAATTGCGAATGCGCAAAAGCTTGCGAACAGAACTAATTTGTTCATAGTTAATAAATTTTTAAAATGATTTGATGCAGCTAAAAATGAAACTGAAAGGCAGGAAACTTAACTTAGACAGCTAAGCAAAGTGCATCTTAAATAAAACTTGGAAGTAAATTACCTTTCAGCGTCAAGGTATCACAAACGAAAGACACGCAACAGTAAATAGGTAGGCTGCGCGTAGGGCAATAAATTAAAATGAAAATCCGCCAAGGTTTGGGCGGAATGATTGAAGGCTAAAAAATAGTTTGAGAAGTTGGCTACGAAAAGTGATGAACAGGAATTCCGCTTCAGGGAGGACCGTTCACTTTCTTCCTCTTCCTTTTCATCAATCTCAATAAATACTACTTCTTGATTTTGGGATCTATCTGATTCTGCCTGATAGTGTACTTGTTGCTCAGTTATTCTTTCCTGCTTACTTCCTGCAAATCCAAAAGCATTTGCATGAAAATAGCCTGCTACGCTCAAAGCGAGTGATAATATTAGGCTATATCGGAAAATAATTTTGAACATTTATTAACTGAAACTCTTACCTAAGAACGAAGTAGGGATAATTCGGTTAAAGATTTGTATTTATTTATTTTATGACTATCATAAACTTTACTTATAAACTTTGGATAAAGGATTGTTTTAGTGTTATAAAAGACCTTTATCGTGTAATAATTCTTTCAATGCGTGATGATTTTTCCAAAACTTGGACTTGGATTCATTAAAATATTTTTTGAACGCTGCGTTACCATTCATCGTCTCCATTAGTGGGTCTTTTTCTAAAAATAAAATGATCCAATACTGCACATTTTCTTCTTTCGCAAACCATTGCATGTGCTCTACTGCCTTTGATTGATTGTTGGTATAAGTATAGTAGGCTGATAATCCCAAATGGCGGTAAACAGATCGATCGGCTTCAAAGAAATTTTTATAGTTCTCTGCCAACTCTTTCGCCTTTGCGTGTTCCCCTGCCTTTTCCATCACATATGCTATTGTCAAATTTTCATGCCGGTACACATCAAGTTGTCGCTTTTCGCGAATGGCTAAAAATCGTTGGTAATAGTGAAATGCACCTTTATAATCGCGCATGTAGTAAGAAACTTTGCCGATGTCTTGCAAAATATCAAATCGGGTAGTGTCTTTATTAAATTCAGCCAACAGCAAATTGCGGGTTTCAGTTGCATCTTCTGTTTTTGCAAATAAGATAAATGCCCTTACATACCGCGAGAATGGATTGTTGGGGTTGTAAGAGAGAGACCTATCCGCATACTTCAGCGACTCATCCACAAATCCATTTTGAATCAAGGCGTTGCTGAGGCGCAGATAATTGTAGCTGGCCGTAGTGGAGTCCAATGCTTCGATATTCAATTGAACACCTTTTAATGCATACTGCAGATATTTTCCGGTGTTCAACAAATACATCGCGTAGAAGTCTGTTAAAAATCCGATGACCTGTGCCGAATTGGGATTGTATTCCAATGCCTTTTCTAGATAAGGCTCTGCCAACTGAAACTCTCTCCGTGAAATGTAGGATAGTGCTTTCGCTACCAGACTCTCGCCCATCTTCGCATCATAAAGAATAGCCTTATCTGCATACATGCTAATTGAATTGGAATACTTTCTTCCAACATGAAAAATATCCATATAATAATAAGTGATGGCAATTTCCGCATACGCCATGGCAAACTGTTTATCGAGTTGCGTTGCTTCAATAAAATACTGAATTGCTTTTAGCTGATAAACCGAGTCAGGAATCGCCTGAGCTGCTTTGCCTTTTAAAAAAAGGTCGTATGCCACTAGGTTATCTGTTGGCTTTTTCCGAATTCGATTTTCTTCTTCCGGTGTAATAATTGCCTTAATCTCTTCGGCTATGCTCTTCGCAATCTCTTCTTGCAAATGAAAAATGTCTTTCGTTTCCCGATTGTATTGTGCCGACCATAAGTGGCGATCGCTCCGAGCTTCGATCAACTGAATGTTTAACACGATTTTATCACCAATTTTCTGTCCACTGCCTTCCACAAAATAACTGACGTTCAACTCCTGAGCCATCTCCGGAATAGATTTGCTGGTATTGCGATATTTCTCTGAAGAAGTGCGACTAATGACGCGCAAATCCTTGATCTTTTGGAGGTTTCCCAATGTGGATTCCATCAACCCATTGATGAAGTAAACATTGGCAGAGTCACTGCTTTCATTTTTAAATGGCAATACCGCTATGGATTTTTCGAGTATTCGTTTCGATGTAAAAGGGGCCGCTACATATATATATAATGCAAGTGCGGCAACTGCTAGGGCAACTCCTCCCGCTATCCACCACCTTAGATTATTCGATGCTTTCGAAACAATGGGCAATGGTGTCGGCTTTTCATTCAAGTGTTTGTTGGCTTCACCCGGAGGATACCCATAATATTCGCGAAAGCATTTGATAAAATAAGATACACTGTTGAAGCCCACCTGATGCGAAACCTCAGAGATGGTAAGCGAAGAGGTTCGCAGTATTTCCATGGAACGCTCCAAGCGCACCTGATTGATCAATTGGCTTACCGAAAGATTAGTCTCCTTCTTTATTTTACGCAGCAGGTTCGACCGGCTCATGCTCATGGCATCGGCCAACTCTGAAACGCCAAATTGCTCGTTGGCTAAATTTTGCTGAATGATGGCAATAGCCCGGCTTACAAATTCATTGATGGGAGCTGGCAACTCGGGCATGAAACTGATACATAAAAATCCGGCTGTAAAAATACAGTTAGCTCATGGAGTAAAAAAGGCCTGTTGTTCAGGAGTCCATTTTTAAATGATGCCATTTGCCCTAAAAACAACGTTTTGCGTCAATTTTTACAAGCATGCATCATAGTTTACATCATTTGCGGCAAACTTGATGCCTATTGAAGCATAGCTATTTAGTCATTAGTGGTGGGTGCCTCGTTCTTTGCATCATAAAAATTAATCAATCAATTCTATGAAAACATCATTCATTCAATGGCCTAAAACAGCCACCCTGTTAGCAATCACTGTCTTTTTATTAACGTCCGCTTCGTGCCAAGATAAGAAGCCAACTACCACAAAAACTACTGCTTCTCAATCAGGTGTAAAGCCACCTACGGTAGATATCCATACAGCCGTAGTATCGGGAAATCTGGAAGCTGTTCGACAACATATTGCTGCCGGTTCAGATATAAACATCAGAGACCCTTTTGGTGGCTCAAGCCCGCTCATCAGCGCTACAGTGTTTGGTAAAGATGATATCGCCAAAATATTAATCGATGCCGGAGCTGATTTGAATATTCAGAACAATGATGGATCCACAGCCCTCCACACAGCCGCTTTCTTTTGCCGGCCTGCGATGGTAAAACTGCTGTTGGAAAAAGGCGCTGACAAAACCATCAAAAATAAATTCAACGCCACCGCATATCAAGGCGTCATTGCTCCATTCAAAGAAGTGAAACCAATCTACGAAATGATGGGCAATGCCCTTGGCCCCATGGGCTTAAAACTAGATTTTGCCTATATCGAAAAAACACGTCCGGAAATTGCGGCTGTCCTAAAGTAACAATCCAATAAACTTAAAAATGACTTCTTCTGGCCGTAGATATGACATCGATTGGGTGCGCGTTATTGCCATCGCATTGCTACTTATTTATCATACCGCAATTGGTTTTCAGCCTTGGGGTATGATGATCGGATTCATCTCTTCTAAAACATCATGGGTCTCCTTGTGGACGCCTATGATGTTGTTGAACATTTGGCGAATTCCCCTACTTTTTTTTGTATCGGGCATGGGCGTGTACTTTGCTTTACAAAACCGTACCTGGAAACAACTGGTTTGGGAACGCACACAACGCATTCTCATACCGTTTCTGTTTGGGATTTTCTGCATCGTGCCTGTTCACATTTTTATTCTACAAAAGCACTATGGAATGAATTTGCAGTATGTAGCTGATCCGGGGCATCTTTGGTTTTTGGGAAACATCTTTCTATATGTTCTCATGCTACTACCTGTTTTTTACTTTCTGAAAAAAAATGAAACAAGTACATGGGGGCTCCGAATAAAGAAGCTGATGCATTCACCACTCGGGCTACTGCCGTTGGCAATAGCACTGATCGTGGAAGTTTGGTTTACACAGCCACGTCCCTATGAAATGTATGTAATGACCAAGCATGGTTTTTTCTTAGGATTGATTGCGTTCTTCTTTGGTTATTGTTTTGTATTGAGCGGAGATGGTTTTTGGAAGATGATTGTTCGCTGGCGATGGCTCTTCTTTGTGATCGGTGCCCTTCTATTTGGTCTGCGCGTTGCGGGGTTCACATCGGGTGAAGCAACTCAGTGGACTTTACTGCCCGTTGAAACAATTGTATGGGTATTAACTGTTTTATCGTTTTGTCATCTGTATCTGAATCTTCCGAGCAAGGCTTTGAGTTATCTCAGCGAAGCTGTCTATCCGATATACATTCTGCACATGATTTATTTGTATTTGGGATCCGCGCTGATTTTCCCATTAAATCTTGTAGTGGAATTACAATATTTGCTGCTTCTTCTATTTACGTTTGCCGGATGTTTTGGAACCTACGAGATCATTCGCAGAATTATACTTTTTAGAATTCTGTTTGGACTAAAAATAAAGTAAGCGAGCATTCAGGCGCTTTGTTATTCCTAGCGAGAACAGATTGTTGAAGTGTGGAATAACACGTTTGTTCAAACTGGAATTATAGACGCCCTTCTCGAAGGTTTTCTTGATTAACGATTAACTTCTTAAACTAAAACTTCCGCTACGACTTTTACGCTCAATTCCATGCCTTCAATTTTTTAATTGAATCGCATCTATTTCCGCACCGTTCTGCAACCAAAAATTCTACCGGCTGTTTTGGTGGTGTGTGCATTTACACGCACCGTCACTTTTGTTTTGCCAATGATATATTCCGCTGGAATAGGATACTCGATATCAAAGAACTTGCCAGTGGTTCCTCCTTTCAACTCTTGGGTGGCGATGTGTTTATCGTCAATCAAAAAATCAAAACCACGATTTGTATCATCGCCTATGTAGGAACACAATAAATAGTTAGGCACACTCGGATCCACTTTCATCTCAAAAGAAAAGTACCCGCTCGCACGGGCTTCACGGCCCATCCGTCCAAACGCTTCACTTACATAGGATTTTTCACTTGCCTTTAAGTTATGGTCACGCTCCGGCTGCATCTCTCCGATCCGACAAATATCAATCGTTCGTTGCTCTACTTCATTCTGTCTTTTTTTCTCTGCTTCATATTCATGCTGTCGGTTGACCCAATCAGTAAGAGTAAAGAAATCCCAATACACATTGTAATACTGATCAAAGGTATTGTAGAAAGGTATCAGCTTGACATCAGCCGGTTGAGCGACCCCTTTCGTTTGAAACTCCAATTGTGTCGGGGATTTGATGATCCAATCAGAAATGTTTCGGTTATCGGTAAGCAGCACTGTCGACCCATAAACCGGATCGGGCATCGTGGTACCCAATTGTCCGGCTAACACAACCGGCCCGTAGAGTAGTGAAATACGATTAGGATTGTCCGGCATTTGTTCAGATCGCAATTGCAAAGGCCAAGTAAATGTAATGAGATCATTACCCCAATTCCGATTGATGCTATAGTACCCATTGGATTCTAAAGAAACTTTGATCGGTTCTCCATTGATCAAAAAAGTTACATCGCTATCAGCCCAAGCCGGCTTTCGAATCCGTATTGAAAATTTCTGTTTACGTTTCGAGTTTACCCGAAGGGTTACTTGCCCTTCGCTGGGAAAAGTAGTGTTCATGGATACCGCCACTCCTTTGGATTTCCAATTTAATTCGGAAGGAATAAAAAGATTTATAAAAAGAGATCCCTCATTGCCTTCAGAAAAAATACTTTCTGTATACTTCACATGATTCTCCATTCCACTACCTACGCAGCAAGTAAATGTGTTGAAGGAGTCGCTAAATTCTTTTTTGGTTCCCATCCGCAAAGGAACAAAATAACACATCATGCCGGTTTGTGGATTTTGCGAAGCAAGAATATGATTATAGAGTGCTCGCTCATAATAATCCATCAAATGACTTTTTGGTGCCACTGCAAACAATTGTCTCGTTAGCTTGAGCATGTTATAGGTGTTACACGTTTCACAGGTGGCATCGCTCAGGCGATCGTTGAGTTTATCGGGTGGGCCACAATATTCGTAATTGCTGTTTCCTCCTATCACATACGTATGGTGCTGTGTCACCGTCTCCCAGAAAAAAGAAGAAATTTTCTGATCAGACGGATTCGCTGTAAGCATATATCTACGCGCACAGCCAACTGCCTTGGGCACATTGGTATTGGAATGTTTCCCCGGCAATGGATCAACACCTTTTGCTAATTCATCTAATACAAAATGGTCGTGAAATTTATACGACAGATCGAGATACTTTTTCTTGCCCGTAATTTCATACAAATGAACCAGCACATCGGCCATCCCTCCATATTCACACTTACGCATTTGTTCTAATTGCTCGTCTGTCAAATCCTTTAAAATGATCTGTGTCCAGTCTGCCATCTTTTCCGCGATTGCTAATGCTTTCGAATTATTAGCAAAAATGTATGCATCGGTAAGTCCTGCTATCACTTTATGCACTGTATACCAAGGAGACCAACCTCCATTCAGATCAAAGCCACCTGTTTTTATGATGCCATGTTGTAGTTTCCAAAAAATAGAATCTTCGTTAGGAATGGCACCTACATATCCCGACTTGCGGGCCACCTGACACTTATTTAATTCCTCTATCAAAAAATCTGTTCTTTCCTTAAAACGAATATCATGAGAAGCTGCATACATCATCGCGCAAGCCGACAAATAATGCCCCAACGTATGGCCACTTAACCCCTCGCTCTCCCAGCCACCATACACATCACCTTGTGTGGGTAGTCCGGCATTTACATAAAATCGGTGCAGCAATCGCTTGGGTTCGATGCTTAATAAATAGGCAGCATCTTTGTCCATTGCATTTTTGAATGGACTACCCGGCAACAAACGAATATCATTTAAATCAAATGCAAATGTCTGAATAGAAACCGATGGCTTCGCCAGAATTCGTGGGTCATTCTTCTGCAAGAGATATCCTTGTGCAGACATTTGGAAACTAAAAATGAGTAGCAGCAACATAAAGGCCGCGATTTTTCCAATGCATTTAAACCGAATCATTAGTTATTAATTTTGATATCCGAAATTTTTTGAGGCAGCCACACCTGCATTTGATTGGATCCTCGGTTACACCAGGCGTAATAAGGAATAGCTGTGATTGTTTTGCGTTCCGTGATCACCTTAGTACCTTCTTCTTTCAACTGAATAGTGGGTGCTTCAAATTGAATGGTTTGGATACCACCTAGTAAGTCAGGACGAAACGCAGTAGTAAACAGTGTGTTTTTGGGTACAATCAAATTCCACGCTTTCCCTTCGTTATCTGCACCTTCTACACAGTATACAATCGGGCCACGCTGCAGAGCCACGCGATCTTCGTCTTGCTTTACTTCACTACGTGCGTTCACTCGTTTTATTTCCATCGGCAACTCCATTTCCAACACATCGCCTTTTTTCCATTCGCGTTCAATCAATGCATATCCTTTTTCCATTTGAAATGCCGTTGGCTTTCCGTTGATGCGGATGGAAACGGCAGGCACCTTTAAATCTTCAAACACATACAAATCTCCCGGCACGGCTTGCCCTTGCGCCCAACCGGGAATGCGAACATGCAATGACATTTTTACTTTTGATTTGGGTTGTAAAGTAATTTTCACGTTCCCTTGCCAGGGATAATTGGTTTCCATGGAAATCGGGATCAAATTCTTTCCCATAGGTAGTTGAGTGCTACTGCCGACAAAAAGATTTATCCAAATACCTTTTTCATTGGCTCCGTAGATGTAGTCTCCCAACGAAGCCACCAGTCGTGCAATATTTGCCGGGCAGCAGGCCGTACCAAACCATTCTCTCCGCGCATGCCGACCGTTAGATGCCAGCGGATTTCCATAGAAAAACCGATCACCACTTAATGAAAGTCCATCGCGTGCTGCATTGTATAAGCTACGCTCTAATACATCGATGAATTTACTATCTCCCGTCAGCGTGTTCATTCGCTGATTCCAAAATACCATTCCTACTGATGCGCACGTTTCACAATACGCTTGCTCGTTTGGCAAATCAAAGTCGGTGCTGAAACCTTCATTATTTCCCGAAGAGCCAATTCCACCAGTCAAATACATATTTCGAAATACGACATCTTCCCAGACTGTGCTCATAGCAGTTAAGTATCCCTCATCGCCTGTAAGTGCGGCTACATCGGCAGCACCGCTATACATATACATGGCCCGCACCGCATGGCCTGTTATTTCTTTTTGCATTCGCACTGGCACCACATCTTGTGCATAGGCGGTATCTTTCCAGTCGGTCCATGTATAACCTCTGGCATATTTATGCCCACGCTCTTCTAGCAACCAATGTGCCAGTATCAGGTACTTTTTGTCTTGCGTAACTTTGTATAGTTTAACCAGAGCCAGCTCTAGTTCCTGATGGCCGGTGACCCAATGTTTACGTCCCGGTCCAAATGTATTATTGAAGTGATCGGCAAATTTGATCGCCACATCCAGTAATTTTCTTTTTCCGGTAGCATGATAATACGCCACGGCCGCTTCGATTAAGTGACCTCCATTATAGTCTTCATGCATACTCATGTCAGTCCATCTGTTTTCTAAACCTCCTAATGTATACCATGTACCGATGTAGCCATCGGGCAATTGCGCTGCAGCTACTTTATCGATCCATTCGTCAGCCTTTTTTTCCAGTGTAGCATCCGGATAATTTTTTAGCGAATAGGCAAAGGCTTCCAGAGCTTTGTAAACATCCGAGTCGTCATAAAACAGCCCCTCGTGCTTTTCACCCTTTTGCCGGGCTACTTTCTCAAAGTTCTTAATGCGTGGAGTTTTTATTTCTGTTTGGAGAATACATGCTTGCAACGTTGTAGTGGCAACTTGCTTCATGGCCGGTTCCCAGAAGGAATCGTTAATTTTTACTTGCGAAAATCCAATCGGTTCAAATTTGCGGGTTGTGTTCTGTGCGGCTGCTTCTAATCTTAGGAGGAAGAAAAGAATCACAAACTGGAATAGTCTCATTGTGTTTTGGCTGTATTGCTAGTAATGCAATGTAACCAAAAG
>PJQF01000248.1_pt1 | contig 22165 bp, 29 predicted proteins | sample 1503741 | NCBI WGS metagenome assembly PJQF01 (sample SAMN07775949, study PRJNA414020) | Biofilm metagenome, whole genome shotgun sequencing project. | isolation source: biomolecule (vanillin) treated reverse osmosis membrane biofilm | place: India: Nagpur | collected 2017-03-21 | reverse complement strand
CGTTTCCTTCGTGGCTGAGAAAGGCCAAAAGGGTATGCAAGCTGCACAGGTTCGCCCAGAGTAATTCTGTGCTGAGCTAAAAAAACCCCGTCCATGTGACGGGGTTTTTTATGGGCGCTGCAAAAGCCGGAGCGCTATCAGCCGCAGTTGACCCGCGTGATCACCAGGTTGTCGTCGGTGTTCAGGTTCAAGCGGTCGGAGCGGTATTCCAGAGTGATCATGTCGTTAGGCTTGAGGATCCGCGCGTTCTGCGCGCCGGCACGGGTACGCGCCTGATCCAGCAACTGAGGCGAGGCTTTCTGGCCGATGGCGAATTCGGCAGCTTTCGACTCACAACGGCTATGGCCTGCGTCAGCAGCGGCGACGCCTTTGCCTGGCTCTGGGGCACCCGGGGTGCTGCAACCCGCCAACGCGAGTGCTGCCAACAAAGTGCCGAATGATGCGAGCTTCCAAGGCATGAAGCCTCCTATGATAAAAATGGACAGAGATCGTGCGACCGCGATCTGGCCGTTTGGTTTCAAGACGTAAATCGGCTGACGGCAAGTCTGCCTGACTCAAGGCGAGCATTCGCCCGGTCAATCGTCACCAGATATGAACGCACTCAGTAGATGTCGATGTAATCAAACGGTGGGGTTGGCCAATTCTGCGCGAGCGCATTGAAAATCTGCATGACCCAGACCTCATCGCTGGCCGCGACTTTACCGACATAACCCGAACCCTTCGCCCAGGTTTCCAGGCGAAACAGCAGGCCGTCAATCTCGACACCGCCTACGGCCTTCCCGGAGGAGATATACGCGATACCGGCCTTGGTCACTCGTAACTGGGTATGCTCGTCGTCACTGGCACTGGCGAGCAGTTGACGAACCGCCTCCAGCGTGAGGTTATCGGGGTTGTTCAAATCGATCTGCACCTGGGGTTCCCCGGCAATTGAATTGAACAACAGTGTCGCACAGCGTCGGCCTCAACCCGAAGTACCTCATGCCTAAGTAGCAGTGCCAAAGACCACGCAAAAATGGTTAACTGCCGCGATTAAAACCGCGTACCAGCGCACTGCCCAGCACTTCCAACCCCGCGAGCCCCCCATGACCACTGTAACCCTCCAAGCCGACATCAAAGCCAAGTGGCCTCAAGGACAGAGCTCCTACAGCCCCGGAAGCCCGGAGGAGTTGGCAATCATCGGAATCGACCTGTTGGTCAAGGAACTCGGCACTCAGGCCGCGCAGGCCTTCATCGGCCAGGTATTCGAGAAGTACCCGGCCGATCACATGGGCGCACACAAGCCCGAGCGCGAATAAGAACCGGCCGGCGAGCGCCGACCGCTACACAGATTACTTCAGGCGCGCCAAGCGCTCGGTCAGCAGATCGAAGAAGCCTTGGGCGTCGCCGTTCTCAACCCAGAACGCGTTCTTCGGCTGTTTCAAGCCGTCATACCAATCGACGATGGTCTGGCCGAAGGTCGGACCTTCGCGACTGTCCACCACCACGTTAACCTCACGCCCACTGAACAGTGCCGGCTTGAGCAGATAAGCAATGACGGTAGCGTCGTGTACCGGGCCGCCCGGGATGCCGTAGTGCTCCATGTCGCCTTTGACGTATTCATTGAGAATGTCGCCAACCACTTTGCTCGCATTGTTGTTAATCGCTGCGATTTTCTTCAGGCGCGCTTCGCTGGTCAGCACCTTGTGGGTCACGTCCAACGGCAGATAGGTCAGCTTGACGCCACTTTTGAGCACGATTTCAGCGGCGATAGGGTCCGCGAACAAGTTGAACTCAGCCACCGGAGTGATATTGCCACCATTGAAGTGCGCACCGCCCATCACCACCACTTCCTTGATGCCTTGGGTGATTTCCGGAGCCTGGGTCAACGCCAGCGCCAGGTTGGTCTGTGGGCCGAGCATGGCGATGGTGATGCTGTGCGGCTTGGCAGTGCTGAGCGTTTTGATCAGGTAGTCGACCGCGTTGCCGTCAGCCAGGCCTTTTTTGGGCTCATGCACGGTGACACCGGAGATACCTTCCTTGCCGTGAATATTCTCAGCGTAAATCGGCGTGCGCAGCATGGGTTTTGGCGCGCCTGCGTACACAGGAATTTCCTCACGCCCTGCCCACTCACGAGCCAGGCGAGCGTTGCGGGAAGTCTTGTCCAGGCGCACGTTACCGGCGACGGTGGTCAGCGCACGAATGCTCAGTTCCTCCGGAGAGGCCATGGCAAACAGCAAGGCCACTACGTCATCGGCACCTGGGTCGGTATCGATGATCAGGTCGATTTTTTCCGCCGCTTGGGCGCTGGCGGCTGTGAGCGCGGACAAAAGCAGGACACTCCGAAACAGGTTTTTCAGGGTTGGAAGACCACGTTGCATGACACACTCCTTGTCGTAAGAAAACTCTAGAAGGTTACGCCGGACACCAGCGCGATATTGCAATAAGGCTGGCACTCGCCAGTGCGCACCACGGCGCGGGCCTTGCGGCTGAGCTGCTTGAATTCTTCGTGGCTGACCAGGCGACGCTCGCCGAGGGCAGCCTGTTCTGTCAGGGAGTTGAGCGAGGTGAGCGCAGGAGGCTGCTTGAGCAGGATTTCTTCCGCCAATACATGGCTTTCGACCTGCATCTCACTCAACACAATGCGCAGGGTGCTGATGAAATCAGGAATGCCCTGAGTCAGCGCCAGGTCGATCAACTCGACGCCCGGTGGCACCGGCAGGCCGGCGTCGCCAATCACCAGGATGTCACCATGACCGAGAGACGCGATCACGCGCGACAGGGCGATATTGAGCAGAGGTGTCTTTTTCATGAGGGTATAAAACCTTGAACGTCCTGCAATGCAGGGATAGAGGGTTGTGCACCGGCGCGGGTGACCGACAGCGCAGCGGCGACTTGACCAAAGCGAATGGCCTCGGCTTCGCTTTTACCGTTGGCAAGCGCGGCGGCAAAACCACCCACGAAGGTGTCACCGGCCGCGGTGGTGTCCACCGCCTTTACTTTGGGCGCCACCAGGTGCTCAAAGCCGTTGCCATCGGCAAACAGCGCGCCCTGTGCACCCAGAGTGATGATCACTTTTCCGGCGCCCGCTTTGATCAACTGCGTCGCGGCGACCTTGGCGCTGTCGAGGGAGTCGACGGTCACGCCAGTTAATTCACCGGCTTCGCTTTCGTTCGGAATCAGATAGTCGATCGAGGCGTACCATTCCTTCGGCAACGGGCCGCTGGCCGGTGCCGGATTGAGGATCACCGTCTTGCCCAGTTCACGACCGCGCTTAAGCGCATGGCCCACGGTGTCCATAGGGACTTCCAATTGGCAGACGATCACATCGGCCGCCTGCAACACCGCATCGGCCAACTGCAACGAAGCCGGCGTCAGCTCACCGTTGCTTCCCGCAACGATCACAATCGCGTTCTGGCTGCTGTCATCCACCACAATCAATGCCACGCCGCTCGAGCCGTCTACCGAGCTGACGGCCTGGCAATCAATGCCCTCCACCAGCAACGAGTCGCGCAATTGAGTGCCGTAGGCGTCCGTGCCGACGCAGCCAATCATCGCCACATCAGCGCCCAGGCGCGCCGAAGCCACTGCCTGATTGGCGCCCTTGCCGCCCGGTACGGTGGAAAACGTTTGGCCAATCAGGGTTTCGCCGGCGCGCGGCAAGCGACTGGCGCGGGTGACCAAATCCATGTTCAAGCTGCCTATTACCACTACTTTTGCTGGCATACATCAGTACTCATCAATTCGGTTCAGCGGTATTGGGCGAACACACCGGCAAACGGCGCCGTTGACTCACGCAACACAATGCTTGGCGTCACGATGCGCTGATCGATCGGCAGTTGGGGTGTCGCAATTCGTCGCAATAAGAGTTCGGCGGCCGTCTCGCCCAATTGCAGGATTGACTGTCCGACCGTGGTCAGCGCCGGGTACACGTAGCGGCCCATTTGAATATCGTCAAAACCGATCACCGACAGCTCGCCAGGCACACGAATATTGCGCTCGGCTGCCGCACGTAATACACCGAAACCGATCATGTCGTTACTGGCGAAAATCGCACTCGGCGGGTTTTCCGACAGCAACTGTACCGCAGCGGCATACCCTCCGGTGCTGGTGAAGTCGCTTTCCAGGGTGCGACTGGCCGTTACTTCCACGCCCGCCTCATGCAACGCACGGTGGTAGCCCGCAAGCCGCATTTGCGCCACACGGGTGTGGCCGGGGCCACCAATGCAGGCGATGTCCCGGTGCCCCAGTTCAAGCAAGTGCCGGGTCGCCAGGTAAGCGCCTTCCTCGTGGTCGATACGCACCAGGTCGACATCAATGCCGTCCAATGCCCGGTCGACAATCACCATGGGCGTGCGCACCGCGCTCAATCCCGCAGCAAGGCCGCTGTCATCGCCACCTACCGAGGTCACGATCAAGCCGTCAATGCGCTTCTCCAGCAATACGCGCAGGTAGCTGCGCTGCTTCTCGGCGTTATCGTCGGAGTTGCAGAGGATCACGCAATACCCATTACGCTCACAGTAATCCTCGATGCCCCGCGCCAGTTCGGCAAAATACGGGTTAAGGCTATTGGGCACCAGCAGGCCGATGGTGGCGGTGGTCTTGGCTTTGAGTGAGCGGGCGACGGCACTCGGCACATAGTCCAACTGCTTGATCGCCGCTTCAACCTTGATCCGCACAGGCTCGCTGACCGGCCGCGTCTTGTTCACCACATGGGAAACGGTGGTGTAGGAAATACCTGCGAGCGCTGCCACATCCTTGATCGTTGCCATGGTTCAGCCCCGCCGACTGGCGCGCTGGCTGCGGTAGGTGTCGAGGACCACGGCAATCACGATCACGGCACCGGTGATGATGCGTTTGGTGGGCTCCGTGGCACCGATCTGCGCAAGGCCGGCCGCCAGCACCGAAATAATCAACACACCGAAGAACGTACTGATAACCGAGCCGCGCCCGCCCATCAGGCTGGTGCCGCCGATCACCACTGCCGCGATCACTTGCAACTCAAGGCCGGAGCCGGCATTCGGGTCCGCCGCTTCCAGGCGTGAAATCTGGAACAGTGCCGCCACACCGGCCAACAGCCCCATCAGGCTGAATACCAGGATCTTGTATGGCTTGGGATTGATCCCGGCCAGACGCACCGCCTCTTCGTTGGTGCCGATACCGATCAGGTAACGGCCGAACACAGTACGGGTCAACACCAACTGAGCGGCGACGATGACCAGCAAAGCAATGATAAACGATGGCGAAATTCCGAACGCAACCGGGTTGGACAACCAGGCAAACGAATCACCAATATAAGCGGTGCGCGAACCGGTCATCTGGTAAGCCACGCCACGCGCCATTTCCAGCACACCGAGGGACACGATAAATGACGGAATGCGCCAGGCCACAGTAATCGAACCGGTGATGGTACCCGCCAACGCCGCGCAGCCCATGCCCAGCACAGCCGCCGGCAATACGCCCCAACCCCAGCTGAGAATTGCCACGCTGACCGCCGATGCCGCCAAGGCCAGCACCGAGCCCACCGACAGGTCGATACCGCCGATGATCAGGATGAACGTCATGCCCACCGCCAGCACCATCAGGTCCGGGATCTGGTTGGCCAGGGTGCTGAAGGTGTCATAGGACAGGAAGTGATCGCTGAGTACCGAGAACAGCGCAATCATGGCGAGCAAGGCACCGGCCAGCCCCAGATAAGTACCCAGGCCGTAGAAGTTGCCGCCGGTTTTACCCGGGGAGTTTGTTGTTTTCATGGGGTATCCCTAAGCACTGCGTCGTTCAGCAGCGCGTCACGTTTTTGATAGCCGGCAAAGGCGGCGGCGAGCAATTCGTCCTGGGTCCAGCTGTCGCGCTCGAAGGTCTCGATCAGGCGTCCGGCGGACAGCACGCCGATGCGATCGCAGATCAGCATCAGCTCCCGCAGGTCGCTGGACACCACGACCAGCGCTTTGCCCTGGCGCGTCAATTCGCCGAGTAACGCATAAATGTCGAACTTGGCGCCGACATCGATACCGCGGGTTGGCTCGTCAAAGAGCATCACCGCGCAATCGCGCTCCAGCCAACGGCCGATCACGACCTTCTGCTGGTTGCCGCCCGACAGCTCGGACACCAGCTGTGCAGGGCTAGAGCTGCGGATGCGCATGGCATCAATCTGGCGCTTGGCCAGGGCCGTTTCGTCGCGGCGGTTAACCACGCCGCCGCCGGAAATTTCCGGCATGTTGCCCAGCGCGATATTGGCGCTGATGGATTGGCTCAGCAGCAGGCCTTCACCCTTGCGGTCTTCGGTAATCAGAGCAATGCCATGAGCCACCGCGTCCACCGGCGAACGGATACTCACCACCTGCGCTGGCGACCCCAAGGCCACCGTGCCACTGTCGGCCAGGTCGGCACCGAAAATCAGGCGTAGCAATTCAGTCCGGCCCGCACCGATCAGGCCGGAGATGCCATAGATTTCCCCGGCACGCACTTCAAACGACACATCGCGGACCTTGTCCGAGCGGGTCAGCCCTTTCACCGTCAGGGCGGGGCCACCAATGGTGCGTGGCCCCAGGTCGATCTGCTCACCCAGTTCGCGACCGACCATCAAGGTGACCAGCTGCTCACTGTTGTAATTGGCCATCGGCTCGACGCAGACCAGCTTGCCGTCGCGCAACACCGCAATACGCTGCGCGACGCGGGCCAGTTCTTCGAGCCGGTGTGAAATATAAATGATCGCCACGCCCCGGGCCTGCAGGCGGGTGATTTGCTCGAACAGCATCTCGACTTCACGGGCAGTGAGCATGGCCGTGGGTTCGTCGAGGATCAGTACATGGCAGTCGCCGATCAGGTTACGGGCGATTTCGACCATTTGTTGATGGCCGATGCCCAGGCTCCCGACCAGGGTGTCCGGGTCGATCGCGTCCAGCCCGACGTGGGCCATCGCCTCGATCGCGGCCTTGCGCAGTTGGGTGCGGTTGATCCAGCCACAGTTTCTGGGCAGGTTGTCCAGGAACAGGTTTTCGGCCACGGTCAGCGTTGGCAACAGGTTGAGTTCCTGCATAACCATGCGCACGCCCAGCTCTTCAGCCTGGGTGCGGCTACCGGGGCGGTAATCCTGGCCATTGAACTGCATGTGCCCGGTGGTCGGCGTGACCAGCCCGCCGATGATTTTCGACAACGTGCTTTTACCAGCGCCGTTCTCACCGGTCAGCGCCAGCACTTCCCCGCGATTGAGCGTCAGGGTGATGTCGGACAGAACCGGTTGGGCATAGGTCTTGCCGATACCGCTGACCGAGAGGACAGCGTTCGGGGCGGAAGATGACATAAGAAAAATCTCCAGGCGCCCGCTCAGGACGAGCGGGCGCTGTTGGGTGCTGCCAGGATTACTTCTTGAGGACGAGTTCGACCGGGGTTTCGATCACGCCGTCCTTGGCATCGACTTGTTCACCCTTGACCAGCTTGAGCGCATTCTGGATACCGAACACAGCTTGCTGAGCAGCGGCTTGGTCGGCAGTCGCCAGGACGCGGCCGTCCTGCAGCATCGGTTTAATGGCTTCGATATTGTCGTAGCCCACCACCAGCACTTTGCCGGCCTTGCCTGCGGCACGTACTGCGGAGACTGCGCCCAGTGCCATGTTGTCGTTACCCGCCAGCAACGCCTTGAGGTCCGGGTATTCGCTCAGCATGGCGGAAGCGACTTTCTGGCCCTGGTCGATTTCCCAGTTACCCGATTGGGTGGAAACGATCTTCATGCCGGCAGCGTCCATCGCATCCTTGTAGCCTGCGGTGCGCTGCTGGGCGTTGGTGGTGGTCGGCACGCCCTCGATGATGCCGACCTTGTCACCCGAGGTCAGGTGCTTGGCCAGGTAGTCACCGACCAGCTTGGAGCCTTTGCGGTTGTCCGGGCCCACAAACGGGATGTTGAGGTTTTTGCTTTTCAGTACGTCCGGATCAAGGCGGTTGTCGATGTTGACGACCTTGATGCCGGCATCCGAGGCTTTCTTCAGCACGGTGACCAATGCCTTGGAGTCGGCCGGGGCGATCACGATGGCGTTAACTTTGGCGAGGATCATCTGGTTGACGATATCGATCTGCGCACTGGTATCGGTTTCGTTCTTGATACCGTTGGTGATCATGTCGAAATCAGCGGCGTGGGTTTTCTGATAGTCCTTGGCGCCGTCCTGCATGGTCACGAAAAATTCGTTGGCAAGGGACTTCATCACCAGGCCGACCTTGGGTTTGGCGGCGGCGTCTTCAGCGAATGCAGAGGAGAGAGGTAGAGCAGCGGATGCGGCAGCAAGCACAGCGACAGCAAGAAGACGTCCAGCAAATGGCAGCTTCATGGGTTCACTCCGATCTTATGATTATTGTAAGCAACGCTTGCACCGAAGAATGCTCCGGCAGCCCTCCCACCCGGGTGGCTGATACGAGTTTTCACGATACTCAGGGAGCGCTGCGTGAAACATCTCGCAAACGTTTGCGTTAGTCAAACTATGAGAACCTTGTCGAGATTTGTCAACGACGGAAATCTGCCTTTCATCTGACCCAGGCCTTTCACCGCACAGCTGATGTGACTAAACATGGCCTTCGCCCGACCGCTCGCTGAAACGACAGGCAGCTGCCCCACCGTCATACACGCCTGCATGAATATTCCATCATGGTTTTCGGACAACCGAACGCAATAGCCCCTCACTGTTCGGAAAGCCGGACAAACGCCCCTCAGCCCCACCTGCAAAACCAATATAAGTTGTTTTAAATCAACACGTTAATTTATATGTTCGGCCACCATCAGCCTGGTACAAATCCTGCTCTTTCTCAGCACCTCGCGGCATTCAGAATCGCCCGGGTGTTCTAGATGAACCTGCTACCGCACTCATCAAAAACCAGAGAGAAAAATAATGAAATCTGCACTGAAAACCTTCGTTCCGGGCGCCCTAGCCCTACTGCTGCTGTTCCCCGTTGCTGCCCAGGCAAAGGAAGTCGAAACCAAGACCAAGCTGGCCAACGTGGTGATTCTCGCCACCGGCGGGACCATTGCCGGTGCCGGCGCCAGCGCCGCCAACAGCGCCACCTACCAGGCGGCCAAGGTCGGTATCGAGCAATTGATCGCCGGTGTTCCTGAGCTTAGCCAGATCGCCAATGTCCGCGGCGAGCAAGTGATGCAAATTGCGTCCGAAAGCATCAACAACGAAAACCTTCTGCAGTTGGGTCGCCGAGTAGCCGAACTGGCTGACAGCAAGGACGTGGACGGCATCGTTATCACCCACGGTACCGACACCCTCGAAGAAACCGCTTACTTCCTGAACCTGGTGGAAAAGACCGACAAGCCAATCATCGTCGTCGGTTCAATGCGTCCTGGTACCGCCATGTCGGCTGACGGCATGCTCAACCTGTACAACGCCGTGGCTGTCGCCGGCAGCAAAGACGCTCGCGGCAAGGGTGTACTGGTCACCATGAACGATGAGATCCAATCGGGTCGCGACGTCAGCAAAATGATTAACATCAAGACCGAAGCATTCAAAAGCCCGTGGGGCCCGCTGGGCATGGTCGTTGAAGGCAAATCCTATTGGTTCCGCTTGCCTGCCAAGCGTCACACCATGGATTCCGAGTTCGACATCAAGACCATCAAAAGCCTGCCAGACGTGGAAATCGCCTACGGCTACGGCAACGTGAGCGACACCGCCGTCAAGGCCCTGGCCCAGGCCGGTGCCAAAGCCATCATCCATGCCGGCACCGGCAATGGTTCGGTGTCTTCCAAAGTCGTCCCTGCCCTGCAGGAACTGCGCAAGCAAGGCGTGCAAATCATTCGCTCTTCCCACGTGAATGCCGGCGGTTTCGTTCTGCGTAATGCTGAACAGCCTGACGACAAGTACGACTGGGTTGTCGCACACGACCTTAACCCACAGAAAGCCCGCATTCTGGCAATGGTTGCCCTGACCAAGACCCAGGACAGCAAAGAATTGCAACGGATGTTCTGGGAATATTGATTGTTGGTGACACCGGTAGAGGCGGGCTTGCCTGCCTCTACTTCCCCGCTCGCCCCTCGCTACACATTCCCCGCGCGACACCCGCTGTCTGAATGGACCGTCAAAACCAACTGGCTTGATTTTAATAAGTTGCGAAATTCGTAACAGTTAAATACTGTATGCACGTACAGCACAGTAAGGAATATTCCGTGGCAACGTCTTCTTCCGCAGCGCAAACCTCGCCTGACGCCTATACGCGACTCGCCATTCGTGTGCAAAAAATCATCAATTCGACCAACGCCCAGAAAGCCAAGGCCGCCCTGATCTTCCGTTTGCCGGACGAGCCAGAGGAGGAATGGGGGCGCTTGCTGGAAGAAATAGCCGAGAACGACAACGTCACCCTCGCCTATCGGGATGATGGCGGCGTGCAGATATTCTGGGTTGTGCCGAAGGAAGATTGATTCAATGAGTGCCCGTTTTATTGCTGTTTTTTGCTTTTTTTTTACCGTTACCGCTCATGCTCAGGCGCCCCGAACCTTCAGTGAAGCCAAGAAAGTCGCCTGGAAGCTCTACGCACCACAGTCCACGGAGTTCTACTGCGGCTGCAAATACAACGGCAACCGTGTGGATTTGAAAGCCTGCGGTTACGTCCCACGCAAAAATGCCAACCGCGCTGCACGCATCGAATGGGAACACATCGTCCCCGCCTGGCAGATCGGGCATCAGCGCCAGTGCTGGCAAGCCGGTGGGCGCAAAAACTGTACGCGCTACGACGACGTGTTCAAGCGCGCCGAGGCGGACCTGCACAACCTGGTGCCGAGCATCGGTGAGGTCAATGGCGACCGTAACAACTTCAGTTTTGGATGGCTGCCGGTGCAACGTGGGCAGTACGGGTCATGCCTGACCCAGGTGGACTTCAAGGCCAAGAAGGTCATGCCCCGCCCGTCCATTCGCGGGATGATCGCCCGGACCTATTTCTATATGAGCAAACAATACGGCTTGCGCCTCTCCAAACAGGACCGCCAACTGTATGAAGCCTGGAACAAGACCTACCCCGTGCAACCTTGGGAGCGTCAGCGCAACCAGACCGTGGCGTGTGTGATGGGCCGCGGTAACGAGTTTGTCGGCCCGGTGAACCTGAAAGCCTGCGGCTGAAAATGGGCGGGACTGCCGCCCCACCTGCCGGTTACTGCGCAGTCTTGTGCTCGATAACCTGCGACTCGGTATCATTTTTCTTGGCGCGTGCCAGTTTTTCGGTCAACAGGGCCTGCTTGGCTTCAGCTTCGGCCTTGCTCGCGAACGGGCCCAGCAACACCTCGTCCTTGCCGTCGGTCTTCACGATATAAAAATTGAAACCATGTTCCAGCAGCCAGGCGGTCAAGTCGGTGATCGCCTGCAGTTTGTGGTCTGGCGGGCCCACCCACACGTCCCACTCCTGAGCGGCAATCACCCCGGTTTGAGGCTGGTTCTCGGTCACGGCAGGCTTGGCCTTGGGGGCATCGACCGGTTTACCTTCACCGCAACCGGCCAATGCCAACACCACAATTGCCATCGCTACTTTACGCACTGCCCTGCTCCTTTAAGGATAAAGAGGCAACTTTATCATTCACTGTCTATTCTGGCCGTCATAAACGTTGGCTTAAACAATGCGAATGATGTACCGCAGACCTGTATGATGCCGCCATGGGAATTAATGTCGCCTCTATGCGTCCTAAAAGAGGCAGTCACAGGGAAGCGCTTAGCAGTAAGCTACACACATCCGACACGTGCCCTGTCTGAAACATGTGCCCTTAAAAGTAATCAAGGAGAAGTCCATGCTGATACTCACCCGCAAAGTTGGTGAAAGCATAAACATCGGTGATGACATTACGATCACCATTCTGGGCGTCAGCGGCCAGCAAGTACGAATCGGCATCAACGCCCCCAAGGACGTTGCCGTGCATCGCGAGGAGATTTACCAGCGCATCCAGGCCGGCCTCACGGCTCCGGACAAAAACCAGACTCCTTGACGCCCTGCTCAGTAGCCAGCCTTTTCGTTCACTGTAACGGCTGGCGAAATCCCTCCAGCCTGTTCGCGCTTTCTTGCGTGATCCGCGCGCTAGACGCGTTCAGCTTCGCTGCAAGATGAAACTGTCTTGGCGCCTGGAACTTGTTGCGTAATTCGCAGCCGAATCTCCTGATTATTATCCTGCCATCCGAGTGCGTTCAGGAGCACGTCGATGAGGCCCAACGCAAAGCAGCCACTGGTTTCCAAGTCCTGGGGAATAGCCCTGCTGATAGGGTTGGTCTTCGTGGCGCTGGGATATGGCGTGAGGTTTGAAATTGAAGCGATCAGCGACCCCAGCAAGCGTTCGTGGCTGGACCTGGCGCTCTTCTTGTCTGGCTACCTGTTTGCGTTCTGCCTCCAGCCCATCCAAAAAGCTGTTCTGCGCAAATTGTGCCAACGAGCCGCGCAACGTCCCACGCAGAAAACCGCCCGCTGAGGCTCGCTTGTCCGCTATCTGATCGCTGGTATTTACAGCCTTGCAGCAGGATCTATGCTTGGTCTTGCACGGTCAGTCAAAGGCGTTAAAGCAGATGGACAGCCTCAACAAATACCAAATCGAGTCAGCACTGGCGGCGCGCCTGCCCAGCTACAAGATCACCTGTACCTTGCACGCTGACGGCACCCTGTCTGCCATCCTCAGTGGCCCGGAAACCGACCATTTCGCGATTACCGGAATCGTGCGCGCGAATTATCGCGGTGCCGAAGCGATTGCTCAGCTCGCCAATGAGATCCTCAGAGAGATGGTGATCTCACGCCAGGGAATGAGAAACAGCCGACTACAGGCACCCCCTGATCAAACCTCTCGCAAATAAGGCCGAGACCGGAAACGGCTCGGCTTTTTTCATTTCAGTCCGCCAGGCCCTGCAAGCTCAGCAGGCCGTCAGTGTCGCGCTGGACCCGCAACTGCTCATAGTCCTGGATAGTGGCATGCGCAGTGGCCATGGGCGTCAGGTGCGTCGCGGTAACCACCATGACATCCGCGCCGGCCGCCACCCCGGCTCGAATACCCACGGTTGCATCCTCGAACACCAGGCACTCACGCACCGGTACGCCCAAACGCTGCGCCCCCAGTACATAACAGGCGGGGTCAGGCTTACCGCTGGCAACGTCCTCAGCCGTGACCAAGACTGCCGGCGGTTCAATACCCGCAGCAGCCAAGCGGCGTAACGCCAGTTCCCTGGGTGCAGAGGTGACCAGCGCCCATTGATCGCCAGGCAGGCCGTTCAAAAACGCGACAGCGCCGCCAATCGCCACGACCCCCTCGACATCGTTGATTTCCGCCTCAGTGATCCACTGCGCTTCAACTTTGGGGTCCACACCTGGCAATGCCTGACGGGTGATGGTGTCGATGGCACGTGCGCCATGGATGGTGGTCAGGAAGGCCGCCACATCCAGCCCGTGGCGCTCAGCCCAAGTGCTCCATACACGCTCGGCAGCCGCGATAGAGTTGAGCAGCGTGCCGTCCATATCGAACAGAAAGGCGCGGTAACGTTGGGCAAATACGGCTGAACCTCGGACGGACACGGCGTTTATTCCTCTTGGGCAATAACAAATAATCGACCCGATGCAATCTACGGGTCACCTCCTCGCTTGTAAACGCCAGCGCCGCGCCGCTAACCAAGCGATTGCATGACAGGTTTGTCATCAACCCGTAAGTCTTATCAGCACCCTCACTTCATACAGTGGCGTCGTCAGTCACCCACATCGGGTGGCACAACTTCCCACTGAAGATGAAGGGCCGCACGATGAAACCTGCACGCAAACTCTGCCTGATTGCCGCCAGCCTGTTGATACTGGGTACCGGCACCGCCATGGCCGGCACCGTCGCACCGGTCAAAGCCGACAACGTGGTGCTGGTGCACGGTTCCTGGGCTGACGGCTCGAGCTGGTCAGATGTCATTACCCGCCTCCAGGCCGCCGGCCTGCACGTGACCGCCGTACAGAACCCGCTGACATCGGTTGCCGATGACGTCGCCGCGACCAATCGCGTACTCGACCAACAGAACGGCTCTACCGTGCTGGTCGGCCATTCTTACGCCGGTAGTGTGATCAGCGACGCCGGTGCGAACCCGCACGTCAGCGCCCTGGTGTATGTGGCAGCCCGTGCACCGGACGCCAACGAAGACTTCGTCGCCCTTTCCGCCAACTACCCGAGCATGCCCGTCCGCGCCGGTGTGGTTGAGCACGACGGCTACCTGACCCTGAACCAGGATGCCTTCCTGAAATACTTCGCCGCCGATGTGCCACGCGCCAAAGCGCTTGAGCTGTACGCCGTACAACAACCGATTGCCAAGAGCCTGTTCAGCGGCCGCACCGTCAATGCGGCCTGGCACACCAAGCCGTCCTGGTACGCCGTGTCGAGCAATGACCAGACCATCAACCCGGATCTGGAGCGATTCCTCGCCAAGCGCATGAACGCCACCACCATCGAGCTGCCGTCGAGCCACTTGTCGCTGGTGTCCCACGCCAAGGAAATCACTGACCTGATCCTCGAAGCGTCCGGCCGCCAGCCTTAAACCGTTCATTACGAACTTGTCATGATCCTGTTGGTTGGCTGTTTGAGCTGCCTGGTTACTGTGAACTCACTGCCAGCAGCGGGCAGCCAACCCTTTAAAGAGAGAGACCACCATGAAACTGTTTATCCTCGGCTTCAGCGCCCTACTTGCCACCGGCTCAGTGTTCGCGGCCGACACAACCCCCGCCACCAACGTGATCCACGACAAGACCGGCTTCTTCGTGCACCTGGATGTCGACAAAGTGCTGTCGAGCACCGACACCTACGGCCAGTGCGGTATCGTCCCCGCCCGCCTCGATTACCTGGACCATCAGGGTCGCGAACACGTGCTGGACTATCAGGTTCAAGGCATTGGCTGCGCCAGTGATAATTGATCGGGCTACACTTGCGCAACGCTTAGAATCAGGGCACTTCCCATGAACATCCTCGTAGTCGAAGACGAACCCAAGGCCGGCAATTACCTGCTCAACGGCCTGCAGGAACTGGGTTACTCGGTAAGCCTCGCCCGGGACGGCGTGGACGGCTTGCACCAGGCGCTGGAAACGCCGTTGGACGTAATCGTGCTGGATGTGATGATGCCAAAAATGGACGGCTGGGAAGTGCTGCGCCGCCTGCGCAAGGAGGCTGACACACCGGTCCTGTTCCTGACCGCCCGCGATGACATTGCCGACCGTATCAAAGGCCTGGAACTGGGTGCTGATGATTACCTGATCAAGCCGTTTTCCTTCGCCGAGCTGGTCGCCCGGTTACGCACCCTGACCCGCCGCGGCCCCAGTCGCGAAGAAGAGCACCTGCACATTGCCGACCTGCAAATCGATGTACTGAAACGCCGGGTCACGCGGGCCGGTACACGCATTACCCTGACCAATAAGGAGTTCGCCCTGCTGCACCTGTTCGCCACCCACCAGGATCAGGTGCTGTCACGTTCGATGATCGCCTCGCGGGTCTGGGACATGAACTTCGACAGCGACACCAATGTGGTCGATGTCGCCGTACGACGCTTGCGCCTGAAAATCGATGACCCGTTCCAGCTCAAGTTAATTCACAGCGTGCGGGGCATTGGCTACCGCTTCGACATACAGCCATGAACCACCGCCGCCACTACTCGCTGACTCTGCGCCTGGCGCTGATCTTCGCTTTGCTCGCCTTCGCCCTGCTGGCCACCCTGGGCGTTGCGCTGTATCGCGAACTTGAGCGTGAACTGGTCAAGCGCGACGATGCCGCCCTGATCTATCGCGCCGACCAGTTACGCAACCTGCTCAACGACAGCAATACCCTGGACCTGATCAAGACCAAGCCAGAGCTGTTCAAGAACATGCTGGGCAACAGCGAGTCGGTACTGAGCATCGCGGCGCCGGGGCAAAAACCGTTGTTGTTGGTTAACCCGGGCAACATTGAAATGCCGTCCGTAGCTCCCGTCCCCAAAGACCACGAGCTGGGCTTTTCCGACGTGCACCATTTGCCCGGTGTGAATGGCGTGCCTTTCGCCACCGTAGCTGCATCCATCGACTCCGGAGACCTCGGCAGCCTGCAAGTCACCACCGGGCGCCTGATGACTGAACGCACCGCCATGCTCGCCAGCTATCGCCTGAGCGTGTTTGTCCTGGCAACCATTGCAGCGATCATCCTCGCCTTGGTGGGTTACCTGCTGGTGTACCGCGGGCTTTTGCCGTTGCGGCGCCTGGCCACGCACACCCAAGGCATCGGCGTGGGCAACCTGGCCGAGCGACTCGACAGCCACGGCGCACCGAAAGAGCTGCTGCCGATGATCGACGCCTTCAACACCATGCTGGAGCGACTGGCCAAAGGCTTCGTGCAACTGGGCCAGGTGTCCACCGACATGGCCCACGAACTGCGTACGCCGATCAATAACCTGCTGGGCGAAACGCAAGTCGCGCTGCAACAGAGCCGCAGCATCGAAAGCTACCAGCAACTGCTGGCCTCCAATGTCGAAGAACTCGAACGCCTGGCGCGGATGCTCGACAACATGCTGTTCCTCGCCCGCACCGACCCGGCCAGCGCCCTGCGCCAGCGCCAGGCGCTGACTGCAGCGGATGAAGTGGAGCGTATGGCTGACTACTTCGAAGGGTTGGCGAGCGACGTGGGTATCAGCATTCTCGCCGAAGGTGACGGTGTGATCTGGGCTGAACCGATGCTACTGCGTCGTGCACTGGCCAATCTGTGTGCAAACGCTATCAAGTACGGCGCCCCGCGTTCGGACCTGCTGATTCAGGCGGTTCCGAATACCGATGGCATCAACCTGCGGGTCAGCAACCGGGGCGAAACCATCCCTGCCGAGCATTTGCCGCGCCTGTTCGAACGGTTTTACCGAGTGGATGAGTCGCGGGAGCGCTCGGCCCAGTCCAATGGGTTGGGGCTATCGATTGTGGCGACGATCATGCTCCTGCATAACGGTCGCTACAGCGTTACCAGTGATGCAGGGCTGACGTGTTTTGAGCTGTTCTTTCCAAAGCGGGAAGCCTGATACCCCAGGCCAGAACCCTGGTGGTATTTTGCAAAAATTTGTCGCTCACGGCCGGCCCAAACTCGCACTAATCTTCGTTCCCAGGCGCTCTCTCATTTCAACTAAAAAAGGGGTCACGCGTTGGAGAAAAAACAGTATCGGCTTGGTTGGGCGAACACGCTGAACATCCCGGTTCAAGGTCGAGCCGGTGGGGGTAATGACGGAGGTTCGGGTATGGAAAAACGCTTGGGTTTACTGGAAAAAGGGCTGGCTGAAATGAAAGAGAAGCTATTCGCCGTTTCGAGCAGGGCAGACTCCATGGAAAAGCACTTCGCCACCAAGGCGGACCTGGCGACCACGGAGCTGAATCTCATCAAATGGTACGTCGCCACCGCGTTCGCAATGACCGGGCTCGCGTGCGCCATTACCTTCGGCCTGACCCGACTGTTGAACGGCTAAGGCAGATCAACTGATCTGCCCACCGCTTTGTACCGTCTCAACCTCAGTGCTCCACGCCACACGTACCGCTTCGCGCAGCCCCTCGACTGTCGTCACCAGCGGCATTGACGCCTGCCCAGTATCAGCGACCTGCTCCGGCAGGTTGGGTACATGGATAAATCCGCTGCGAACGTCCGTACCGACCAGCGCGTGCTGCAACAGGTAAAACACCTGATTACACACAAACGTGCCAGCGGTCTGCGAAACCGACGCCGCAACCCCAGCGTCGCGCAATGCCTTGACCATAGCCTTGATCGGCAGCGTGCTGAAGTAGGCGGCCGGCCCGCCAACCACCACCGCCGTATCGATAGGTTGCTCGCCCAGATTATCGGGGATGCGTGCATCGTTGACGTTGATCGCCACCCGCTCGATGGAGATATCACTACGCCCAGGCCCAAGACCCGTGGCAATCACCATCGCCGGGCGCAGCTCGGCGATCAGCCCCGTCAGGCACTTCCCTACCGTGGAAAACGCACAGGGCAGGCGGCGCGCAGCAATCTGCACACCCTCGGCCAATTGCACGCCATCCAACTGTCGCACGGCCTCCCAGGACGGGTTGACCGGGTCTTGATCAAAGGGCTCGAAGCCCATCAGCAGTACAGTTTGCATCTTGGCCTCACATCAACAGGTAGAGCAGGACAATATTGACGACCAGCATCATTAACGCGGTCGGCAGTTGCGCCTTGATCACCGCGTTCTTGTCCGGCAACTCCAGCAACGCTGCCGGCACAATATTGAAGTTGGCCGCCATGGGGGTCATCAGCGTACCGCAATAGCCGGAGAACATACCGATCGCCGCCATCACCGCCGGGTTACCGCCATAAATACCCACCAGTACCGGCACGCCAACACCGCCGGTCATGACCGGGAAAGCCGCAAAGCCATTGCCCATGATAACGGTGAACAGGGCCATGCCCAGTACATACACCATCACCGCCACCAGCTTGAAATCCAGGTTGATGTAGGTGGTAGTCACATGCGCAACCGCCGTGCCGACCCCGGCTTCATTGAATAAGAGCCCAAGCATCGCCAGCATCTGCGGGAGCACCATGGCCCAGCCCAAGGCTTCGGTCAGGCGCCGGGATTCACGCAAGGCTTGCACCGGCGTATCGCGAGTCAACCAACAGGCCAGACCGAGGGCGATCAGGCAACCGACACCGAGGGATACAAAGGTGGTGTTTTTCGGGTCCAGCAGTGGCACGCCACCGATTTCGGTGTGCTTGAGCAATACCGAACCAATCACGGTCGTCAGGGGAATGGCCAACGCCGGGATAAACAGCTTGTGGCCCAGTCGACCGGCACTGGCACGGGCAGACTTGTCATGCAACTCGGTATGTGTGCCTCGACCGACACCACCGAAACCTGCGATCAACGCCATCACTACCACGCCAACGCCAATGAGCACCGGCGGCAAGCGCTCCCCGACCAGGAAGGGCATGGCGAACAGCAACCAGAATACGGCGCTGGACCAGCGCTTGGGATGGCTTCGATCCAACAGGATCATGCCTGCGGTAATCAGCAACAAAATGCCGGCAAGCCAATACAGGTATTCAATCGAGATGATCATTGCGCAGCCTCCACAGGTGTGGCGACGGGCGTCATCTCGCGGGTGAGACTGCGGTCAAACCGGTGCAGGCGAATCGCATGAATGATAAAGGCACAAATCGCTGTCGGGATGCCCCACACGGCAATGTGCAGCGGCTCCACATCGATGCCCGAACCGAGCAGGAAAGTATGCATCAGCGCAATCGCACCAAAGGCGACAAAGATGTCTTCACCGAAAAACAGCCCGACGTTATCGGTTGCCGCACACATGGCCAGCACCTTGTGGCGCAGCTTGTCCGGCAGCTTGCCATAACGTTTTTCGGCGGCGCCCTCGGCCATCGGCGCCAGCAGCGGCCGCACCATTTGCGGATGCCCACCCAAGCTGGTAAGCCCCATCGCTGCCGTTGACTCGCGCACAAACAGATAGATGATCAACAAGCGCCCGACGGTGGCGCGCTCAAAACGAGCGATCCAGTTCTGCGCGTGCAGGCGTAAACCATGGCGCTCCAATAGACCAATAACGGCCAGGGGCAATAACAAGATCAGTTGCAGGGCACGGGTTTGAAGGAATCCTTCGCCCATGCTGGCGAGAATTCTTTCCAACGGAAAGTGGGCGGCAAGCCCGGTCGCGATAGAGGCGGCGGTGACCACCAACAGCGGATTGAAACGCAAGACGAAGCCAACCACGATGACAAGTACGCCGATCAACGGCCATAGGTTCACAACAGTTTGCATGACGATGAGGTCCTTGAATGCGCGCTGCGACGCCATTACAGCAGGATGTGAACAAAGGGTTCACAGCATGAAAGTAGCGTGCAGCCCGGCGCGGTTTTTATTGTTGACCTGGAAGGTCGAGCGTCAGTGGCGGCAACTGTGCTGCTTGGGGGCGGGGGGTGTCCAACAAGAAAAATTGTTGCTGCAAACCAATAAATTTTGTGGGTGATTGGCGCCAGATGATCCGGCGCCGTGCAAGGATTCAGCCCAGGTGTTTTTGAAAAAAGTGCCGTTGATGGCCCGGCGGATAATCAGCGATATGGCCAAACTCACTGAAGCCCAGCTTGCGATAAAAATCCGGCGCCTGGAAGCTGAAGGTGTCCAGCCAGATTCCGGCGCAGCCGCGTTCACGTGCCAACTCTTCAGCGGCGCCCATCAAACGCGTGCCGGTTCCCTGAGTACGCATCGAGTGCGGAACACTCAAGAGTTCAACGAACAACCATCCGTAGGAAATCTTCCCATATAGGCCGCCCACCACCTCCTGAGAAGTGGGATCACGTAGCAATATGCCGACGGTTTCAAATGCCATTTCGCCGGTATGGCTGAGGTTATAGGCCCTCAGCGGTTTGAGGATGGCCTCACGCTCCTGCGCTGTTACATCGAACGACACTTCCATTGCCAATTTCATCGTTTGCTCCCAGGGCTGAATCAATCATCCGCCAGTATGCCGGGTCACTGCGGCTTACGCAGCGCCTCATAACCGGGGCAGATGTCTGAGGCCCCAAACCAACACGCCCAGCCCTGCGCCCGCCCATTTGAAAGCGCGGTATTGATCCACCCAGATCAGCTCGACAGCGAAATCCTGTTACAGGCCTATACTCAATAATGCGGTGGAGCGTATTGCGCACCGCACACGATACTGTTGCCACCAAAGAGGGTAGCCACTATGTACGCAGGACAAATGGGTATGCCAACAACGAATGGTGAAATACGCTGCCAGTTGGTGGTTCAAATCATCTGCCTGTTATCGGTTGCTACGCTGTTCTGCTGATCAATCAGTCACACCGGCCTTCAACATCTGTCGCTGACCCCCATGCGGCCAGCCCCTTAGCGCTCGACACTTAAATAACATGCCTGAAGGGCTTGAACTGGCGGGCAATAACTATAGGCGCCAGCGTAATGCTGAAGACAGCGAACACCAGCGCAGGAATAACCCAGAGCATTGAATGGCCTTCAATGAAGGGGCCGTAAATAGTACTCAGCCTGTTCATTATAAAAATATGCAAGCAGTACACACCCAGGGTACAGCCTGCCAGCACATTTAATGTTTTAGCGTATCTGGACAGCCGCGACCCCAGACTAATAAACAGCCGAAACCCGAAAACCGCGCCGGCCACAACAAATGGCGAAAGATAAGAAAAAAACAGCTGATTGGGCGTGCCGTCTCGCAGCGATAACCAATAGGTCGCCAGCGCGGTGCACGCCGCGCTCGTGATAAAACCTGCAGCATCCGCCACAAGCGATGGCTTCGCCTGCGTTTTGATCCGGTCAAACACATAAGCCCCAAGAAACACAAACCCACTTAAACCGACAAACGATGAAAGCCCGTACACCGTGGCGACGTCACCCCCAGCCGGATAAAAATAAGACACTAATGGAATAATGCAGGCTACAACGAACCAGAGAGCGAGATAGGTAATCTTTTCCGCCTCTGTGGAATGTCGATAAATCTTCGACATAAATGGAATAAACAGATAAATCCCTACCAAGGCATACAGGTACCACAGGTGACAATAGGCCGGCCCCTTGACCACGGAAAACAGTGAGGCACTTAACCCACTGTAATCGCCACTCAACCTGGCCTTCCACAGCACGTAGAACACCGACCAAAATATCAACGGAGGGAAGATGCGTAAAAATCGTTTGGTGTAAAACTGCCTTACGCCTTCTTCCCTGCCCAGCAACAGTGCACCTGACAACATCAAAAAAAGTGGGACACACGCCCGAACCAGTGAGTCGTACGCATTAAAATAAACCCAGTCATGACTGAATTCGGCAACGCCCGTGGCGGACACATGAAGAACAACGACCATTAAGCACGCGACGATTCGCGTGAAATCCAATCCAACACTTAGGTCTTTTCTCATTGCTCCCTTCGAGCGCCTATCACGCGACATTTGATTTTATTTTATCTCGCAGCCTTATCCTTAAGGCTGACATCACCAAAACATTCGTTATAACAGTAGCGTGAAAAGCGCCCGTACGGGTATAGGCTATAGTGTGTCGACCCCTTTCAACTCTGCGTTGATTGCCCTCACGCCAGCTTGAAGCAATGCTGTTCAACACTGCACGCCAGAGCCCAAACGGGAGGCCGACTCAAATCGCAGGCAACAAAAAAGGGCCCACCTTTCGGTGAGCCCTTCTAGACCGCCCAGCAGAGCGGATTTTGTTTGGTAGGCGCG
>PJQF01000247.1_pt1 | contig 22329 bp, 6 predicted proteins | sample 1503741 | NCBI WGS metagenome assembly PJQF01 (sample SAMN07775949, study PRJNA414020) | Biofilm metagenome, whole genome shotgun sequencing project. | isolation source: biomolecule (vanillin) treated reverse osmosis membrane biofilm | place: India: Nagpur | collected 2017-03-21 | reverse complement strand
ATTAAAGATGCATTCAATTGTCCGATCAATATCACAGGACAAGCTGTAACCATTACGGTAGGAGATACTGAGCCCGCATTTAGTGTGGTAGAGGCTACCTCTCAATGTAGTCCGTTCCAATATCATTTCCAGTATAACCAAAAAGCCGGTACTCAGTACACTTGGCAATGGCAGGACGGTTCGAGCGATAGTACATATGTAGCAACGACTGACGTAGACAATCAAATAGTACCACATACATTTGCGAACCTCAATCCAAATAAAAATCAGGATTACAATGTCACTTTGCGTGTAGAACTTCCAGCTCCTTTTCCTGGCTGCTTCAAATTCTCTACGAAGAAGGTGACCATTAAGTCGATTATCATTACAAATATTCCCGATGTGCAGGATGTTTGTAGTGGAGAAACGGTTTCATTTAGAAATCAAAGCTTGGGCGTAACATCTCACAAGTGGTTCTGGAGATTGAAAGGAGATGTTTCGGGCACGGAAAATGAACCGAAGACTACATCTGCCGTTGATTATGTCTTCACGAGCAATTCATCTGTACTTGGATATGAAGATATTGAAGTGGTGTATCGCGCTAATAATGCTGGTAATTGTCCAGCTCCTGAAGTAGTCAAGACGATTCGAGTTTATACAAAACCTACGGCATCATTTAGCAATGGAGCGATTCCATTATTCAATAGCGGATCTTCTACCGTTACGTTTACAAATAATACAACACCGGCTCCGATTAATTTCACTCAGTTCCGTCATGAATGGTCGTTTGGTATAACGGGAGATGCCAATCCTCCGACATTGACGCAAACTGTTGTTGGAGATATCCCGGTTACATATTCTTCTCCGGGCACTAAAGATATTTCACTTGGAGTAATTAATACAGTATCTGAGGCTGCAGGGCTAACGTGTAGATCCGATGCATTTAAATCAATAACCATCATATTACCTCCTTTGGATGCGAGCTTCGATGTAGATCCTAAGAAATTCTGTTTCCCGGGCAACATCAAACTAATCAATGTAGTTGGTACTGGATTCATTCATGAATGGTTTGTGACCAATAAGAAGACAGGCGTATCATCAACTTATAGTCAGGCTAATCCGGGAGAGTTTAAAATATCCGAACCAGGCACATATCTGATTCGGTATAAAACTTCTATTCCTCAAACAGGTCAGGTAAAAATTTACCCTCCTGCATCCGATCCTGCGCTAGAAGTAGAAGTCTTTGATTTGCCAATGGCATCATTTGATCTTCGTCCGGATGTAGTGTTTGTACCCGATACGCAATTGGAAACATTTAACTTCTCAGATGGAGCTACAGGTTACCGCTGGAACTTTGGTGACACGCCTGATTTTGTAACAGACGAAGAACCGAAGTATACCTACGCAATAGAAGGAAAATACGATGTCACACTGATTGCGGAAAATGATCATGGAGGGGGCGTAGTTTGTCGAGATACACTCGTGCGTCAGGTGATTGCCAAACAAGGTGGTCAATCAAAAATCCCGAATGCATTTACTCCAAATACGAATGGCCCGAGTGGAGGTAATGGAGGTAGTGGTACATTCAATGATGTATTCTTGCCAATAGTGAAGGGTGTGCCAGCGGATGCCGATGCGTATAACCTTCAGATTTATGATCGTTGGGGTAATCTCATATTTGAAAGCAACAGTTCGTCATACGGATGGGATGGATACAACAAAGATGGCAAGTTGATGCCAGCAGGAGTTTATGTTTACAAACTGACGGTGCGATTCTCTGACTCGCAGCGAACAACACAAGTGGGGGATATAACCATGATTTATTAAGCAATGAAAAGCATTCAATTCAATCAGATGAGATCATGGGTGGTTGGGTTACTCATGGTAATTAGCGGAGCAGCGGTGTCACAAGACCCGCAGTTCTCGCAATACTATCAATCTCCACTTTACTTAAATCCCGGATTTACTGGTATCACTAATCAGCAACGATTTACTTTAGTGCATCGATTGCAATGGCCTAACTTGCCACAAACCTTTGCTACCTATGCAGCCAGCTATGATATATGGGTAGATGAATTGAGAAGTGGATTTGGCATTATAGCAACCACTGATAAAATGGGGTCGGCCGGTTGGAGAACAACTACAGTCGGACTGAACTATAGTTATAAAGTTCGAGTTACAGATAAGTTAGTGTTTTCTCCCGGTTTAAGTTTTGGATATGGAATCAATGGACTTGATCGTACTAAGCTACAGATGGGAGATGGTCTTGAGTTCAATGGTGTTTCATTAGACCCACAATTGCAACGATTAGGAAATACACAATACTTTGATTTTGGTGCGGGCTTTGTTCTCTACAATAAGAATTTGTTTTTTGGTGCTGCCTTTTCGCACATCAATACACCCAATCTTTCAATTTTAAGTACGGAGACTCGACTTCCTATGAAAATGGTTTTTCATGGAGGTGGACGAATCACTTTAAATGGAGGCATTCGTACAGTGGCAAAACCATCGTACCTCACGCCATCATTTGTATACCGTGTGCAAGGTTTGATTTCTCAATTTGATGTAGGAGTGAATTACCATGTCGATCCTGTTTCATTGGGTGTGTGGTACAGGGGTAAGCCTTGGGAAACCACAATTGCCAATTCAGTTCAGCAAGATGCGCTAGTCTTCACGATGGGGCTATATTTAAAGAATCTGACGGTAGGTTATAGTTATGATTTTAGTTTATCCGGATTATCTACTGCCACAGGGGGAGCACATGAAGTTTCAGTCGTATATGAGTTTGCAGCCAAACCACTTCATCGTGGAGTAAAGAAGAGAAATCGATTGATCCCTTGTCCTAGCTTCAATAGCAAAGAAGGTTTTTGGAACTAATTTCAACTGCCATTTTGCCATCTTATCGCTAATAGAATTGGTCTATCGACAAATTCTCGTTAACGCAAATAGTGCATGGTTCCCTTTTCTTTTATTGACTTATTTACCGAAGTCTAAAAGTTTGCTTTAGTCATTGCCGACTAAAGAAAATGAAACTACGCTATAATTTATATCTACTTCTATTATTAAGTCTGTCAAGCTCTATTTCGCTTTATGCGCAATGTGGCGGCATATTGGAGCCCGGCTTTAAGTTTTTAACCAGCAGTAGAGGATGTGCGCCTTTTACAGTTAATCTGGAGACTTTTTATCTGTCCTCAGTTCCGGGTACGGTTTATTACATCGACTGGGGCGATGGATCTCCCGAGCAGCAGATCACGCAAATCAATGCAACGGGGGTAACTATATCTCATAACTACCCCAATGCTTCTGTAAACTGTGGATATGATATGGTGATCGATGCATCAAACGCATGTAATCCTCGTGGTAGTGTAGTGCCGATCAACACGCAAGTTATCGTTTGGACCAACGATGTGATTTCCATCAACCCCCAGGAGTTCCGGGTATGTCAGGGATTTGCTTCTACGCTGCGATTTACGGATGATAGCCAATGGAATTGTTTCCCCCGACTAACCCGAGAGAATAGCGAAGCTCGATGGATACAATGGTTGTATGGAACCGGTCCTGCGGTTAATCAGGTGAATGGTGTACAAGTGAATAGTATTGCTCCCGGTGGCTTTCCTTATTTGGATCCTGCGCCTTTTCGCAATCCCATCCATCCGGTACTAGCGCCCGGTCAGGTAAGCCTGCCGATTACTATTCCGGCAACCCTGCCTGCGGATATAGGTAAAGAATTTGTAGTCACACTAAAGAATTGGAATCAATGTAATGCGTATGATAACAATGTATTGGATGGAAATGCATTTAATCCGGTCAATGGAGATTTGATAAATGGTGATAATAACGCCCAGGTCATCACTGGTCGAATTGTAATTGTTCCCTCGCCTCAACCGAATTTTATAACTAGATTGGGTAGTGCTACAGGTGCAGTTCAATCTATCTTTTGCATTGGCGATGGTATATTTTTTGATGATCAAACTCCCGGAATAGCCGGAGCTTCATTTCAATATACTTGGGAATTTTTCGACAACGCAACTGGCACGGGTTCTCCGATTGCTACATCAAATTCTTCCAATCCAACTTTTGCATATCAGCTTTCAGGTCAGAAATTAATTCGAGTATCGGTTCGTGATGGTAATGCTGCCGGGAATTGTGTTAATAGCTTTGATCGAGTGATTACCATTTCTCCTTCTTTAGTTGCAAAAATTCAGGTTACTGATTTGTCAAACAATAATATAACACCTTACTTCTGTCAGGAAGCCTCCGGCACTCAAACCGTTTTTTCAGCACGCTTTAATGACGCATCGGTAGGTGTAGTAACGCCCACCACCCAGTGGAGATGGGAGATATATGATCCTTCAAATAATCTGATCAGACAAGATCCTGCGGTCGGTTTTTCAGCGATTGCCATTCCGAATATCGATCAGACATTTTCAACACCGGGAGTATACCGGGTGCGCTTGCGTGTACGCGACAATGTTACCTCATGTGAGTCGGTGGATGATTCAGAGGTTCGCATTTATATCAAGCCGGTTCCGTTGTTCGTTGCCACACGGGTTTGTGAAGGTAAACCGACCGCATTCGTTGATGGCTCTACGCTTACCTCCATTCGAGGTGAATCAATTTTATTGCGCGAATGGGACTTTAACTACTCAGGAGTTTTTAACCCCGATGCAGCTTTTACAAACCAAACTAATTTCGATCGGATCTTCCCAACATCAGGCACGTTTCAAGTGGCACTGCGAGTAACAACGAATCAAAATGCATGTTCCGCAATTTTTGTTTTGCCAGTTCAGGTAGATCCCTTGCCAAATGCCAGTTTCACGCCCAATGTTACTTCCGGATGTGGGCCCTTGATGGTTAACTTTACGAACACCTCGGTATTGGCTCAACCTGATGTCATTGATCAGTATGTTTGGGAAGTGGATGATCGGAGCGGGGCAGGATTTCAGCCGGTAGCCATTCAACGACCTACCGATAGTAATTTCTCATCCACCTTCAGCTACGTTTTTCCAAACCTGACTATCAACAACAAATTATATGATATCCGTTTGCGAGTGATAACTGTCAATGGATGTGAACAAACGTCATCCACTCAAGTGATCATTGCCTTTCCCGGAACAGCCTCCGGATTTAGTGAGTTGAATTATTCACCGTTTAATTCCAATTGCTCCCCACAAACTGTTTCATTCAAAGTAGATGTACAAACGCAATCGCTGAATTCAATTGACTTCACATGGACGGTGCGTGATGCCACTGGTGTGTTGTCTCAAGTAAGCACTGGTGTTACCCCTGATTTTAACTTTTTGTTTGTTAATACTACAGATTCTTACAAAGATTTTAATGTAACCTTAACAACCCGTTTGCCTGCAGGTTGTCAGGGAGATTCTACCAGAATCATTCGGATCAGCCCTGTGCCAACTTCACAATTTTTGTTGGATACCCTGCAATTGGATTGCGACATCATGAAGGTGCGAGCAACCGCAGTGCAAAAAGGATTACCTTCCTATCATTGGGTGATTGATGAAAACAACATCACTGTATTAAACACACGAACACCGCAGGAGATAGTTGAATTCACCTTTAATCGATTGTTAGCCGGTAATAGTTCTGCATCAATTTCTTTGGACACGGAAAACTTTGCAAATTGTCAAAGTTCAGTGTCATCACGCGCATTTCAAGTGCCACAGAAGGATGCTATCAACACCTCATTTACGGTTACACCCCTCAATCAGACATTGCCCGCATCAACGGTAACTATTGCTAACACTACGAATGTTGGCTCATGGACGTATCATTGGGATTTTGGAGATCAAACGACATCTACAGATCCTGCCATCACAAGTCACACGTATGCTACCTATGGAACGTATGAGATTTCATTAACTGTGAAGAGTCAATTTTGTGAAGAAAATTTTAAGCAAAGTATCACCATTAATGCGATTCCACCGCAAGTAGACTTTTCATTTGACCCGCCAGCGGGTTGTGTGCCACTTCAGGTAACATTTACCAACCTTACCCGATTTGCTGACAGCAGAACCTATCAATGGGATTTTGGAGATGGATCTACTTCGAATGAAGCCAACCCGGTACATGTATACAGCAAAGCAGATACCTACACCGTCTCATTGTCCGCATCGAATGTTACGGGTCAAAAGATTACCGCCACCAAACCCAATGCCATTCAAGTTTATCCACGACCCACGGCAGGCTTTGATGTAAAGCCAAGACTCATTTATATACCAGGGGGAAAATTGTACACCAGTAATCTCAGTTTTGATGCGAGCCGATTTGTTTGGGATTTGGGCGATGGTACTTTTTCTTCATCAGAAGAACCTGAACACCAATACACCAGTGAAGGTGTCTATACCATAAAACTGGAGGCAACCAATCAATTCGATTGTGTAGACTCAGCTAAGTTGGTGAACGTAGTTCAGGTAAAAAAAGGAGGGCAGGTGCTTGTGCCCAATGCTTTTTCTCCAAGTGGTTTTGGAGGAAGTGGAGGTGGCAGCGGAGGAGGAGCGGGCGATGGAAAAAATGATGTATTTCTTCCGTTGATGCGGGGTGTAACAGAATTTGAGTTATTAATTTTTAATCGCTGGGGCGAATTACTTTTTGAAAGCAGAGATGCAACCCGTGGTTGGGATGGGTATTACAATGGCAAGTTGTGCCAGCAAGATGTGTACATGTATAAGCTAACCGCCCGATTCGAGAATGGAGAGAATGTAGTGCGTGTAGGTGATATTAACTTGATTCGTTAATCATGATGAAGTCTACACATATCACCAGTTATTCTATCGGTCTTCAATGGATCATTGGGTTTGTTCTTTCACTGAATTCATGGAATGTGCATTCACAAGATCCAGAGTTTTCTCAATATTATTCAGCACCATTGTATTTGAATCCGGCATTTGCTGGAACAACTGCCGATCATCGTCTGATGATGAATTACCGCAATCAATGGCCGAACATTGCACGAGGGTATGTAACGTATGCCTTTTCCTATGACTATAATCTCCATAACTATAACAGTGGGGTTGGTTTTTTGGCTACGGTTGATGAAGCGGGTACAGCAGGGATGCGATCATCTCAGTTTAACTTTATTTATTCATACAAGTGGAGTATATCGAATAAGTGGGTTATTTCGTCTGGACTAAATTTTGGTTACGCCATGCGCAGTTTAGACTTTAATAAGTTACTTTTTGGCGATCAGCTGCAATTTGATGCCAATGGAAATGTGCCGAGTGATGATCCTTCTACCTTTAATCTGGGCATGGCAAATTACTTTGATTTTAAAGCAGGTGCTTTGGCTTATAACAAAAATTTCTGGCTTGGATTTGCTGTTAGTCATATCAATGAACCCAATCGATCTTTGACGAACGATATCGCATTCGTGCCGGTAAAATATACACTTCACGGTGGTGTCCGAATTCCATTGTATCGAGGTGCATTTAAGCGAGCTAGTATTCCTATCCTTTCACCTTCTTTTGTTTATAAGCAGCAAGGTACTTTTGAACAATTGGATGTAGGAGCGTATTTGCTTTATAGCCCAATTATACTAGGCGTATGGTACAGAGGAATACCACTCACTAAAAATGTGCAAGGAAATGTGAGTCAAGATGCTGCAGTTTTGATCTTGGGCTTTCAAATGGAGCACATTGAAATTTCATACAGTTACGACTTTACAGTTTCTGCACTCGGACCAATTTCAGGCGGCACCCACGAAGTAGCATTGAAATATCGTTTACCCATTAACTTGAAGGAAAAATCCAAGAAGAAGGAACGCTTCATTCCATGTCCTACATTCAATCGCAAAGAATGATTTATCGCTTTCTTTTACGGGTTACTGTCTTTTGTGTACTCTTACCCTTGTTGCGCGTTTCAATTTTCGTGTCAAATAAATAGGCAACTGAAAACCTGATTGTGTGATTTTTTACTTTTAATAAGTCAACATCTACAAAGCTGATGGGAAAAAAGCCATCGCCCTTATCACTTAAAAATGTTTGTGCGAAGTAGATATGAACAGACGTTACGATTTTATTCGCTCCTACAGGCTGAAACGCTAAGCCACCGGTAAGATTTAATCCAAATTGAAATCGGTTTGGATCTGTGATTCCTTCGATCTGAGCATCTGCTATCGGATCGGATGTTTCTTTTACCTTCCCAAAAACAGTGGTGTATTCCAATGATTCAATGTTGTTTTCTAGTAGGTAGCTGCTTTTAATGGTTCCACTGTTGCTCAGCCAATAACTGATCACAGGTCCTCCACCTATAAACCAATTATAGGTTTTTGTTTGGCCACCCTGGCCACTGTAAGCGCCTGTATTCTTTTTAAATTCTAATACATAAAACAAAGGAAGTTCAATGTATTGCATGGAGGAGTAAAGATCAAATTTGCTGTCTGATCGTGGATCGTCAATTCCTGTAACATGCCTTCCTCGTTGTGAATATAATAGCTGTCCGTTCAAAACAAAGTTTTTATGTACCCGCATAGATGCCATGAACCCAACATCAAATCCCAGCGTTGGCGAGGATTGGTACCGAAATTGATCGTCAAAGAAAAATACTTTAGAGAGGCTGCCTCCTACAACCGGGCCAACAAGCAACTGCGCAGAGCAATTCAGAGAAATGAAAACCGTGAGTAGGAGAGAAGTGGATAAATGCTTCATTTCATTTTTGCCATCAACTGACAATGATAATCGAAAAAATTGGTAGAACAAAAAAGTGCGTTAGTGGAATTAAAAACAATACTATCTAAAAGGTAACCGATTAACTGTTGATTTATTTTAAATTAACTCACAACCCTTCATCGAATATCTTGCACAAATTAATTGAAGAATTATTAAGTTGCATGGTTGAAAAATGTACCCAAACCTAAAATTCCAGTGAAGCTTATTAGCGGGCTATTTTTTATTTTTTTACTCACATCGTTTGGGCTAAAAGGGCAAAATTACCCTATTTATAATGGTTATTTTTTAAATCCATTTTCCTATAATCCTGCCGCTGCAGCTACAGAACGTATACAGGCAAATGCTGCTTATAGAAAACAATGGATAGAAATTCCCGGCTCACCAACTATTCTTAACCTTTCCGTTTCCACTTTGCTCAACGAACGCAGGGCGGGTATTGGTTTCCGAGCAAGTTCCTTCAATCGAGGTTTTTTAAGTTCATCGGAAGTGTCGCTTGCCTATGCCTATGGTGTTCCTCTAGATAAAACTTCTCGATTGTATTTTGGCCTCTCTGGTGGCTTTTTGTCAAATTCCTTGAATACCAAAGACATCGCATCAACCGACCCAGCTTTGGCAAATGTGGCAAGTTCATTTACACCCAGTGCTTCTTTTGGTATGTATTACAAGAATACCAATGGGTTCAATCTGGGCCTCGTACTTCCCAAACTAATTAGTAACAGCAGTTTGGATGCGAATTTCACGTTTTCCTATTTTGACAATGTGATTCTAACGGCCTCCTTCAGCCGCTGGGACCCCAATCCAAAAGTCATCAAAAAAGGACAGGAGAAGCTTTTTGTAAAGAAGAAGAAGAAAACGAACATGCCTTTAGAGGCTTTCGCTATTTACAGATATTCTTCTATTGGTGGATTATTTGAAGCTACCGCAAAGTATAACTTTAATGCTAATATCTGGCTTTCAGGAACTTATAGACAATATGCGGGCATTATACCAGGTATTGGAGTACACACTAAGGATCTTTCCTTTGGATATTTTTACGAGACAGGGGTAGGAGGCGATTTGCCATTAAAAACTCATGAAATTATGCTTTCAATGCAATTTGGCAAGGAAAGCAAGTTCAGAGATAAAAAGCCGGCTCCGCCTTTAAGTAAAATCAAAGCAAATCCGGTGCGCGTTGCAGCTAAAAAACCAACTCAAAAGATTGATACATCAGCAAATCATCAGGCTCGATTTAAGAAGGAACCACCTAAAATTGGGGTAGAACCAGCTAAAACAAATCCGACTAATCCGGTGGTTCAAAAACCGGCAGTAACTACGCCACCGGCCAATCAGCCCGCACCAACTAACACAACAGCCAATACTCCGTCCGTTTCGGCAGAAGTACATGCTGAGGAGCGGAAACAGCTAGATCAGCATTTGGACGATCATACAGATGGCAAACACGATGATGCGCACGAACATCCGGTTAACCAACGCCATGATTTCGTCAAAAAAGGAAATCATCATGAGGAATTAGAGTTGGCTACCTATGTGATTGCCGGTGCATTCCAAAGCAGGGCCAATGCGGAGCATTATGTTGCGAAGTTAAAGGCTTTGGGATATGAGGCTGATTTTGGGCACTTATCCGCTCGAAATCTCTGGTATGTATTTGTGGCCGAGGAAAAGGAAATACCGGTCGCGCGTCAGGAACGAGATGAGTTGCAAAAGAATAAGATATTTAAAGATGTTTGGTTACTGACTGTTCAGGAATGATGATTAAGTATCAGGTAAATCTATGAAGGTAACAAGGTCTTTTTTTATATTGGCAATGTTTGCTCTTTCCGAATCGTTCGGACAAGCCCCGTATGTTAATGTGGTTGATAAAAAATCAGCCAGAGCTCAGGAAACCATTACCGTTCAAGGTATTAATTTCGGAACCAATCCGGCAGCAATAAAAGTCATTTTCGGAAATGTAAGCGCCACTCCCCAAACGATTACTGATCAACTAATAGAAGTGCCTGTGCCTGCCGGAGCCGCATTTGATCACATTGGAGTTCTCAATACAACCAACGGTTTATCCGGGTATTCCAAAAATCCATTTTTTATCAGTTTTGGAGGGACCAATCCATTTAATACGAGTCAAATTTCAACACAAAATGATTTCAATTCTGAAAGTGGCTTATACGATTTAGCTATTGCAGATTTTGATGGTGATGGAAAGCAAGACGTTGCAACTGCCAATGATAACTCGACTAATATCGCGGTTTTTCTCAATACGAGCACAACGGGTACCATATCCTATACAAAATCGATTTTGACACCTGCTGCCAAAACATTGCATGTTTCTGCTGCTGATTTAAACGGGGACGCCAAGCCGGAAATACTGGTTTCAGAGTTGAACGGACCTCGTGTTTTTATTTTCAGAAACAATAGTACAATTGGATCAATTGCCTTTTCAGCTCCCACCTCTATTTCACTTTCTGGAGGTAAATTAAGTATGATTGGCATTCGTGACCTCGATTTAGATGGGAAACCGGATTTAGTGGTTACAGATCATGCTTTCAATCGAATCTTTATTGTGCCAAATCAGAGCTCTATTGCTACGATTCAAATGGGCACCCCAGCCATCGTTACCGTAAACAGCACATCAGTTACCGATGGAATTGCCATAGATGACTTAGATGGTGATGCGTTGCCCGAAGTAATCACAAGCGAGTTTCTTAGCCCGTCAGGAAAGATATTCGTTTTAAAAAATCAAAGTACGCCAGGTACAATCAAATTGACGGCTTCAATTGAGATAGTGGCCTCAACAACGATTTCCAACCTTAAGCTTGGCGATCTGGATGGTGATTCAAAACTTGATTTGGCTGCTACCGGTCTTTTAGCTTCGAGTGTTTTTGTGTTCGCCAATCAAAGCACAACCTCGGCCATTCAATTTGCAGCCCCAGTTTCAGTAGCTGCCAATGCGCGTCCGTGGGGAATTGATTTTGGTGATATGGACGGGGATGGAAAGGCCGACATTGTAGTTGCCTCCATCACTCAAAAAGCAGTAACGATTTTAAACAATCAAAGCACCTCCGGAAGCTTTTCTTTTCAGATGCAGACTATCCCAACGACATTCATTAATCGGCATGTGAGAATTGCAGACGCAGATATAGATGGTCGTCCGGATATTACTTTTACTAGTATTGATGACAATAATTTAGGAGTCCCTGCTTCTAAGGTTTCTGTTTTTAAAAATTTGAATTGCGTACTTCCAACACTTTCACCTGCAGGCCCTATTACTATCTGCAGTGGAGTAACACAGCGTATCACTGCTTCTACCAGCATTAGTTCCACCTACGAGTGGTTCAAAGATGGAGTTTCTTTGGGCGCCCCGGGTACCAATACCTTTATCGATGCTACCGCAACCGGACTCTATACAGTTACATTGACCAATGGCGCTTGCAGCAAAACGTCAACTCCTGTATCCATCTCGGTTGTTGCGGGAGCACCACTGGGAGCCGCTACACCTGTACCAGTTACTCCGGTTTGCATTGGTGGCACATTGAATTTATCTGTGAATGATGTAGGAGCAACAAATTACATCTGGACCGGACCGAATGCCTTTAGCATGATGGGTAGAACAGTAAGTAGCCCTAACTTTCAACCGAATCAGGCTGGAAAGTATTCTGTCGATATCATGGTAGGAACGTGCAAAACCCAAACTGCTACAGTGATTGTGGACGCAGTTGTCATTCCGGATGCGAGTGTTTTCTATATCGGTTCTCAAATTATTTGTGAAGGGCAAACCAAGCAATACTCCATTTCACCCTCTCCAAGTGGATATACATTCCAATGGGCAGAACAAGCCACCGGAGATATATCGGGTGCAACTAATTCAACGTTTCTTGCCTCTGCTACCGGAAGCTATTTAGTAAAACTTCGCTCCATTGCTAATCCTACTTGTCCGGCAGTTCAAACACTGTCAAAGCAAGTCCGTATTGCCAAAAATCCTGTAGTTGATTTTTCGGTTCCGGCTACAGCGTGTATCGGACAAGTACTTGATTTTACCGATCAATCTGTTATTGATCCGGATCCAACTGGTTTGGATGTTCAATACGCATGGGATTTTGGAGATGCGTCATCGGCTGCTACTAAAAATGCGACTCATGCCTATTCAGCCGCGCAAACATTTAATCCAAAGCTTACCATTTTGTATGGTACAGCGGGTTGTACGGCCTCTAAACAGAAAGGAGTCGCAGTACAGTCAGCACCAGCGCTTAGCATTACGAATGCAAATGGAATCTACAGTTTCTGCCCAACCGACAGTTTGAAGTTGGAAGTGGCAGGAGCCTTTGATTCCTACTTATGGAGCAATGGCAAAACAACTACTTTCTCGTACTATAAGACAGGTGGAGATGCTTCGATTGAAGTTATGTTTGGAACATGTAAGATAAAAGCAACTAAGCCTATCGTAAAATTCAATGGTCCATCTGTTGTTGTTTCCGCTAACCCAACAGCGATTCGAGCGGGCGAAACATCTCAGCTTACTGCATCGGGTTTGTTGGATTATACATGGACGCCTTCTGCAGATTTAGATAATGCATTGATTTCAAATCCGATTGCCACTCCATTAATATCAACCACCTACAAAGTAAAAGGCAAGGATGCCAATGGTTGTGTAGGCGAGGGTACATTACAGCTTGCTGTAATTCAAGATAACGCCCTTAACTCATTAGTAGCTTCTAACATACTTTCACCGGATTTGGTGGACACACAAAATGACACGTGGGTGGTAAAAAATGCAGAGAGCCTTCCGCAATGTGGTGTTACAATCTATGATGAACATGGCTTTAAAGTGTACGAGGCAAAACCGTATTTGAATGATTGGAAAGGTACAACCACGAGCGGTAAATTATTACCAGCCGGAGTGTATTATTACATTCTTCGATGCGATGATTCCTCGGGAGACTATGTAGCTGGTAGTGTAAATTTAATTCGATAAACTAGTTGAAAACACAAGAAATGAATAGCCCCAATTCAAATTACCTTAGAAAACCCCTGTTGCTTTTATTCTTGCTAATGATGGGATTCACTTCTGTCATGGCTCAAGAGATTTGTAACAACGGAAAAGATGACGATGGTGATGGTTTTATCGATTGTTTTGATAGCGATTGTTCCGCGAATTCATTATGCGATGGTAACTATTTTGGTAATGATATTTTCTGCCAGGCAAAACCCACTGCATTTCCAAAATTTTCCATGAAGCTGTTATGGGGTTCGGCTAATAAAACGACCAATCACTTAAATCGTGCTTCAGTTGGTGATTTGAATAGAGATGGGATTCCGGAAGTAGTGGTAACAGAAATTGAGAACGATTTCATTTACGTGCTGGATGGAAAAACAGGAACTACTAAAAAATCTTTGAAGACAGGTTTTTCGCTGGACCGAGAGATAGCGATTGCCAATATCAACAATACGAATTGCGGACAGATTTTTGTGTCAGGTGGAAACAATATTTATGCCTACGACTGTAATCTTAATCTGTTATGGAAGAGTACCACTTTAAATGATTCCCCGGCTCAATTTGGAATAGCTGATTTTGATGGTGATGGTAAAGCTGAGATATATTGCAGGGATGAAATATTAGATGCACAAACAGGTATACGGATAGTTAAGGGGACCAATACATCTAATGCTGCTGGCCAGCCAGTAGCTGTCGATATTTTGAACAATGATAATAAATTGGAATTAGTTTCTGGTTGTAACATTTATTCAGTCAATCTTGGAGCAAGAACGCTCAATTCAGGTAGCCTGACGCTAGTAAAAAATGTGCCGAGTTTCTTTATTCGAAAGTCGCATACCTCAACGAGTGTTGCTGATTATAACTTAGATGGAAATTTGGATGTAATCGCCTCAGGTTCTGATGGTTCAGCTGATGCCAACACAACACTATTTTTTTGGGACGTACAAAATAACGTAGTAAAAAAATACATCGACAAAATTGCTAGCACTGTTTTCATCGCTGGTTGTTCCAATACCTCAGGTACTTATTACAAAAATGGTTGGCAGAACGGAACAGGTCGCGTTAATATTGCGGATATTGATGATGATGGAAAGTTAAATGCATCCTATGTGTCGGGTAAATACTTATATGCCTTAGATGAAAACTGGAATTTAAAATGGCGCGTAGTTGTAAACGAAGAAACTTCTGGGTACACAGGGTCTACAGTTTATGACTTTAATGGAGATGGTGCCGCTGAAGTGGTTTATCGGGATGAACAATTTTTATATATCATCAATGGAAAAGATGGATCGATCAATACCCAACAACAATGTATTGCGCGCACAAACGTTGAGTATCCTATTGTAGCAGATATCAATGGTGATGGGTCTACTGAATTATGTGTTACATGCGGGTTTGATGATAAACTAGCCTGGAGTAATTTTTGCAATCTTTCATACTCGGTTAATTCACATGTCCGCGTATTTGAATCAGCCTCGTTGCCTTGGGTGCCATCTCGCAAACTATGGAATCAACATGCGTATTTCAATGTGAATGTCAATGATGATTTGACTATTCCGAAGGTAGTTCAAAAACACCATTTAATATGGTCGAATGGTACATGTACCCAAGGCCCCAATCGCCCACTTAATACCTTCTTAAATCAAACACCTTTTCTCGATACTCGCGGGTGCCCCACGTATGCATCTCCAGATTTAATCAATGTCAAAACGCTATTTAAAGTCAATCAACCTACTTGCCCAGATAAGGATTTTACGGTCACGATGGGAGTTCAAAATATTGGAGACGTCACTATGATCGGTGCTGTCCCCGTTACATTTTACAAAGGAGACCCTCGATTGGCTGGCGCAGTTAAACTAAATACGGTTAGTGTAAATGTGAATTTAGCCAAAGGACAAACACAAACATTTACAAATTTAAATGTCACAGGCACTGGTGGGGCTTTCAAATTGTTTATCTCGTTGAACGATGCAGGCACCTCAGTCCCTACGCCAATAGTGTTGCCCAATACAAGCATTATTGAATGTAGTTATGATAACGTAATAGACGCTGATATTCTCCCCAAGTCTGTAAAAGTTACGGCATTAAAAGTAGCTGATAACATCAAGTGTTTAGGTGCAACCGTACCTGATAATGGGGCAGCTCGAGCTTTTGTGCTAGTTGGAGGGGTAGAAAATACGGTAGACTATGACTTCTTTTGGTTTAACGGTACGGTTGCAGGTGCTCCCAATTTTACAGGCGTAGCCTACACGGCCTTAGCAGCAGGAACATATAAAGTTTTTGCTAAAAATAAAGTACTAGGTTGTAATTCAGATACCGCGACCGTAGTAATTAACCGGGTAGATAAAGCACCGCTCACGGTTGCAATCGTTGTTGATAAAGCAAACAGTAGTTGCGGTGTTCCTAATGGACAATTCCATGCAGTGGTTAATGGTGGAGACCCTATTATCAATTATACCTTTAAATGGTATGAGGGGAATGATATTTTTACATCACCTGAAATAGCAACAGGAAACATTGCATCAAACTTAAAAGGAGGTAAAACATACACCGTACTTGTTACAGATAATTTTTCTGGTTGTCAGGTGGTATCTTCGTTGGCTGTGCCAGATATTACTGTCACACCGGTTGCATCAGCATCAACGACCAATGCTCTATGCGCGCCAGCAAATTCGGGCAGCGCATCGGCTACTGTAGGTGGTATAACCATTGGGTATACATTCAGTTGGTACAATGGTGCCGCAGCCAAACCAACAGCCGATTTCACAGGCGCCACGTATAGTTCAATTCCGGCAGGAGCCTATACAGTTATTGCCACCGAAACGGCTTCAGGTTGTAAATCAGCTCCTGTAACAGTGAATGTAAATACTCCGCCACCATTTACGGTTACAGCTGCTCAACTTTCTCCACAAACAAGTTGTAATCCGCTGACACCGAATGGTTCTGCTACTGCAGATGTTGGTGGGGTTACAGTTGGGTTTACTTTTGCGTGGTTCAAAGGGCAAAGTACGGCTCCAGCTGACGCAGTTACTGGACCTACTAATTTGGCTGCTGGAGTTTATACAGTAAAGGCTACCAATACAACAACTGGTTGTTTTGCAACGGCTGAAGCAACAATTACCCAAACTCTGGTATATCCTGTAGTTACATTAACGCCATCACCTAACGCGGTTTGTGATCCAACGAAAGGAACAAGTGCATTCACAGGATCCGTAACTGCTAATGTTACGTATAATGGATCAACAGTAACCGACTTTACTCCATTCCAACTAGTTTGGCACAATGGTTCGTTACCAACCGATCCAGTAATAGCAGGTACAAACTCAAAAAACATTAATCAACTGAATGGTGGTAACTATACACTAGTGGTTACTAAAACAACCGAGGGATGTGCAGCAGCTCCTGCAACTGCATTGGTTTCGAATACTCCAACCTTACCAACTTTGATTACTTCACAATCTCCTTCGCATAATTGCGATGCAGGACCTACCGGAGACGGATCTGCCGAGGTAACAAAAGTCAATACGGTTAATGTTGGTGCAACTACCAATTTTACTTACCAGTGGCACACTGGAATCGGAACGACCACAGTGATCGCAGGACAAACAAATCCTAAACTTCAAAACTTGAAAGGTGGTGTTAGCAGTAACTTCACAGTATTGGTTACCGACAAAACAACGGGATGCCAAAACACAGCGACTGTTTTAGTTGGTGATTCAAAAGTATTACCGGTTCTCACGTTAAAGAGCACGCCTAACTCGATTTGCGATGTAGCGAAAGGCTTTAACGGAAGTGCGTTGCAAGATGTGTTGACGGATGCAAATGCGGTAGGAGGCGACACGTATACGTACGCATGGAGTACAGGCAACACGATGGGGGCTGTGATAGCTGGTCAGACGAGTTCGACATTAACGAATCGGAATGGAGGCTTCTACACAGCTACTGTAACGAACAATCGGTTAAAGTGTACTTCAAATCCGGAGACAGTAGAGATCAAGAACAATCAGGTATTGCCAGCTATTTCGAATGTATTGACGGCCTCCACGAATTGTGCCGGAGGCGCAGCGAATGGACAGATTGCTTCGAGCGTTACGAATGGCGTAGTAGGCGAGACGTTTGCATTCCAATGGTATTCAGGCAACACAGCTACCTTGGGCAGTGAAGTTCCGAATGTTCCCAACAATGGTAACACGAATACCGCTATTCAACTAGCGGGCGGAGCCAACTATACGGTGAGTGTGTACAATAATATAAGTGGTTGTACCAACACGTTGACCAGCACTTTGAATGACAATAAGGAGTTGCCAACTTTAACACTCACCGCACAGCCCAACACAATATGTGATCCATTAAAAGCCACCGGAGGTGCATTTGACGGACAGGTTGCTGCAGATATTGTGACGGTTGGAAACTATGCTACGAGTGTTGCTGCGGATTTTGAATATACATGGGATGCTGATCCGGCAGTGGTAGGAAAAAGACTACTTACCAATAAAGATGTTGGCACTTATTCGGTATTTGTAGAGCACATTGTAACAAAATGCAAATCGACTGTTTATACAGCGCAGGTAACAACTGCTAAAACATTACCTACAATTATTACGGATCAACAAGGTTCGACCAATTGTGCAGGTGGCTTAGCGGATGGGGTAGCTCAAGTTACTAATGTAGTGCCAAATGGAAAACATTATACTTACAATTGGTACGATGGTAATGTTGTAGCGGGAGCTCCAAAGAGACAAATCGCAAATACAACCGCAACAACTGACAACTATTCAGGCGTTCAAGGTGGATTGAATGGTGTATCACTGTTTCAATACACGGTTGAAGTAACAGTGTTGGAATCAGGTTGCTCCAATACGGAGATCATTGGAGTAGACGATGATAGCCAGGTTCCCGTTTTAGGAGCATTGGTTGCAACGGATAATACCATTTGTACAACACCTAAAAATGGATCAGCTACAGTTGGTACATTAACATACAGAGGTGCTGCTGTTCTTCCGGCTAATTACACAGACTATACTTTTGTTTGGTCAGCCGGTGGAACGCAAGGTCCACCACAAACTTACACAGCGCTTGCTGCCGGAACATATACATTGACAGCTCAAAACAATAGCTCCAAGTGTACTTCTAACCCCGTGAGCGTTACGATTAAAGATAACTTATTTATCCCTAAAATCGATGTGGCAACGGTGGATCAGACTTCATGTGATCCCTTAACACCGAACGGTTCAGTATCAGCAACTATTGACGAAGCTGCGATCGGTGGTGGCGCTGGCGTAACGGCTGGGTATTCATTCAAGTGGGATGATTTGATTAAGCCTGCTTCCGTTAATACGGCAACTTTTTCAAGCTTGAAGGGTAACCAAAATTATACAATCACCGCAACTCGTACTGCTACTGGTTGCTCAAACACGCAAACCATTTTCCTTAAAGAGACATTGTCAACACCAACCGTAACTGTTGCTGTTACAAATCTAACTACTTGCGTTCCTGCAAACGGTCAATTGGTGGCAACTCCTAGTCCGGCCGCTACCTATAGCTTCTTTTGGTACAATGGTAGTGATGCATTGGATGAGGATGCTGTGATTGCCGGAGCTAACCCATTAGCAACAACAGCAACCTATTCAAATCTGGTTCCCGGAGATTACACGGTAGTAGTTCAGAATACGACCACTAAATGTAAATCGTCACAGGTGATAAAAACCGTGGCGGATAATTCTCCTAAAATTAATGCGGTAGCCCAGAATACAACATTACCTGCTGATTGTAATGCGTTTGGAGGTGTGATGGATGGGGCGGTACAGTCCATTAATTCTAAATTTTCTGCTTTGGCCGGATCCACGATACTAACCACTACTTCTCCTTTAGGCTTAGGAGTCAATGCGAGAGTTTTAGTAAGTAGGGATGTAGCATTATCATTGCCAATACCTCTTACAGAAAATAACGTCTATTTCATTAAGACCATCGCAGGTAATTCCGTGGAGCTTTCACTCACATCAGGCGGAGCTGTTATTACTTTCACATCAAATGGTAATGGAACAATTGGTGACTTTATTACATCGGGTTATAATTATCAGTGGTTCGCGGGAGTGCCATCGCCTACCAATCCTGCATTAGGTTCCATTAACTACTTTACGAACCCTCCGGTTTATACAGCGGCTGCACTTTCATCAACTTCAAATATCTCCGGTTTAGCGACTGGCTTATATACGGTTCAGGTGACAGATCCTGCTACTGGCTGTAAGAATTTCCATTCACAAACTTTGCCATTCATTGGTTCTCACGCGGTGTTGAAAATCACAAAGACCAATTCAACAATCTGTACTCCTGCATTTGCCACCGGCAATGGTTCTATTGAAATTCAAATTGAGAGTCCTGCATCCGCTCCTCCGGGAACAGATGAAAGTGATTATCAAATTACATTGAAGAAAGGTGTGGCGGTTACAGTGCCCACATTTACAGGCCCGGTTGGATTCGCTCCATTCTTTGTTGCTAACGGCACCCTTGCACCTGGCTCGTACGTGGTGGAAGTAAAGGAAACGTACTCTACCTTCGATTGTATTATTGCCCAGGATGTTATTATTGATTCTGATGCACTCACACCGGTCATTTCTCTTACCGGACCAATCATACCAAACACAGCTTGTACTGTAGCGGGTGCAGATGGAAGAATTGATATTCATGTGGATAAAGATCCGCAAGATGTAACAATAGGGACCACCTATACAATTGATTTTGCTCCGGATCCAAACGCTGCATTTCCGATTGCAGCACAACCGGCTGGAAATTACTCAGCCTTGAATTTAACACCGCAAACGTATACAGTAACAGCGTTAGCTTCTACAGGTTGCACTGCAACCAAATCCTTTACTGTTATTGACAGTCCGGTTAAATCTGAATTGAGTTTGCCTGATCTCACAATTGCAGATGCTGAGTTTTGTGATTCAAATCTGGAAACAAAAGCCAAAGCCGTTGTGAATCAAATCAAGCTACTTGGTGGTGGAGCTGAAAATATAAATGATTATCAATTCGATTGGTTTACTAATTCAACGCTCACCACAAATATTTTATCGGCTATTGGTGATAACACTGCAACAAAGGGAGGAGAAGAATTGTCGAATGTAGGCGCTCCATTACCAACTCAAAAAGTGACTAATCAAGACTATTGGGTAGTTGTTACTAAAAAGACAGATTTAAGCGGAACGGGCGGTATAGGTTGCGCCAGCCCTCCACTCAATTTCCAAATCGATGCAAATAAAATTAATCCTCAGATTGTTCTTACTCCAGCCGGAGACCCTTCATGTGACCCTGCTGTTTTCCAAGGAAACATCACGGTCGATGTAACAACAGCTTCTGGCCCTGGAGCCGGCATGTTATATGATTATTCGTGGGCTCCAAACGGAGGTGCAGGTCAGCCCGCTAATTCAGTTGGAAATTCTGGAATTGCGAATGTGTTAAGCAACCTCAATGAAGGCCTTTATACATTGACTGCGCTGAATCAAGCGACCGGATGTACCGCTACTCTGGCAACTACTTTGGTAAAGATAACACCTCCGGTATTTACAGTAGACGCTACACCAACTAACCTGACCAATTGCGTTAGCCCCGGATTCCCATTCAATGGAAAGATTGATGGGATACAAGTATTTGTAGACGGGCTTCCCGGTACAGTTACTGATTTTGATTATGTGTGGTTTAAATCTGATTTATTACCGGCATCTAAAGTATTGGATGGACAAAGTGTAGGTGTGCCAGTAGATGACCAATTGACACTTGCAACGTATCCTGCATTAGCAGTAGATAAATATTTTGTAAAAGCTATTCGGAAATCAGGCGGTGCTGGCATTGGTTGCGAATCAGCACCTTTGCGGAAAGATATTTTAGATGAAAAGGTATTGCCTCAGGTTACTGTAAGTTCTACCCCGAACGATGCATGTATAGCACCGAACTGGAATGGATCAATTACCGTGAAGGCAGGTACGGCAGGTTTTGGAGCGGGCACGTTGTATAATTTCACATGGCAGAGTGATCCGAGCACGGCAATTCCTCCGGTAGCAGGTATTGTAGTTACGAATGGCACGAATCAGGCAAGTGTAGCACCGGTGGCACCATCACTGTTGTCATTGTCTACCTACAACACACCGGGCAGCGATCAGATCGGAGCAGGAGATTATGTAGTTCGCGTATTGAATCAGACGAATGGTTGTACCACGGATGCGACCGTAACAGTTACACAGAACACAGTTCCGATAGCAGTAACTGCAACCACACTTCCACGGACACATTGCGTGGTTCCGGATGGATCGGCAAATGTCACGGGTATTACGGTAGGCGGCTCGGCAGCAGTTACAAGTGAGTTTGCATACAACTGGACGAGCTTATTTGGTCCTCTGGTAGGAGCCAATCAGAATGGAATACTTGATGCGGGTGACTACACCGTTACGGCAACGAAGAACAGTATTGCTACAAGCCGGACAGCCTTTGGATGTTTGAGTGCACCTGTAACGGTGAAGGTGTTGGATAATCGCACGAATCCGGATGTAATCATTAGCTCAACCCCGAACGATGCGTGTATTGCACCGAACTGGAATGGTTCGATTACGGTGAAGGCAGGCACGACAGGATTTGGAGCGGGCACGTTGTATAATTTCACATGGCAGAGTGATCCGAGCACGGCAA